>Ga0315280_10005780_pt1 | contig 17444 bp, 18 predicted proteins | sample YL17G06_40_MG_FD_203697 | JGI IMG/M metagenome (GOLD analysis project Ga0315280, IMG submission 203697) | Sediment microbial communities from Yellowstone Lake, YNP, Wyoming, USA - YL17G06_40 | ecosystem: Environmental > Aquatic > Freshwater > Lake > Sediment | place: USA: Wyoming | collected...
TTTCGTCCAACACTCCAATGCTCACACCCAGCCTTTTGTCTGGACGGCCACTGCCGATTCGATACTGGAAAAGATTAAAAGACTTTGTCAACATATTTGCGAGACGCAACACTAGCTGTACCGCTGGGCTTACGTATAATGTTGTCATAGAACCTTGAAACGAATAAAATAGCACTAGGAGGCAGGCCCTCAATCCAGCATTAGAAAGCCCATATATTCTCTAAACAATTGGACGTACACTAAACATAGTCCAATCCGAATCTCCAAAAGTAAGATGCCAATTTTTTGTGTCTATTATATATTTTTGGTCTTTCGCCTTTTTTATGTTAATTATGGTAAAGGGATAGGCTCCGGATATTTTAAAAAAAAGCAACCTCGTAAAAATTTTGGCAAACCTTGGATCAGTTAAACAGCATTTAATAGATTGAACTTTTCTTTGCTTGAAATAATCAATTGCTGCTCTACAAAGAAAATATACAGTTACTTTATTTCCTGGATCTGCGGAAATATCAATAATTGTGCCTTCGGGGCACTCAGTGGTTCCGCCCATGCCGAGAACAACAAAACCCACTATCTCTCCTTCTTCAGAAATAGCAAGTGCTTCCATTTTTGAATAAGGTCGGTCTATATATTTCCAGTTAAGGTATTCGCTAGATTTTAGTGGACTAATGTTTATCGTTGTAGAAAGCCGCTGCGACAAATTATCAAAAGCGAAATCAAATCGGCTTACTTTGGTGACCTTTTGTTGATATTTGTGATAATATAGCTTGATGAAAAAATCTGCTGTCACAAGAATCCCTCTTACAAACACAGCAAGTAATCTTGCAGCAAAATCTATTTTTAATATTTTTTTTAATTCATAGGTTGGATTAAGTATCTTCTTATACTTATCAGCGCTTAATTCCGGATAGCCTCTTTTCCTATGGAACTCTAGGTTTATTGCTTTATGCCAAGGGCAAAAACACAAGGAATCAGAATTCTCTTCAATTATTCTGTAAAAAGCCATTGACAGGAAGAATCCCATGCCTTTCTTTCTGTATTCAGGATGAACATATAAGTCATGAATATAATAGCCCTTCTGGAGATCTCCATTTATGATAAATTTCATTGGCATTCTTCCTATATGAGCGATTATGCCTCCTTGATCTTCAGCAATGAAATACGTCGTCTCATTTCCAGCAAATGGATTCTTGAAGGCACACCACTCCATTAAGATCTTCCTTTTCTGAACTCCATCCTCGTCCAATCCCTCGCGGGTACGCAATAATTCGCATATTTTTGGCATATCATCAGGTTTCAAATCACGGATTTTTATACTCATGTTACGAAAGCGCTCCTTTATATTTTTACTCCGCTAATAAACCTTGTTTCACCGCTGCTCCTAAATGATTTAATATCTGCAAATCCAGCATCTTTGAGCATATGTTCATACTCAGAGAGTGTATAATTTCTCCCTTCTTCTGTAATTAAGAGAAAGTAGAATGACATTAGAACGGCGATATCCGGGCCGCATCCATCCTCATCCAAAATCAAGTCACTAATGATAATACTGCCGCCACTAGGAAGAGAATCATGAATCTTCTTTAGCAGAAAGTTACAGGTCTTTGGCCCATATCCATGAAGGATGTTAGATATCAATGCTACATCAACACCATTCGGAAAATCATCCTTGAAATAATCGCCGCTGTAATATTTTATTCTATGCGACAATCCTTGTTCTTTAGTTATCTTCTCACCGATTTCACAAACATATGGGAGATCAAATACAATCGCTTCAATATTGGGGTTCTTCTTTACAATTGCAATGGAATAAATGCCCGAACCCCCTCCTATATCGAGCAACTTTTTATATGGGGAAAAATCAAACCTACCTGCAATTGCGCTTGCCGGCCATTGGGCGATAGGATCCAATGCGGAGAGAAAACTGCGATAGTCATCTCTATTTCCAATGAGCATACATGAAACTAACAATTCTGGATCTTTAGGATTCTCCGTTACTATCTGCGGCAAGTCATTCAATATGGCTTTCTCGAGCTTATCAAAGAGCAAATAGCTATGTTCATCAAATTTAAAGAATGCCGGCTCCATATATTGAGACCTGCCCTCAACAAGATAAACATCTGCTGTTCTGGAATTAGAATATATTCCTTCCTTTTTCTCTAACAACCCAAGTGCCACACAAGCATTAAGAAGCATACTTGCTGGTCTCATCTTAATATTTAGTTCTTCAGCAATCTCTTTTAAGGTCTTCGGCTGTTTTGAAAGGATGGTGAAAATCTTTAAATTCGATGCAACAAAAAGAACCTTTGATTTATAGTGTCCTGTCGCAAGATCTAATAAATAGCCAAGTCCCATTTTTTGGCTTTCCTTCGTATCTATCATTTGCACACCTCTTTATGAAGTATGTACTTTGCTGGATTATGGCCCGCTATCCCAATAAAGGCCTCTTCCATATCTGAAGTGGCTTCTTCCAAAGCATGCAAGAGTTTAACAACAGCGCACCACTGGGGAAAGTAAAAAGCATCAGAGCCGAAGATAATTCGATCTCGGTCAACCTTTTTAAGAATAAGGCGAAGAGCTCCCAAGTCTAGAGCCGACATGTCTAGCATAACATTGCCATGACTTGATAGGATGCGCCTGAGCAAGGGCATCTGATCGCTTATCTCACTGAGAGAATGCCCCATCATGCCTGCATGGCTAATAACAACAGGGCTAGAGGTTATGCCCCAGTCAATTTGGCACAAATTAGCCAAGGCAGCGTAGCCCCGTGAGCTTGGATTCTTGAGAACCGAACTAAGGCCGCCATGGATGATTAGAGGGAGGTCAGTTATTCGGCATACCTCAAGAATACTCTCCACCCTCCGTTTTCCCTCGGTCGTGGAAAGATCGATTTCTGTAATATTTGGGTGAACCTTGATTGCTCTTATCTTGTATTTGGCAACAGCTCCTTTAACGTGTGGCAAAATATCCTCATTGCTCACAGTGTTGGGAATACAATACCCCAGACGAAATCGTTCATCCCCACTATAAATATTGAACATCAGTCGAAACTGCTCCTCTCCATCGCTATCAGGCTGAACGACTGGCAATAGGAGTGACCTGCTGATGCCGCTCAAGCTCATATGATCACTGAGGACGCGGGGGCCAATGTGGCGATACAATTGCCGATAAAGCATAAGCGAAAACTTAGCCGGAACGCACTTGCTTTTTTCCGGCAAAGATTTTGCGGAACATGTTTCAATCCTAAAGGCCCCTATAGATGGCGGCTTGTAACTTGTACCGTCCAGGCTATATACACCTTTATAGTATGGATTGGGAGCATAAGAGAAAGCATTAAATATGACTTCGAACGGACTCACATGGATATCTGTGAAGGAGCAGACTTTCTTCAGGCTTTTGACACAATCTATATATCTCCCGACTTGCTCTTTGGAGAGAATCATTTTTCACAAGCCTTTTCATTGTGATAATTAAGCAATGCTTGTCTGTCAATCTTTCCTCTGTCTGAACGGGGAAGCCGCTCGATTCTTTCCAGTCGCGTGGGCACCATATAGTGAGGCAGACGGTTTTTCAGTTCTGCCATAATTTTAGAAAGAGATGCTTCGTTGTCTACCTCCAGATAGGCTACCAGCTCTTTAAGCCCGGTTTGACTCGATTCATACAGGACCGTCCCCGCGTCACGGACTCCTTCAATGGAAACTAGTGCCTGTTCAATATCCGGAAGCTCGATTCTATAACCCATAAATTTGACTTGGTCATCTTTCCGGCCCAGGAATTCATAGTTGCCGTCCTCTCGAAGACGCGCATAGTCGCCAGTCCGATAAACTCGTTCTCTTTGTTTCGGTTTTACGGGATTGTTGATAAAGGACTCTTTTGTTTTCACCGGATCATTGAGATAGCCTTTGGCCAGGCATATGCTTTTGATATAGAGTTCTCCAGGCTCGCCTCGAGGAACAGGTTTATTATTTTCGTCGAGAAGAAAGACCTCGGTGTTCTCACAAGGTTTGCCGATAGGAATTCTCTCGTCGGCGCTCCTTGGCATCTTGTCGACACGATAATACATAGATATGCCTGTAGCTTCTGTGGGGCCATAAGCATTGTAAAAGATCTTTTCGGGGAAAGTGCGCATCCATTGAATGAGATATTTGGTATGAAGCGTTTCTCCGGCAAACAAGATTGTCCTAAGAGTCGGCAGGTGGCTATTTGAAATGGCACCTGTTCGTGCCAAATACATGAGCAGGGACGATACACCTTTCCAAATCGTGACTTTTTGGCCCTCAGCGAACTGGACAAGTTTTGCGGGAAAGAGAACCATGGTCTCGCTGGCAATACAAAGCGTAGCACCTACTCTAAGGCTGTAATATACATCAAAGAGCGACATGTCAAAATAAAAAGGTGCCGTACTGAGAATTTTGTCGTCTTGCCTAACCCCAATGCGGTCAACCGCCCAAGCGATATATTCGTCAATGTTACGATGTGAGATCATAACCCCCTTCGGGCTTCCGGTCGAACCCGAAGTGTAGAAAATGCATGCGATAGCATCACCTCTGTTTTTGTACTCTAAGTGGTCCCCATCGTACATCTCAAGCTTTTCACGGGTGATCAGGTTTATATTTATGGCAACTGGAATACGTCTCTGAGTACCTAGCGATATCACAACTGGAGCAAGAATAGAGAATGATTCATGCACCAGGAGTTTTCTAGTAGTCTCGTCATCACAGATCAGGGCATATGGCTGACAGTCTTTGATGACTTGACTTCGCCTTTGTTCAGGAGTTCTCGCTTCAATAGGCACATAAACTGCGTCGGCCTTGAGAACTCCCATTATGGCTACGATATACTGGGCTGAGCGTTTCATGCATAGAAGAACGTGTCCTCCGCGCGGGATACCACTATCTTTCAGATATCGAGCTAGTTTGTTCGATTGGATATTCAGCTCGCGATAAGAAAGGCTTGTTATTGCATCAGCAACAGCTGTCTTTTCAGGATATAGGTTCGCGCAATTATCGACATATCGCTGAAGAAGATGCGATGACATCTATGTTAGAGTCCAAGCAGTCCAGCGATAATCAGTGTGTTAATCTCGGCTGTTCCAGAGTATATAGAAGAGGCAATGCTGTCCCGCAAATCTCTTTCAATCTCGAATTCGATCATGTAACCATAAGCGCCATGAATCTGGACTGCGTCCAGGCAGGTATTCTTGAGGCTTTCGCTGGCAAAAACTTTTGTTATCGAAGATTCTAAAGATGCTCGTGTCTTGTTATCCTTGAGAAAAGCAGCTTTATATACCATCAGTTTAGCCAACTCTTGGTTAATCTTCATCCTGGCAATCTTATTCGCCACGGTTTGAAATTTGCCAATCGGCTGTCCGAACTGCTTCCTCTCCTTTGCATAACGAATAGTGGTTTCACTTATACGCATCATCGTTCCAACATGACATGCTCCGAAAAGAATACGTTCCCATTCCATGATCTCATTGAAGATGATAGATCCCTGTCCTTCCCTGCCAATAAGATTGCCTTGTGGTATGAAGCACTCTTCAAATATAAGCTCACAATTCTCCAGGGTTCGCAGCCCCATTTTCTCCACAGGCTTGCTGCGAGTGAAGCCATTGCACTCCTTTTCGACAATAAAAAAAGAATGAGAGCCGAGCATCTTTCGTTCCGGATTAGTCAGCGCCAGCAGGATGACGAAGTCGGCTACAGGACCATTCGAAATGAACATCTTGCTTCCGTCGATTATATAGCTTTCGTTCTTTTTTCTGGCCCTTGTACGAACTGAAAAAATATCCGAACCGGCGTCGGCCTCAGTGCTTGCCTGCGCTGTTATCTTTTCACCGCGGCAGATTGGAACTAGGTATTTGCGCTTCTGCTCCTCGTTGCCAAAAAGGTTGAGCAGAATGCCCATTGTGAGCTGGACTATAATGGCATGCACAAGACCTGAATCCTTGCATGCATATGCCAGGGCCTCAACCGAAAGCACTGTGGTTAAAAAGTCCATGCCACATCCAGCATAAGCCTCAGGAAAAGGCAGGGCCATAAGGTTCATTTTTGCGCATTTTCGCCAAAGTTCTTGAGGGAATTTTCCTTCTCGATCGCGCAAGACAAGGTCTTTATTGAGCTCTTTTTGCGCGAAAGAAATTATCGATTTCTGTAACTCCCGTTGCTGCTCGCTAATTGAAAAATTCATTCCTTGTTCTATTGTTTTCTTAATCTATATTTTTTTTGAAATCAGATCCGTTATCGCTGTTAACGTTTCGAAATTTTCGGGGACCAATTCATCGACCGGGACTTTCAACTGAAACTTCTTTTCAATAAAATCAAGCAGCTTCATAACTGCCATAGAGTCAATTATGCCGCTATCTAGTAAAGACTGGTTTTCCTTTAGTTCATTTGCGTTACAGTCCGGAGCTAATTCTTCTAAAATAAACTTCTTTACTGTTTCAGAAATATCATTCTTATTCATGCAAAAGCACCTCTATAGCAAGTTCCAAATTAATGCATTTATAAATATACAAATTCGAAGTTTTTTTCAAGAACTAAGCCACTTTCTGCAACAAGCATACAATAAACGGCCAATAAAGTTGTTGCAAGAAATTCCTTTTTTTAGACCTTTACCCATGGCTTCCTTAGTTTTTGATTTGAAATTATTATAAGACCCTTGATCGGCTTTTGCAAATACAAAATCAAATAATTAGAATTTGTTTTGAATAGAACCAAGAAGATTAGCTAAAATGGCAAATATGAAGAAGTCAATTAAATTAGAGATTGAAAGACGTCGTTTTCCAAGAGTCACGGTACAGGTTACATGCACCATTAAGGGATCAACAAAAAAGCAATCTGTATTGAATATGAGCTTGGGGGGCGTGCGTATCTATTGCGATGAGCGCGTGGATATCGGTCAAGAGCTGGATCTGCAATTTTTTATTCCTAATGGAGCAGTTATAGAAGCACGGGGCAGAGTGGTCTGGCTAGAAGAACTTCCGCGTGGATCAAAGGGAATTTTTGATGTCGGGATGGAATTAACCAAGGTCTCCAAGGAGAAAAGAAAAATACTAAGTGCTTTTCTTAGGGAAAAATAAGCCCATAGTGCTACAAATCCAAACTAATCTACTAGACCAAGCTTGATAGCATAATAAGTAAGATTGGCGTTGTTTTTCATGCCCATTTTTTCTAGGATTCGGGCGCGGTGAGTGCTGATCGTTTTTGCGCTCAGGTCTAAATCTACAGAGATCTCCTTTACTGTCTTTCCGGAGGCAATCATACACATGACCTGATATTCCCGGTCAGACAATGTCTCATGAGGCATGTTCTCGGATTTGCCTCCCACTTCAGAAGCCAACTTTTCTGCTAACGAAGGCGTAATGAATTTCCCTCCCTTGGCTAATCTTTGAACAGCCTCAAGCAACTCGTCGGGAGCACTTTCTTTTGTTAAATACCCCGAGGCACCTGCTTTTAGCGAGCGAACTGCATATTGTTCTTCAGGATGCATGCTGAGAATAAGAACAGGAAGTTTAGGCTTAAGTGCTTTCAGCTGCTTCAGCACATCGATTCCACTCCGTCCGGGTAGAGAAATATCGAGAAGCACTACATCATAGTCATGAGCGCAAACTTTTGAGATTGTTTCTTTGCCATCTCTGGCCTCATCCACGACGCCTACGTCTTTAGTATCGAGGAGAATATGACGCAAGCCTTTCCTTACGAGCGTGTGATCATCAGAGATTAGTACTTTTAACATCCCTAACAGCTCTCTAGAGGCAGAGTAACAGTTAAGGTGGTTCCCTTTCTATGAATTCCGGATATAAGGAGTTCACCACCAAACGGGCGCACGCGTTCCCGCATCCCCATTAAACCAAGAGAAGATTGCGAGTATACTTCATCTTCTCTGATTCCTCTGCCATTATCACTTACTCTTAAGGTTAGGGTTTTTTTCTCATTTTTTAGAATGATATCTACCCGTGTAGCCTTGGCGTGGCGAGCGACATTGGTCAAAGCCTCCTGGGAAATCCGAAAAATTGCCGTAGAACAGTCCGGATCAAGATCAATGTCATTACAGTGGAGATGCGTCTTGCAAATGATGTTTGTTCGATTTTGAAAATCTTGGGCCAGCCATTCGATCGCAGGCACAAGCCCCAAATCGTCCAATAGTCCAGGCCTCAGTTCGGCAGATATCTTCTGCACGGTCTGAATCGTCTCGTCTATAAGGCCAGACATTGATTCTATTTTTTCAGGGATCTCCTTGCTGCATTTCTCTATTGAGAAAATCCGATTGGACAACCAGGAAAGGTCCATTTTCAAAGCTGTTAGTTTCTGTCCCAGTTCATCGTGAATCTCGCCTGCGATGCGCTTGCTTTCTTTTTCTCTTACGGATTGTAAATGATGCGAAAGATTCAACAGTTCTTGATGAGACCTGCGGAGTTCCATCTCGGCTTCACGACGGTCAGTGATGTCGGTCAGAACAGCTATGATTCCCTGGGCGCGGCCTTTGGTTTCTTGAATTGGTCTGCGGGAGTAAATAGTATAAACCTGCTTTCCATCAATCCTTTTCCAGGCCAGCTCAAGAGGTTTCCATCTATCTTCATCTAGATTCGTTTTGTGTTCGTCACTTTTCCTGAGACAACCGTCTCCCAGGAACTCTCTAATAGGATGATCGATGACGTCATGTCTTTCGTGGCCGATCATGTCTAAGAATTTTTCGTTCACCGAGGTGACAATACCGTCGCTATCAAGAAAGACTATGCCCTCTCCGATACACTCAAGCAGCTGTTGCAAACGGTCCTCACTTTGCCTAAGCGCCTTTGTTATCTTTTCCTCATATCTCTTCTCCATTGCATGCCTAGCAAAGGCCATTTCGATTGCCACATAAAGGGTTCTCTCATTGACAGGCTTGAGGATACATCCAAAAGGCTCAGTCTTTTGGGCCATTTTCACAATTCTTTTCTCAGACGAGTCCGTTACTAAAACTATAGGGATATCCAACTTCGCGCGGATTCTTTTGGCGATGTCGATTCGCTTATATGTTTCTCCGAGCTCGATATTTATTAAAACCAGATCCGGCTTCAGTCTATTCACGACAGGAAAAATTTCCTTTTTGCTGGCAACAAGAGTAAATGCATAATACCTGAGGTTCTTGACAATTCTTTCTATATCTTTAGCGAAGACAATGTCGTCTTCGATAATAAGGATTTTCTTTTTTCGCATTTCTACCTATTTTTATTATATTTTCTCCCAAAAGCATGACTGATTCAAGTACTAAAAGTTCAGTATCTCCTACCAAATGATATTCAAAAGGTCGAAAAAGACGTACTATTGTATTAATCGTGTTTTGATCATTAAGGAAATTTAGTGCTTGTTGGCTTCTGGATTGACCCAATCAAAAATCAAAAAATCTTGATATGATCCGTCAATAAAAAAGGCTTTGCGGAATTTGCCTGCAAAAAAGAAACCGCTTTTTTCTAGAAAGCGCCGAGCCCCTTTATTTGACTCCGCAACAAAAGCATGAAGAGATTGAAGTCCCATTTCTTTGCAGGCTATGCTCTTGATAAGTCCATTGGCGGTAGTTGCATAATTCTTTCCTCTATCTGATTTTGATCCAATAACGCACCAGAGCTCTGCCTTTTTGTCCACTCGATCGATATTACTCAATCCGATTATCCCAACCGGCCTTTCAGCATCATAGATAAAAAATATTCTATTTTTTTTATCCGCAATTAGCATATCATGAATTATTCGTAGATATTTTGAGAATCTCAGGGGAGAAGAAAGCCACTTGGTTGTTTCCCTTTCCTCTAACCAAGATTTGCAGATTGAATAGTGTCTCTCTGACTTATTAACAGGAATTAAATGCATCAAAAAACCTTTCAAGGTTTGTAAAAAAATTGAAATGGATCATTTTTCCAGTATTTCACAGAATTCCAATTGTCCGATACGCATCACCATGGTACCCCAGGAAAGGCCCACCCCAAAACCCGCCATGCAAATGGTTAGATTCTCAATGAGCATTTGATCACGCAAGTTATGACAAATAGCCAGGGGAATTGTCGCGGAGCTGGAGTTCCCGTATAACTCTACAATATTGTTCGGCATTTTTCCTCTTGGAATCCCAAGCTTATCAGCCAGTTTTTCAAGTATAAAGCGGTTGGGCTGATGAAATATAAAATAATCGATCTCATTTATGGTGATAGATGTGCTGTTTAGAAATCCTTTTATTGATGAAGGAACCTCTGTCTGGGTGAAGATGAATACGCCTGCACCGTTCATATGAAAATGCTCATCACTCTTTTTATTTCCATCCGGAGAGATCTTCATTTGGCGTGTTTCCTCGGTAGAAGGCTTCCGAAAGGCACCCGCGGGAATGATGAGCCAATCGCTTCGTGACCCATCCGACTGCAAATCTGCAAAAATCGCGTTCTGCTCATTTGCATTTTCGATAATGCTAATAGCAGCGGCATCGCCAACCAGCGGATATGTATTTCGGTCATAAGGAGAGCTGCGTCGACTCAATGTATCTCCGTTCATAAGCACAACCTTTTTTATTCCACGTTGTTCCAATAACATGAATGCCTGGAGAAGACCGTACAAATATCCTGTGCAACCCTGATTAATATCGTAGCATAAAACGTCTCTCCCTAGACCCAATCTCCCATGGAGAACAAAAGAAGTTGGGGGCATAAAATAGTCTGGAGACTGAGTGACTAAAATTATAGCTCCAACATCCTTCTTGTCTATTAAGCCTTCTCTAAATAGATATTCAAGTCCATAAAAACATAGATCAGAAGTGCACTCATCGCCTACGACCACGCGCCGCTCATTAAGCCCGATAACCTCTTTCAGATTCAACATCTTTTCTCTCGAAAATGCATAATTTTCTATTTCATCCATGAACTTAACACGATTCTTTGGGACTACAGACAGAATCCCTGAGATTTTTTTATTTGAAAACTTGAAAACCATTAGAAACCTAGCTCCACAAGTTCTTTAGTCTTGAGTTTCCACACGATTCTTAGAATTATATCTCATACTTATAGATTTTTCACAATTAGCTCTCGGAGTACAGCTAGCAAGTTCAGGCCGTCCCTCTATCCGGATCCAGGAGCGATGGAACCAAGCGACATTTATCCGCCCCGCATGACGGCAACTCATTGGTCCCCTTTGGTTTATAGAGATAAGCATGATCGCTCTTCCGTCTTATCACAAGCGCTTTTTTAAGTACTCTGTCCAACGCCTCATCAGTCGCCCAGAATATCACTGCATGCACATTGAGTTGTTGTGCAATATTTATGGATTCGCGAATTAACGAAAAAACTGTCTCTTTTTCGATAATGGGTATGAAGGCATCCTTTAGCTCCATTAATCTGGCCTCGTTGTTCAGCGTCTTTATATCAAATATGAAATATCCTAGCAGTTTATTGCTCCCTTTTTCGTTGCATTGAATTAGGTATCGTTTATCTTTCACTGCTTCCGAAAAGCATAGCCAGTTAAGATTTTCCGCATCTCGATATAGTGTTGCAATGTTTTCCTTTATGTTGTTCTGCCATAGATCAGTAAAGGAAGAACCACAACGAGTGCAAATAGAGCAAATCCGTGCGGAACTGCTGGCTTTTGATTTTCGTTTGTTCTGCAATATTTGAAGACCCGCAAAAAAAATGTTAGTGGGAAAAAGCAGAATTTTTATAATAAATATCACCTTTTTTGATTGTATCCGCTTTTTAAGAGAATAGTTAAAAAGGCCCCTATGATTAAGGACATACCAATATTCTTTCTTATTATAGGGTAGTTCAGCACGAGAAAATCCGGTTTTTAGATTCATTCTTGCCACCCTTTTGGATGGCGTTGTGCTTAGAAGGACGGCCATATCCTTCTGTCCTACAAATTTTAATACAGGAAGTATGCTGGTCGCTCCTTGAACTTCCGGCCTCACATACCAAGATGCTGCTGCAGCTGCAGTTGTCTTTTTTCCATTCACCAGAAAATTGACCGGGACGTTTCCCATAAACCCTACAATTTCTGTTTTTTTGTTCTCTAGTATCCATCCACGGGACGTATGAATATTCATAGCGGGATTATCCCGCCACCACATTCTGAAGCGACTTTTCCACACATCTGGTGAGGTTTTTGGGAAGCCCGTAGATAAAAATCTTTCTAATTTTGTTAAGTCATTCTCCTCTAAATTTCTTAGTATGATATCCATTTGAGCCTAAAATTAGCCTTTGTGCAAAGGTACGTAATAAAGAACAAATTTCTTGAGCGTTTTTAAATTTTTGAAGTTTTCTGCCCGGACATCCTTGCCATCAATGGAGATGCCAAAGCACGACTCTAATTTAGCAACGAGCGTAATAATATCAAATGAATCGAGAAGACCATCAGAAACAAAATCTTGCGACTTGGCAAAATCATTCCCAGGGCGAATCTCTCGCAAAATATCCAAGAGTTTGTTCGAATAAGCAGTTTTCATATCAGATGTTCTTTTTTCTTCATCGGCTACAGCTCTTTTATCAAAGCGGCCCTATCGATTTTGCCATTGGGAGTTCGCGGAAGAAAATCCACCCTCATAAATTTCCTAGGTATCATGTATTCCGGAAGCTGTTCAGATAACAACGTTCGAAATTCCGTTGGGGAAAGCTCGATTTTCCCCTCATAAAATAGATATATTTCTTGATTTTCTTCGTTATAAAAGGCACAGCAATCGTCAATATCTTGCAGGGCCTTTGTTGCTGTCTCAATCTCACCTAATTCAATCCGGTAGCCCCTGTGTTTTATCTGAGTGTCCTTCCTCCCTACGAAAATAATCTCCTTTTTCTGATTTTTATAACATATATCACCAGTGTGATAAATTAAATCGCGAAAGTTATTTTGGACGGGGTTTTGAATAAAGGCTTGACGAGTCTTTTCGTTATCCTTCCAATAACCCAGGGCAAGAGATGATCCCCTGACACACAGTTCTCCCTTCTCTCCGGAACTTACAGGAATTCCTTGTTCATTCAGGATCAGAATCCCTGAATTCAAGCGCGGAAGGCCGATGGGCAAGGTTTCATGGGGAAGATAGATTCTGTCAACTATAAAATATGTGCAATCCACGGTAATCTCTGTGGGCCCATATAGATTAATAAAAGTTCTCCCAGGAAGATTTTCTTGCCAATAGGCTAAATGTTTACTCGGTATAGGTTCCCCGGCAAATACAATCTTGCTGAGACTTGAAAGGGAGCCGGGAGAAAGAAGCTTTAACTTGGAAATATTAACTAGAACGGACGGAACAAAAAATACAAACGTGACTTTGTGTTCCTCGAGAAATCTAATGATGTCAACTGGAAATAAGAATGTTTCCTCTGGAATAAGACAAAGCTTGGCCCCAGTGGCCCAACTGAGGTATATATCAAGAGTCGAATTATCAAATAAAAAAGGTGCCTGGTTACCGATGATCTCATTTTCATCGACTCCTAATAATGAAATGGCCCATTCGATATAATCAATAACGCCTCGATGCGGGATAACAACTCCTTTGGGAATGCCTGTTGAGCCAGAAGTATACATAATATAGCAGGGGTCCAAATCAATAATTTGATTTGTGATCAATTGAGTCTTCTCAATCATAGCGTCTAATGAAGGCCTAGCATATGGCTCGGATAATTCTGAGTCTTCAACGCAAATGACTTTGTGATTAGAAACGGATAATTCGCGCAAATCATTAAGAAACTCTTTACCGCTAACAATTTTATAATGGTCAAATTGTTTTATAATTTGTTTTAATCTTTTCTTTGGAGATTTAATGTCCAACGGGACATAGTAGTTGCCAGACATAAGGATTGCCGCAAAAGCAACCAGAGCTGAAGCGGTTTTAGGCAAATATGTAAGAATCGGACGGTTAATCCCCGAATCTTTATGCAATATTTCCGCAAGCAAAAAGGCTTTAAAGAAAAATTGATCGAATCTTAAATCATCCTTATTCCCGGACAAGAAGACCTTACGGGGGTGTTTCCTAACCGTTTCGAAAAGAAACGTAACAGCGCTATTTCTCATCTAAAAAAATGCCTATCGAAAGGCCGTATCTATTAATTATGTCCACTATTTAGTGTTTTTCTCGATAAATCCACATAAAGCATTTATCGAATTAAAGTCCTCAGTATTTAACTCATCCGCGTCCACGACTATTCCAAATTTATCCTGGAGAAAGCTAATAACAATTAATAGCCCTAAAGAGTCCATCACCCCAGCATCCCTAAGTGATTCATCATCCTTGATGTGTTTATTAAAACCATTATCTTTCAATTCTTTCATCATAAATTCTCTAATAATATTTTTTATATTCATTTTAAGCCATGTTCTTCAGTTTGTATTTATATATTTTTTAGATCGTTTTCTCAAGATTTTGGCCAAACCTGTTTTCCTGCCTAAAATTTAACTTATTTGTTTCAAACCTGGCTTATTATTTTTGTTACTTTTTTTAAAAAAAGTCAAGTTCCTATCTCCTCTCGCTGCGAAACTGCTTGACATAATGAAATCTGATCGTTGGAATTTGATCTTCGTCAAATTCTTGTTTTGTTCTTACTGCAGCTTGATTTTGACAAATCATCTGCTCTGAGGTATAAGTATCTGTGCAAACATTGCATAAAACAACAATATTCAAGAATCTAAGCCAAAAAAAATAGCCTCAGGATCCATTTTAAAAAAAGAAAAATATGGCGAGGAAAAGGGTCCTTTTTCCACTAATCATCGTGGGCTGGGTATGCCTTCTTTTTCCTCCTATGTTAAGGAGCCAGCAATCCCAGCAAATCGACCCCTTCTATCTCCAGCTCTTCGAGAAAGCCCAAAAGTCCTTCTTCTCTAAAAACTACGCGGAGGCGGCCAGGGACTTTGAGATCGCCTCTTTTGGCCTCACGGGAGACAACACTCTCCGGGCCAAGGCTTATGTCTATATCAGCCTTTCGCGTTACTACCTTAAGGATATGAAATCAAGCGAGAAATATCTGCGCGAAGCAGCAGATCTTATGGGTGAGGAAGGGATGCAAGCACTCGGAATTTTCGCGGAGGCCCGTCCTGACCTCAATAAATTGATGATATTCTTCAACATAAGGCTTGCCCAGCCCGCGCAACCCACCGATGCGCCGCTTCCCCAAAAGCCAGAGCAACAGGGAAAACCGTCCGAACAGGCCCCCGTAACTGAAGCGCCACCTCAGCCATCTCCGGGCCAAGAGAAACCCATCAGCGCTAATTCTAGCACTCCTATCAAACCTGAAATAAAAGCACTTCAAGAGCCCGCGCAGAAAGAGGCGAGCAAAAATCTACCCCAAATAACACTGGATAATCTCAAAGAAGGTGACCTGCTCCCACTTGATATGGTAGAAACACAGCCTGCTGTTCTCAAGCGGGTTCCAGCTGATTATCCTAGCGCAGCCAGAAGTTTTAGGACTGAAGGTACTGTCATAATGAACGTCCTTATTTCCGAAAAAGGCGATGTCATCAAAACCGAAATTATCACCGGGATAAAGGGCGCTTTCGGGTTCAATCAGTCGGCCCAAAGAGCTGTCCACCAATGGAAATTTGAACCGGCCACCATCAAGGGCATAAAAGTCAAAGTCTGGATGCCGGTTGCCATCGTTTTCAAGGTTCAGGAACCAGGCTAAATCCGCTTCTTTCGGCCTGAATTCCCTCCCCAGTTGTATAATTCGGCCAAGGGTTGTAAACTATATTAACTAAAGAAAATGACGCAGTTAGAACAAGCTCGCAAAGGCGTTCTCACCAGGGCCATGAAAAAAGTGGCCAGGGATGAGAAAATTGCCCCCCAGTCTCTCCTTGAACTGATCGCCCAGGGCCAAGTGGTCATCCCCTGCAACCCTAACCACTCGACGCTCACCCGCCCCGTCGGCATCGGACGCTCTCTCCGCACCAAGGTCAATGTAAACCTCGGGACCTCGGCCGATTTCCCCCGCCCCGCCGACGAGCTCAAAAAAGTCGACATAGCCCTCAAATACGAGACCGATACCCTCATGGACTTGAGCACAGGCGGCAACCTCCGCTCCATTCGCCGCCGCATCCTCGCCCGCTCCCCTGTTCCCCTGGGAACAGTGCCCATCTATCAGGCTGCCATCACAGCTATCTCCCACCGCGGCTCCATCGTCGATATGACCGAGGACGACCTTTTTGCAACCATTGAAGCTCAAGCCCAAGAAGGCGTCGATTTCATGACCGTCCACTGCGGACTAACCCAAAAGGCAATCGACCGGCTTAAAAAACAAGGACGGGTCGCAGACATCGTCTCGCGCGGGGGTGCCTTTCATCTCGCCTGGATGCTCCACAATGATAAAGAAAACCCTCTTTATACCCACTACGACCGACTCCTCGCCATCGCCCGCAAATACGACATCACCCTGAGTCTTGGCGACGGTCTCCGTCCTGGCTCCATCCTCGACGCCACCGATCGTCCCCAGATCGAGGAGCTCCTTACCCTTGGGGAACTCGTCAAGCTCGCCCGGGAAGCCGGCGTTCAGGTCATGGTCGAAGGCCCCGGCCATATCCCACTCGATCAAGTGGAGATGAATATCAAGCTCCAGAAGCGTGTCTGCAACGAGGCGCCCTTCTATGTTCTCGGCCCCCTCGTCACCGACATCGCCCCAGGCTATGACCACATTGTCTCGGCCATCGGAGGAACCATTGCGGCAGCCGCAGGCGCTGACTTCCTCTGCTATGTGACACCCGCAGAACACCTCGGCCTCCCCTCCCCCGAAGATGTCCGTGAAGGCCTCATCGCCTCCAAGATCGCCGCCCACGCCGCAGACATCGTCAAAGGAGTCCCCGGCGCTCTCGATCGTGACCTCAAGCTCTCGCGCGCCCGCAAGAAGCTCGATTGGGCGGCCCAGCAAAAGCTCGTCATCGACCCCCATAAGTTCGAAGAGATTCGCAAGAAAAGAAAGACCAAATCAAAGGCCTGTTCCATGTGCGGCGAATACTGCGCCATGCGCATCGTCAGCGAATTCCTCAACTCCAAGGGAAAGGCCGATGACCTCTGCTTCTAAGAGGCTCCTTTTCGGGACAGCGGGTGTCCCCCTCTCCACACCCGGCCTATCAACTCTCGGCGCCATCGGACAGGTCAAGAAGCTCGGGTTGGACTGCCTGGAGATCGAGTTCGTCAAGGGCGTAAAGATGGGTAGCGATACGGCCAGAGAGATCAAAGAGAGAGCCTCGGCCCTCTGTATCTGCCTCAGCGTCCATGCCCCCTATTACATCAACCTCAATTCTCCGGAACAGGGGAAGAGGCTTTCGAGCCAGGAACGGCTGATCGCTTCTGCGAGGATGGCGGAGTTCCTTGGCGCAAAGAACATCGTTTTTCACGGCGGCTATTACGGCCAGGACACTCCCGAAAAGGCCTACGAAACGATAAGGAAAAGTCTCAAGGAAGTTCTATCCACACTCAAGGCGGGAAAAAACACGGCCGTCCTCAGGCTCGAGACG
>Ga0315280_10005781_pt1 | contig 17443 bp, 19 predicted proteins | sample YL17G06_40_MG_FD_203697 | JGI IMG/M metagenome (GOLD analysis project Ga0315280, IMG submission 203697) | Sediment microbial communities from Yellowstone Lake, YNP, Wyoming, USA - YL17G06_40 | ecosystem: Environmental > Aquatic > Freshwater > Lake > Sediment | place: USA: Wyoming | collected...
AGCTTGAAAAGGGAAATAGTAACTACTAACTAAACCTTCTGGAATAATCAAATCTTTACCTAATGGCATCACTGGTGTTCCAATAAGTCCTAAAAGCATTCTCGCTTTCGCGTCTTCTGGACGAATATTATGCAACAAAACGTTGCCGCTGATAATCACTTTCAGGTTTGGAATTTCCTTGATTTGCTCTTCTTGTAGCAAATCGAAGTTGAAAACCCAAAAGTTTCCATCTATCAGATATTCTCTGCAAGGAAAATATTCGATTGCAACACTTTCAACCCACCAACTTGGGAGGTTAAACCGTTCAGCAATTTTTTCAATTTTCTTTTGGCCTTTAATCATTGTTTTCCCTCGGTATATAAATTAACAAACTATAGCTTCAATTACACCTTCATAAAAACAAAGCCAAGTTCTATAAAAGTTTTGAACCCGAGTTTAAATGCGTTTGCACCCATGAAAACCTAATGTTGTTCAGAAAGCCTAAACGGTTTAGTACTTAAATCCTCAAACGCGTCAATTAAAGACTTAAATGACGGCGTAGGGGTAAGAGAGGCCGCCGGGATGAAACTGACCTTTTATGGCTATGGCTCGTCCGCACTCTGGGCATTTCATGTCCTTTGTTAAGTGCCACTTCACAATTTCAAAGCTGAAACGCTTAATTACTAAGGCTTTACAGTTGGGGCAGTAAGTGTTCTCGTAACGGTGCCCAGGAACATTGCCAACATACACATAGTTTAAGCCCGTTTCCCTAGCAGCTTCGCACGTCTGCTCCAAAGTCTTTATCGGAGTAGAAGGAACCTCAGTTAACCCATAGTTAGGATGAAACCTCAAAAGATGAAAAGGCGTATCCTCGCCCAAATTATCCTTTATCCAAAGGGCGAGTTCACGAATCCTCTCCATAGAATCGCCCATCCTTGGAATAACCAAATTAGTGATCTCTACATGTATGTCCTGCTTTTTCATTTCCTTTAAGGCTTCGTAGATGGGCTCCACAGACGGAACAGCCGAAAACTCCCTGTAAAATTTAGGGTCTCCTCCGCCCTTAAAGTCCACGGTTGCAGCATCCAAAAAGGGCGCTATGATCTGAACGGCTTCAGGCGTCATGTATCCATTCGTCACAAAGGTGTTGAATAATCCCTGATCACGGGCTATTTTCGCCGTGTCATAAGCATACTCAAAGAAGATGGTCGGCTCCGTGTAAGTGTAGCTTATTCCTTGGCATCCATTGTCCTTAGCAGCCTTCACAACCTTTTCCGGAGGAAGATCATAGCCTTTAATGTCTTTCTCCTGGCTTATGACCCAATTGTCACAAAACCTGCAGCGAAAGTTACAGCCTACTGTGGCAATGGACATGACCATGGAGCCTGGATGAAAGTGCGAAAGGGGCTTCTTAGTTATGGGATCCACCTGCGCAGAACAAGCCTTGCCGTAAACCAAAGAATAAAGCTTACCGCCATTATTCTTCCTAACTAAACAAAAGCCAACGCTTCCCTCAGGTATGGTGCATCTTCTTCCGCAAAGATTGCACTTCACCTTGTTTTCGGGCAACTGCTCGTAAAGCATGGCTTCCTTCAACGACATTCCGGCATGCCTCCTTTAATGAAAGGGCATTTGTATTCTTATTTGTATAATTATTAATTAAGGGATAGGTTTAAATGTTACGACTTACCAATTATTAATTAAGGGATAGTAAGTAGGAATTCCTATGAAACTGAGATTATTACTGGTTAAGGACAACGAAGTTCTTTATGAGATGCCATTGTCGATGAAGGATTGGTCAAGGAAGCGTTTAGATGATGAATTAAGGTCTTTTGAAGAGGAGTTCGATAAATTTACGGTGCTTTTCGATGCTTTATCGCATAGTAGTCGGCTAAGGATGATGAAGAGACTCTTTGAAGACGATGATCTTATGCTTAGCTTTGCAGATTTCACGAGGGATCTTCGCCTAAATCCAAAGACCGTCTGGGAAGGCACGGTGAAGCTGCGTAAAGGCGGTCTCTTGGAGAAGTCCGAAAACGGAAAATACCGATGCTCAAAGCTCGGTCAAGCTGAATTCCTCATGGTCAGCCTCGCGCTTAGGCGTATGCTTCAAGCTTTAGAAGAATTAAAAGAATGGTAGGAGGTGAAACATGTGTCATATTTTGAAGATATTTTCCGCGACATGGAGCTTTTCCACAAAAAGCTCACGGAGCGAATGTTCAAGGAAATGGAAGAGATCGAGAGACAGGTAAGAAGCGGGGAGCTAGAAGGCGAATGGGACGTCAAGCCCATTGAAAGACCCGGTGTTAAGGGATACGTTGCCCGTGGACGCTTCTGGTCCCGTGAAACCCCAGAAATTTCGAAGCGTGCCTTAGAAGAAGTTCACGAACCATTAACCGACGTTTTCGAAGAAAAGGAATCCATAAATCTTTATGTGGAACTGCCGGGCGTGGAAAAGGAAGACATACAACTCAACATTACAGAGGGAAAGGCTGAGATTAAGGCGAAAAACTTCTATAAACTCGTAGACCTTCCCACTAGAGACGTGGATTCTGAAAAGGCTTCTGCAGACTACAAGAACGGCGTGCTGAAGGCAACCATTCCTAAGATAAAAAAGACAGTTGAAGACGAAAAGAAGCAGAAGATAAAAATTGAGTGAAGATCCGACAATCATGCCCTCTGAAATTTATAACGTGGACTATAATGGCTTCATCAATGTCTTGGGCACAGCCCACTTCACGAGAAGAAGCCTCAAAGAAGCCCGCCAATCCGTCGAAACAACAGGAACAAGGGACCTAGCCATTGAACTCGACCTAAAAAGGTTCAGTCTCCTCAACGGCACATGCTCAACATGCCCCAAACGCGGAGTATGCACAACAAAATGCGAGTTCATTGAGGCAAGTGAGGCCCTAGGAAACGTGGACGCAAACATTTGGCTCATAGACATGTCAGAGGAGGAAATTAGGAACCGCGTTTGGAGACTGCCCAATTCTTGGGCTCCTCACAGAAGTTTCTATCCTTTCCATGGGGTTGGAGGCAACGATATTCCTTGGCTTTGGGAAAAAGGCTTCAAAGAAGAAGCGACGAGGCGCTCCATGGATAATTTGGAGAGGCTACGCATAGTTGCGCCTAACTTACGCCGAGTGCTCATCGAAGAACGAAACGCCATCATGGCTGCTAGACTGGCTTGGATCGCAACAAAAAGGATGGATGAAGGAGAAAAACCGAACATACTCGCGCTTGTCGGCGCAGCACACGTCCAAGGCATTAAAAGGCTACTGGAAAATCCTGAAACCATAAAAGAGAGCCTTAGAACATTCAGCCTGCCATATTCGCATCCAACCCTAATCAGAAGAATCAGCGTTGGGAACAACTGAAACAGCCGCCTCGTAGTAGAAGGAGTTCTCCACTATAATCCACTTTTTAGTTTTTTGTATCCTTCTTGTGGGTCTTCGATTTTTAGAACCATCTTTTCGAAGGGACAAATGTCTTTATCCTCCTTGTCTCTGATGTAGTCAACCACCCTTTCAGCCGCGTAACTTATTCCATATTTCTTGAGGACTTCTATGGCGCTTCTACTCAATAGCTTAGTGTAAACTCCTTCCGCCTTAAAGTAGGCGATTAGCAGGGCGGCTGCCTTACCCACTATTTTGTCCACGACTGTGGAATCTATTAGCTTCTCTAGTCCTTGGTCTATTGCCTCTAGTAGCGGAGCCATTCCGTCCTCTTTACTTGAGTAAATGATTTCGCCGTCCTTTAGGATTAGTAGATTCAGCTCTTCCTTTTCAAGCCTATTTATTAGGTCTTTCAGCTCCTCCTGTCTTATCTGAGGAGCATTCTCAATTGTTTTTGATCTTCGGATCATAGGCATCGGCATTCATGACAAGAAATGCAAATTTAAAAAGCCTTTCTATTAAAAGGAGGCGTTGGCTTTTCAATCAACACTTTACAGGAATTAAAATCATTGGATAAGGTTTTTATATCGAATGGAAGGTTAATGCTAACTGACAATTGGCGGTGCATCTATGGAGCCTAGTAAAAAGCCCTTAAACGTGCTGATAAAGAAGCTTAACACCTACATTGCGGTCATGCTGAAAAACGGCATCGAATACAAGGGCACAATGACCCAGTGTGACGGCTACATGAACATAATGCTCAACAGCGCCTCAGAACACATAAAAGACGAGTTAACAGCCAATTACGGAAGCGTACTTGTCCGTGGAAACAACATCCTATACGTCGCCATTGACATCTCACGCGAGAAATAAGATTAGCAATGTTCTATGCTGCACCTTTCACGTATGCTAAGGCGTCCCTCAATTTCTTTTCCAGCCCAAATTTGCGTTTGAAAAATCGCACAATATTTTTGACATCCCGCTTAAGCAGGCTTTCCGCATTAGGATGATCCTTCTTCACGAATTGGGGCCAATCAATAATAAGTATGTGCCAGTCTGGCTTGACAATGACATTGAATTCGCTGAGGTCAGCGTGGATTACGCCAGCTTCAATATAGGACTTCCTCACGTTAAAGAGGATTTCTTCCAAAACTCCTTTAGTGTTAGGCATTTCGACACAGTGAACCAGCTCGGCGCCTTCAATCATTCCCATTACTATAGCGTGCCTGTTTTGGTGAATAGGCTCCGGAACAGAGATTCCGCGTGAATAAACCAACTTTAGGGCTTCAAACTCCTTTTCAGCGGCGAGTCGAGACTGATACAGCCAAGATATGTGGCGACGCTCAGCTATGTATCCGCGAACCCTCCTTGTCTGACGGAAGCTTGTGCGTCCAAGTCGGTGAAACTTTACGGCGACCCTTCTCTGCTCGGGCGTTAGGGCGTCGTAGACATCCGCCTCCTTTCCAACGCCTAAAGGTTTTCCAAACGCCTCAAGCACGCCTGCTTTCACGAAGGCGTTAATGGCTAAGCAGTCGTAACCAGCTGTGTTGAGCACGTATCCAGTGTAGGGTCCTTTCCAACTGCGGATCAAACCGAGATGACTCAGGCGGGGTAGACGATATCTTATTTCCCTTGAAGTGAGTTTTGCAAACTTTTTGACGGCTCCTTCTGGTACATAGCGATAACTGCTCATAGCTAGCTCAATGGCTTGAAGCACTCTAATGTCTTCGGGTTCAAGCTTGGTAAACGCCTGAACCGCTGTTTCTGCTGTGGACATATTAATAATATGAAAAGCAGGGAGGAATCATTTAAGGGTTAATTTAGATCAACAAAATTAAAAACTATAGATGAACAATAAATTGTGTTGTGTTTCAGCGGAGATGGATATTAACATGAGGAAAATTCAAGCGCGGATTAAGGCTCCCTTTGGCGAGATAACCATCGAGGCAGATAGTCCTCAAGAATTGCTGGAGACGTTAAGGGAAATGTCGCCTCAGTTCATCAGCGAAATAGGTGGTCTAATATCCACGAAGTTGGCTCCACCCATTAAGGCTCAGCTTGAGGGAATATTGGAACTCACTACGGAGGGCCCCATCATAACCACTAGGGAAAAGCTGACTCACTATGAAACAATTGGGCTCACTCTCTATGCATCTGAAGGAAAAAGGAACACAGCGGCTCAAATCAGCCGACTGCTTGAATCAAGCGGAATCAAATGCATGGTGCCTGGACGTCTAAACGAAATGGCAAAAAGGGGAATAGTTTTCAAACCGGATCCCAACAGACCTGAGTGGCAACTGACAACCAAAGGCGAGAAATGGGTCGAGGAAGAAGTGCTGGCTAAACTGAGGGGCGAAGGTTAACCAGCTGAGCAAAAACTCGCTGCAAATATAAAGTGGGGAGGCAAAAGAATAAAATTGCAGTGATAACGCTAGGATTTTTTCGAAGGACGAATAAGAATGAACAACAAAAACATGCATGCAGCACCAGCCGAAGTGAGGACATATGGAGCATTCAAAAATCGTTCAGCCAAGGCTCCCGCAACAACAGGACTTAAATTTCCAATTCCTATGCTTCCTTCAAAAATTCCAGCATAAAGTCCTCTTATTTCGGCTTTTGCGGTTATTACTTTTTGAAAAGCACCTGAGTACAGCAGGCCTGCTCCAAATCCAATGCTGAATGAACCGGCAACAAGTATGGGAAAGCTTGTGGTTATCGCAATTGGGAGAGAACCCACACTCATTAAGGCTGCGCCAATTAAACTAATCTTCTCTATGGATATTCTTCCAAAACTCCAAAATGCTAAGGTTCGACCAGCAATTAATGTTGAAAAATAGAGCCCTGTCATTAGCCCAGACATAGACTTAATTTCAGCATAGGCTGGGAACAAAGCGAATATTACGCTTTGCCCGAATGCATAAAGCGCCACTGACAGCCAAGCTTCCCTATGCTCGGAAAAAATTTTCGCCTTAGTTGTAGGGTTAGTTCTTTTTCTGACTTCAACTTTTTCTACACGCCGTTCTTTGATCAACACTATGCTGGTCAAGGTAAGAGTAAGCGACGAGAGGGAGACCAGCCGAAATACGTCTTTTGGACGATTAAGTTCAAGCGTGAAACCCGATAGAAAAACACCTAGAGCAGCGCCGGAACTCCAAGAAATACCGAAATTTGAAACCGCCTTATTGCTACCCGCGGTTCTCTCGGCGATCAAAGCTTCAACTGGAGGCCAAAAAAGCGCCCATGACAATCCCTCAATAGTCTTAAGCATAACAATCTGAAAGGGCAATGTAGTAAATGAGTAAAGGAGGCAAACGCTCGCATACATCACGTAGAATGTAATGATCGGAACCTTTTTGCCTAGTCGATCCCACAAGCCTCCAAGCATAAAGGTGAATAAAGCGTAAATTGCTGCCGGAACACTTCCAATTAAGCCTAATACAAATTGTGTGGCGCCTAGACGATAAGCATAAACGGGCATAACTGGAATCAAAATGCCCGAAATGGCCGACATTACGAAGCTAATTGCGTAAAGATATTTAATGCCTTCATCCTCATTTTCGGGCGCAACCAACAGAACCACCTGAAATCACGTCAAAGACATCTAAGTGCTCTAAATATTTTTTGGTGACACTCTAACAATGCTTGGTTACGCAATGTTTTTAAGGTCTTTTCGTTTTGTCGCTTTAGAAGGTGGTGTGCGGAATTGGAAGAAACTCCATCAGTGATTAAGGAGATACGCAAAAAATACAAGGAAATCAACTAAGACGAATTCAATTAGAAGCCCAAAAAGAACTACTTGAAGAATTATTCCTTCCCTTTCTGGAAGGTGAGGAATAAATGAGCCGAAGGGGATAAAATAGACTTGCGGTTTTTCTTGATTCAAGGGTTCAAGTAGCCTTAAACAAACTGAGTGGCTCAGCAAATCAAGGAACCGCTACCTATGTACAAAACATCATTTTAGAAGCTTGCAAATCCGAATTAGACCCCAAAACATACACTGAATTGAAAGAAAAATACTCTAAAACCATTTATGAACAAGTCAAATAAAAAAATGAGCGCAAAAGGGAAAAGTTAGAGAGGGAAAAGAAGGAATTGGAACTTAAAGAAAGGGAATTGGCTATTAAGGAACAGACATCTAAAACCTATACTGAAATTGGAGAAACCACTAAAACAAAAAACCTCAGAGACGAATTAACACATCTAAAACCTAAACGAAAAGCACTTCAAGACTTACTGAAACAAAATGATGATTATCTTAAATATTTTGGCTATGATAGAAACCAAATTCAAACTGAATTAGAAACCGTTGAAAAACGAATACTAGAAATTCAGAGTTCTACTGTCGGGAGATATCTCCAATCTAAAGCTTTTTATCCAAAATCTCCGTTTTGCAACCTATTTTTTATGTTTCGTTGAAATTAAAGCATTCACTGTATCGTAGGCTTCGATGAAGTCCCGCGCGAATTTGTCAGCGTGCCTCTCGGTTCCTTTGTGCTCCTTGATGTGCGTCCTCAAGTGATGGTAAAATTCGTGAAGAATCAAAAATGGATTATGCAGATTTTCGCTGTTAGCCATGTGAATAGTGCGGTCTTTGGCGGTATAACACGCCGGATTTTTCCCGTGTCCCTTAGGCAGGCCAACTTTCAGTTCAGGAGCATCGATTTTATAGAATCGGCTGAGAATTTCAAGGGCTTCCTCAGGCTCTTTCGAGAGGATTAACGCCACGACCTTGGCTTTAAACAACTGTTCACTGTTCATTTCAAACATCGAAACGTACGCAAGTCCAGTTCATATGTTTTTGCCAACTCACCTTTGCTTGACAAGAATTTTCTGCTCTAACTGCTTCTCGTTTATTGCCATCATTTGGAATCTCAGCATTGGCGGCGATTTGGCTGAAGCCGGTCTTAGCTCTGGCTCTACCTTGACCCATATTGGGAATTTGCATTTTATGGCTGTTCCTTTCACGATGGCTTCTCCTTGGGGTAGCGATCCCAAAAGTTCTATGAAGTGCTCTCCAACTACTTCTTCTAGCCTTTTCTTGTCGATGTCCTCTAACGCGTGGCATATTATATTATTGGCGCATTGGGTTACGATAGTCTTATCGACAGTGGCTAGGCGCTGAGTCACGGCCCATAGGCCGATGCCGTTTCTCCCTCCGTTGGTGGCTATTTCCTTTACTATGGAGAGGAGTTTGCCTCGGCTGTCGTTGTCTCCTATGGAGAATTGGGTCCACTGTGGCGCATAGTACATGGCTTCTTCTAGGACTATGACGCAGCCGAAGTGGGAATTTTCTAGGGCTTCGTGGAAGATTTTGGTTAACACTTGGGTTAGCACCATGTGTTTTTTCGCCCATCCGTTGGGTCCTTGAGACAGATCCATGATGACTATTCGGTAATGGTTTAGGAGGTCAACTGGGTTTAAGGCGTTAACATGCTCGTTCGGGATCATTCCTGAAAACTTTATGGCTTCGATTACTTGTTTCTTGTAGCTTTCGAATTCCACCTCAGACTTCCTAAAGCCCACGCTTTGATCTGAAACCATTTCCACGGCTTCAATTAAGCTTCGTTTAACTAGTGGCTGCCCAGCATTTCTAAGATAGTCTAAAGCCTTCATCAGAATTTTAGATGTCCACCAGCCCTTTTGCCATCCGAACTCGCCTATAATGTCTTCAGAATAGATTTCGTCGGATCGGAAGAAAGAGAGCCACGGAACCCTCATTACCTTGTCTTCGAAAAGGCTCTCTAGGCTTAGGTATTCACCGTCCTTATCCACGATTAGGAATTTAACTGGCGGCTCAGCTTGGGCGGCTCTAGCGATCATGGAAATGGCGGTGGTTGTTTTCCCCGTGCCTACGGCTCCGCATATAAGACAGCATTGCCTAATCAAATAGTATAAATCGAGTTCAACGTCTAAGCCGCTGCTTGGATCCGTGCCCAGCAGAACTTTCCACCTTGAGGACGGCTTAGTGAACTCCTCAATTATGTTTGGTTCCGCCTTGAAGACGGGTGTGTTAGGCGATAGAGGATGCCTCAAAGGTCTGATAGCCTCGCCGTCCATCGAGCCCCACTGATAGGCTTCAGCCCTCACCGTAGTTCTTTCATCGTCTCTTATGACGCTTCCTTCTTTGAGTAGGGCTTCCTCGTAGTCTCTGGTTTGCTTGTGCGAATATATTTTGGTGATCTGATATACCACTGGCAGACCGTTTTTCGGATGTTCCACGTAAACTAGGTCGCCTTTAGCAACTTCACCATTCTTTTCAGGGATTATCGTTATGCGCGTGGAACAGTAGTCGCCAGATACGCTGAAAGTGTGTCCCAGTCTCATTCAAAGCACCCCCATTCCCTAGCCGCTAAAGAGGAGGCGCCGAAGCGGTTCTCAAGTCTAGGAATTAATTCGGAATAGATTTCGTCCACAAAATTTTTGGTAACCCGAACCTCTTCGTCAGCCTTCACGATTGGGAGGGGAATTCCGTCGTGCACGGCTGTGGAGTAGCAGTAGCCAGCTATGGCATCTACGGAGTCCAGCATGAATTCGGGAATGTCGACTCTGATTGGCGGAGACAAGTGATTTGGAGATGAGCGTAAATAGAACGAGTATATGGTTTGGTCGATTTGGTCCATGAAGGGGGCGGCTCTCATCGTCCTTTTCAGAGCCTCTTTAGGAGAGAAGATTTCGGTTCTCTCCCCAGGCTTTAACATTTGAAGGAGAATGAAGGCGTCGGAGAGGTTGGTCATCTCCCTCAATCCAAGATAGTTAATTAGGTATCTGGCATTCGCCCTTTTCACTACGCCAGCAACGGATACGCCTTTCTCGGCACAGAGGTTTAGCAACAGGTTTATGGATGAAATCAAAGCGGAACGATCTTGTCTCTCGCCTTTATTAGCCCACCAGTTGCCGAAGGCTAAGGGTCCGTCAACAAGCACTAGATCAGCGGGTCCACGGTTCATTAGGAAGCTCGCCGAAGTTTCAAATAGTTTGGCTTCGCGCCTAATGCTGACGATTTCATGGAATTTCTCGCTTGAGAAGCTGTAAGGAAGCTTAATCGGCTCGGGTTTCATGAAGTATCTTTCGGCGTTGGGCAACTGATAGACTAGGGCGGCGATGACTGCGAACCACCGTGAGGCTAGGGGCACTCGCTGGCTGCCAGCGTCAACTCCTGCAACTCTATTATAGGTTATTCGGCGATCTACAGAATGAATTGTAATCCTTTCTTTGATGGCTGAAACCACTTGTGGCAGCCTTAGAAGGTCTTCTTGCACATCCTTAGAAACCTCGTCTAAGATTAGGCTTCTTAGGGCTAGGCATAGGCGCGGGTAAGTGGTTGCCCGTTCCCTCAGCAAATTGCTTATTAGGGAATCAGGTTCTCTTTTATTTTTGGTGCGGTGGGCTAACATCCGCTAAACCCCCTAGAGCGGTTTATCGCTAATACCGGAAATCCGAATTAGCGATCCGCCGCACCCCTCCTATCCTTAATGGCTCTCATTTTTTGAGGCACTTTATTTCTTCCCCTTAATCGTCTGCAAGGACTTTTCTAGGAAATGTTTGATTCCAAGTTCGGTGACCCTATATTCTCCTTTGCCGATTCGTTTAGCCAAGTTCATTTTAGCTAAGTCGCCGAGCCTGTTGTTCACAGTTTTTCTGGAATACTCCAATTCAGAAGCCTTTACCACGTTGTAAGTCTCGTTTATTGTCATCGAATTTTTTTCGCGGAGATTTAATTCGTAGCCAGCGTAGGCGCATATTAGGCAAATTAAAACTGTGTCAAAGTCCGAAACTTCAGAACCGAATTCTAGGACGAAATCACCCTCGGAAAAGAAGGTCACTAGTCCTTCGAGTTCGGTGAAAAGATGCACGTAATCCGCCTTGAAAACAAGCCCAGAAACAAGCTGGTAGAGGGGAAAATGCTGATTGAGGACTTTTGCCACGCCGCGGAAGACTTCCTCAGGCGTTCTGCCGACGACTGTTTCCCTAAATCCTTGGCAACTAATAGTGACAGAAAGCTCTTCTTCTATGTTCATTTTGTTTCCTCCAAAATTGGTAAAATGTCGTCCATGAATTTTTTGACGCCATACTCAGTTACCTTATATTCGCCTCTTCCAACTCGGTCTACGTATAGGTTGCCAGCTAATTCGCTTAGGCGCCCCGCTATTGTGCCCGCTGACTTCCCTGTTTTTTCCAGCAGTTCCGCCATTGATAGGTTTCCTTTTTCAGCCATGCCCATCTGGTTTCCCGCATAGGTTGCCACTAAATAGGTGAGGATTAGGTCGCTGTCCGTTAACCTGCCAATTGGCTTTAGTATGACGGGTCGCCCTTTTGGAAGGAACGATATGACGCCCTTTAGCCTCCTGAGTAATTCTTCTAGGTCCACAGTTAGGGTTAATCCGCTGACGATTTCGTAGTCGGGGTAAACGTCCCTTATGAATTGGAAAACGAACTTCAAAACTTCGTCTGCGGAGCCCTCGCAAGTGGATTCCAGCGATCCATACTTAATGGTGACCTTAAGCTTTGGCTTTTCGCTTCCGCCGGAAAATCCTTCTTTAGGCTCGTAGTCTTGATACAATCTCTTCAACCCAACTTCTCCCCCTAACTGAAAGTCTATATTTGTCTCCTTCCCTGAGGATTAGGCCTTCCCGCTTCATTTCGCTCATTCTAGCCGCATAACCAGCCATGCCTAAGCCGCTTAAAGAAAGCAAACGACTGATTTCCTTTGGCTCTAAACCGTCAGGACCAGAAGCATACAAGAGCAGGCCGATAGCCTCCTTAGAGTTCAGTTTTTCTATTGGAACAATTATGGCTGGTCCGTCCACCGTGAATTCCACGATTCCCCTAAGCTCATCTTTGGGCTCTGGCGCTAGAGCCCGCTCTATAATCGACTGGTCGATCACGGTCATCCACTCGGGAAAAGATTGCAGTTGTTTTAGGATTTCTTCCAACGACTCGGCTTCAAGCTCGACTCTGCCGAAGGGCCTATCAATAACGATTCTATACTTCATTTGTAGACACTCTACGTAATTTAAACAGTTTACTTACTACGTAAAATATACGACCTTATATTTAAAACTGTCGGTGCTTCCACCTTTTTCTCACTCATACTTAAAATGGCTGTGCCAACGTTTAGATTTTGTAGAATTAAGGAAGGCTTATTTTAACTGGCTTTACCATCTATTAAGGGGAAACTAGTTGAAGCCTTTCAGCTTTGTTCACGTGGCCGATCTTCATTTAGGCTATGCGCAGTATAACTTGGATGTTCGGCGGGAGGACTTTAACAGAGCCTTTCAGGAAGTGGTTGATAAGACCATTGAGCTGAAGCCCGATTTTATGCTTATTGCCGGGGACTTGTTTCAGCAAGCCCGCCCATCTAATGTCACCTTGGAATCAGCCATAAACAATTTCAGAAGGCTTAAGGACGCTGGAATAGCCGTGCTCACAGTTGACGGATCCCATGATTCCGCGCCGAACGTGGTAACGGGCACCATTCTGAATCCGCTGGACAGCGCAGGCTTGCTTTATTACTTGCCTCGCCATGAGGGGGCATGTTGGCGAAACGAAAGCTGCTACGTTTATGGCGTCCCAAACTTTCGAACCAAGCGAGGAACCGAAGAGCAACTCCCAGCATTCCTAGAGAAAAACAAGCCCACGCCCAACCCATCCCTCTTCAACATCTTCCTTTTCCACATGGCCATAGACATTCCAGACATGAGACCCCCAGGCATGGAGGCTGAAGCCAATCCTGAGCTTATACCTAAAGGCTTCAACTATTATGCTGGCGGACACATCCACATACCAAACAAAGGCAGCCTCCACGGGGGCCTTCTTGTTTATAGTGGATGCACAGAAACCGTGAACAGCGACGATGCCGAAATCGAAAAGGGCTTTTACCATGTTGAAGTTGACAGAAAGGGCGTTCCGACGCTTCACCGCATCAAACTTGACACGCCTAGGCGCTTCATTGTTTTGGACTACGATTACACGGGCTTAACCCCTGCGAAAATAACTGAGAAGGCTATACAACTCGTGAAGGAGGCTGACGAGGCTGGAGCAGTTATTGTCACCGTTTTAAAGGGAATGTTGCCCGCTGAAGCTGGACGCGGGGAGGTTGACTTCGCCAAGATAAGGGACGCCGCGGAAAAGGCCCTTATTGTGCGTCCCATCCTTAGGTTAAGGGAAACCGAGGTTCCGGAGGAAGTTATTCGCTCAATTTTTGAAGGTGAATTAAAGGACCTTAAAACAAAGGCCTATGAATACTTCTTCCAAATTTTCCGTGAAAGATACGCTGAGCAGGAAGCCGAGAAAATCGCGAGGCTAGCCGTCAAGCTTATTGACCCCTTAGTGAGAGGTGAAGAAACCAGGGTTAAAGAGGCTATGGAGGAGTTCCTCTCATGAGGATTAAAGCCGTACAATTAGAAAGCATAAGGTCCCACGCCAAAACAACGGTTCCCTTCGCCGAAGGATTCAACTGCCTCGTAGGCGGCCTCGGATGCGGAAAGTCAAGTGTTCTCTATGCGATTGACTTCGCCCTCTTCGGAGACCCCATAGGAAGAAGCTATGACTACCTCCTCAGAGAGGGAGCAGACATAGGTAAAGTAGCCATAGAATTCGTTCACAATAGAAAAACCTACACTCTTCGGAGGGCTCTCCGAAAGCGAGGAAAAGGCATAAGCCAAGACACGGAGCAACTCAAATTTTTCGAAGGCGACCAATTAATTGCAAGCGTAAAGAGCGATGCAGTCGCCGAACAATTAAAGGCTATCACGGGCCTTGACAAGGAGATTTTCCGCGAAGTTGTGTGGGTGCGACAAGAACATCTGAAGGAACTGCTTGACGTATCGCCACGGGATCGCCAGAAAAATTTGGATCAACTCTTCGGGCTTTCAGACTATGAAACCGCATGGAGCTCCCTAGCTGGATTCCAAAAGGAGTACAAAGGCGAAAAAACCGCATATGAGCGCGACCCCGACGTAACTGGAATAGACGGGCTCCAAGTCGAGTATAACAAAAAAGTTGAGGAGTTTTCCAAGGTTCAGGTTGAACTCGATGGGTTAAAAGAGAAATTCGCTAAGGCTGAAGCCGACCTTAAAGAGGCGGGTAGTCGTCTTCAAAGCCTCGAAGAAATGAGAAAACGAAACGAAGAGCTGCGGAGAAAGGAAGCCAGCTTGCAGGCAAACGTCGTCAACATTGAAGACACATGCGCGAAGCTAGCGGAGGAGATTCAACGCAAACGCATGCTTATCGACGACTTGGAAGAACGCCTAAAATCCATGGAGACTCAAGAAGGCTCTTACCGAAACATGCTTCAGGAAGCCGGATTTAAGCCCGATCAAACAATTGAAGACCTTAGGGAAAATCTCGCGGCGCTCGAAGACCAAATGACAAGCGTTCGAGGCGAGCAAGAAGCAGCCATAAAGGAAACCTCAGTTTCCAATCAACGAATTTCGAGCCTGACAGCCGAAAGCAAATGTCCACTATGCCTTCAACCCCTCACTGGAGATTATAAAGACAGCCTTCTTGGTCAGCTTCGCAGAGAGAACACTGAGCGTGAAAGGAGGCTAAGTGAACTTCAGAAAAACTTTGAGGAATTGGAGAGGCTCCGCATCGTCGTTAACCGCGTTGTTTCGAATTTGCAGTTGTTAGAGCCCCAAATTAAGGAGTTAAAAAGTCGAATTACTGAAGAACGCGGCTCCCTAAACAAACTTTCAACAGAATTTGAAGAGAGGCAGCAACAGGAAAAGGAGCTTAGAGAAAAGCTTAGCACCGTACGTATGGAAATCTCAAAGTTTGACATTACTGAGCTTGAATCTGTGCGAAGGCTTCGTGACGCAGCCTTTGAACGACACTCTGGCGTTAAGCACAAACTGGACGCAACAGAAAGCCGTAAAGAGGACATTGCGTCGAGGATGGATGAGCTTAGGCAACGTTTAGACCGCGCACAGCAGAAAATTGATCGAATGGAAAAAATTGGTAGGCTTATGGAAATAGTTGATGGCATACGAGGAGCCTACAGAAGCATTCAGCCTCAACTGCGAAGCGAATTCATTGTCTACTTAGAACGAGTGGTTCAACAAGTTCTAGACGGACTCGTTGGAGCAGAGGGCACCCCATTAATCGTTAAAATCGACGAAACATACACCCCAATCATAAAGAGCGAAGAAGGCTACGAACGGGAAGCTTCAAACCTTTCAGGAGGGGAGCGGACGCTCCTAGCCTTTGCCTATCGCCTAGGCCTCGGACAATTAATTATGCAGTCTAGGACTGGCCACAGCCTCTATATGCTTCTTTTAGACGAGCCCACAGAAAGCCTAGGAAGGGAGGACGGCTCAGTTGACCGATTAGCCGAGGCCATTTCCCGACTGAAAGCCATTGAACAGATAATTGCAGTGACCCACAGTGAAGCCTTCGCTGAAAAAGCGGAGCACGTAATACGCGTAGAGAAAGAAGCCGGCGCAAGCAAAGTGTCCATTGAGAGGTAAGCCACCAAAATTATTCTATTATGGCGAGCACAATTGCAACGAAAACTAGTGTATTTTTGGTATTCGCCCTGTCGGCAGGGGACGGAAGCATATGCCGCTGTCTGAGATGGTCACGTCTTGGTATGTCATGCTGTGTTGAGTTCCCCTCATTTTACGAATAATGGCCTGCCTCTTAATGTTTGGTCCATCAAGGACGGCTTCCAACACTATGATTCCGTCCACGATTTCCTCGATTCCAAAGCTCAACTTTTCCCCTTCCACGCCAGTGATCAAAAGTGTTATACAGCCATTCTTTTTGAGGGTTTGATAAAGTCTTTTAGTGAAACCCTTTGGGTCAATAGGAATCTGTGAACTGAGCACAAGTGATGTGAGGGAATCTATAACCAGCCTTTTCGCCTTAATTGAAGCAATGGCCCTCTGCAAATTCTTAACCAGATTATCTATCGACATTGCCCCGACATTGTCTACGATTTTAATCTTCCCCTTTCTCTCAAGCGCTCTTATGTCCCATCCGAAGCCTGCAAAGTTTCGACGCAAAGTAGAAGCATCTTCGCCAAAAGTTATGTAAACTCCGGCTTCTCCATGTTCTAGGGCTCCTTGAACCAAAAACTGCATGGCAAAGGTGCTTTTCCCAGTTCCAGCCCTTCCAGCCAAGGCTATTAAGTCTCCTTTAACAAGGCCTCCCTCAATCAAGTCATCTAAACCAGGTATTCCAGTCGGAGACCTCTTAAAAGCCGAATATCTCTTGGCGAAGGAATTTTTTAGTTCGGCGGTTGAGCTTTTTTCTTTAATGGTAGTTTTCTCAACTATGATGGGAAGCGGAATTCTTTCAATGACTAAGGAGTTCTCGGCGTTCGGCTCTTCCTTAAGCATCAACTGAACTGCATCTAGAGTTTTAATGGTTATCAAATCTTTAATTCTCGAGGCTAAGACATCGGCTTTATCTCGGCAAACCTTCGAATCTTTTTGCCTCTTGCTACGTTTGCTAATGTTTTTCCTCTCCATGCTTCTCCCTTTGCGCCGAACAGAATCGCGGCTGCCAACCACATACATGTTTTTCATAAAAGTTTTATTAGCAATATTCCCGCAATGGATACGTTAAATAGTAGAAAAGAAGCCTCTCTAATGGCTCAGTTAAAAATCATGTTTTATACTCTGGCTAACGCGTTCAGTATGGAAAAAATGTTGGAGCCAAGCCAGAGCAGCATCGGCGCAATTAATAACAATGCTATCGCGCAGACGACTAATATTTTAGTGTCTACTTCCATTTTACTCACGTTTAGTTACTGTTAATGTTTGCCATTATTTTGCTTAATTGCTGTTTGTGTTTAATTGCTGTTAACCAATATTTTAAGGGTTTTGACATTGCGATATATACAAGTTGACAAATCTTAAAGACCATAACTTTGTCCCTTAAGCATCTTACAAACGTTTTCAAATCTAGTCGATCGATTTTACGCAAAAAGTTTTATCTTTCGCATGTACTTTTTACTTAAACCAAAAGCTTAAGGCTAATTTCAACTTAGAACCTTCGAAAATCTGGGTCCACAATGAAACATGAAAAAATGATGTCGGCTATTATATCGGCGATAAAAAACCTCG
>Ga0315280_10005782_pt1 | contig 17442 bp, 15 predicted proteins | sample YL17G06_40_MG_FD_203697 | JGI IMG/M metagenome (GOLD analysis project Ga0315280, IMG submission 203697) | Sediment microbial communities from Yellowstone Lake, YNP, Wyoming, USA - YL17G06_40 | ecosystem: Environmental > Aquatic > Freshwater > Lake > Sediment | place: USA: Wyoming | collected...
GCCGGCTAGCGTTAGCTACGCCCTCAACCCATCGGAAAGGTGCCTCTAACTACAGCCGAAGACCTCTCGAATCCCTTATTACACGCCCACGAGACCAAAGATTGGCGCTCACTTTTCCGTAGGAGCCTCCTGCTCAGATGTTTCTTGTGGGTATCATAGTACGCCGCCCCATTGAAATCCGTAGAACAGCCTGGTGAGCTAAGAGAGAAAGACGCCTTGAGCATCTTTCAATCATGTTATACCCAAAGATGGTGCGCATGAGACAGTGCTTTGATGTCCCTCCGATTCAGGTATACTCCGCAAACGGTTCGGCATGCGAGGGAGCTCCACGACAGACAAGGCTAGTCAAGCGTGATCGAGGCGATACGATCCAAGTCATTCTTTTCCTATGCCGATATTCTCGATAATACGGTCGTGGACAGGTTTCCGGCCACGCGAAAACTCTACTCTCTTCCTTCGTACTGAAAAGTTTCCCCGAAGTTCAGAACAACAGGTTTGGTGCGGGCGTCTTGCTCAGTCGTCCTGTTCAGGAAGTCGACAAACGCACGCACGTCTGGCTCGTCGGGTGCCGTGTCAAAGTGCATCGCTATCGCATATTCTAGGCCAAGCCACTGGGCTGCGAGCGCCGCCTCATACGGACTCATTTCGCCGGTGAGGAAAATCGGCATCTTGTGCCGGGCCATGTGACGCGTTGGGGTAGTGACGTGAATCAAGCCTATGTTGGGCCTATACAATTGACCGATTAGTTTCAGATCGCTGAACAGTGCCGTATCCCCTCCATCGTATATTCGGACTCCCGGCTCCGGGTAAATTATGAAACCCATCGGTTGGGCTGAATAGTACGTTCCGTCTGGCTCGGTGATGCCTGAATAATGTCTGCTCTCGACTGATCTTACCCTCATGCCAGCCACTTCAAGCAACAGTCCCCAGATCGTCGCCGAGATCTTATCGGGTTGTACGCCTTCCCTCATCAAATGAGCTTTCACATCTGCGCCGCAAACGACGGGTGCGTTGAATCTCTTGGATAGCTTTGCTGTGTCTCCCAGGTGATCGGAAGCCGCATGTGTCACAAGGATTAGGTCGACTCTCTTCAAGTCAGATGTCTTGATTGGCGACGACACATTCTCGTCTATGTATGGATCTATTAGTACTATTACTCCATCGCTGTTTGTGATCTCAAAGGCTGCAACTCCCAGATAACGGATCTTGGTAACCATTCTGGCTCTCCTTCAGAAGCAGTCGAACGCCGCACAGAGCATATATAACTATCTGCAGAACTCAACTCTGCACAAACACGGATCACTGAAGAATATCAAAGAGCGCCTCTTCGCATTCGATAGAGACGGAATGCGAACCTCTATCAACAAAGCATTGAAGATGGGATCCCCCCCGCGGAACTCACGAAAGAACTGAAGGTCTAGATGAGATAGGCGCCAAATACGAGAAAGAGGATTATTTCCTTTCAGAGCTCATTATTTCCGGAGAGATCGCGAAAGCTGCTTTGGATGTTCTTACGCCCCATTTTGGAGAAAGTCAACAGAAACTGGGGAAAGTTATCATAGGAACTGTAGAGGGAGAGTCGACGTGGCGAAGCTCTTGCCGTTTGCAAGCGAGGATGAGGTGGAGAAAGAGGTGATCGACGTTATCCGAAAGGTATCCCCGGGCGGCCATATCCTCGCGTCGACCAACTCACTCCATTCATTCATTCCTGACATCGACAAATTCGTCAAGAACGTTCTCAGGTACGTTGAGACCGCTCATAAATCATGAGTCTACCCTATCAAGTCCAAGAACAGTAGAATGTTTAACACTATCAAGACTGGCAGACACACCGAGATCCACGAGAATACGTCTTAGGCTCTTCCCAAGTCCCGGAGCAAGTCCGGTTTTTCGAGGCGTTCCTTGATTTCCGCCAGGAACTTGGCGCCTTGAACGCCGTCCATAGCGCGGTGGTCAACCGTCAGTGTTAGATTCATGATTGGGCGCGTCGTGACGGTATTGTCCGGTAGGGCTACTGGGGTCCTGATCACCCGGCCGACCGCCAAGATAGCGCTTTGCGGTGGATTCACGATAGCGTTGAATTGATCTATGCCGTACATCCCTAGATTCGAAACTGTGAACGTGCCACCCGACAGGTCGTCGGCACTGAAGCGCATCTGGCGAGCTTTCTCCCGAAAGACTTGAAGTTCCCGGACAATCTGAAGAAGAGACCTCTGATCTGCCTCCTTGATGACTGGCACGATCAAACCCGCGTCAGCGCCTATAGCCACGCCGACATTGACCCGTTTGTGCAGCTTGACCCGTCCTGCCTCGAAGGATGCATTAGCCCTCGGCTGATTCTTGAGCGCGGTTGCCACGATCTTCACTAGAAGTGCTGTGATGGACAAGCGTTCGCCGGTTTCTTTCGCAATTTGATCGATCATCGCTTCGCGGAGTTGCAAGACGTTAGTCATGTCTGCGCTGATAGTGAGAGCAAACTGGGGAGCGGTTTGGATACTTTGTACCATCCGTTCGCCTGTTAGGCGTTGCACAGTGCTGAGGTCCACCCATTCAACCGGCTCGGGTGTAGCCGCCATGTTCGCGTCAGCCAATGCGCCTCCTCTCGCCGCGGCAAAGCTACGCACGTCTTCTTCGCTGATCTTGCCGTCGGGGCCTGTTCCCCTCACGAGGTCTAGGTTGATTCCCAATTCTCTGGCGATGCGCCGAACAGCAGGGGTAGCCCGGACTTGGTGCGTCACGACCTGAGCCTGCGTAGCGGCAGCTGCTGTCTGTGTGCCGCCAGTTTCGATTGCCGTTTCTGTGCTTACAGATGGCAGTGGTGGTAAGGCGGGTACTTGCTCGTCTGGCTCCGCGATGAATGCGATTGTCTCTCCAACGGGAACTCGAGCTCCTTCCACCGCCCCTGGTCGGATGCCTTTCAAGATCCCGCTGGCAGGGGATTCCAATTCGGCCACAGCTTTGTCTGTCTCCACTTCCATGATAACCTGATGCTGTTCGACCTGCTCGCCCTCCCTCACCAGCCATTGAATGATGCGGGCCGAATCCATGTGGTCTGTCATTTTGTGGATGAAGACTTCCACGACCACGTGCTATCTGCTCCACGAGTGTGCTTACGCCATCGTTCTTTGAATTGCGCGAACCACGTCGTCAGTCTCTGGCCATACACCCTTTTCGAGGCTGTCGGCAAACGGAATGGGCGAGTAACGCCCGGTGACGCGCACGATAGGTGCTTTCAGGTAATCGAAGGCTTGCTCTACTACAACCATCCCCCACTCGCCGGTTGGTCCATAGGAGCGGCACGGTTCAGCAACCAGCACGACGCGTCCGGTCTTGCGTGCTGAGGCTCCGATCGTGTCCTCGTCCAATGGGCTGATTGTGCGCACGTCGACTACCTCGACGCTGATGCCCTTGGGAGCCAGAATGTTCGCGGCCACCATGGCGTGCCAGACCATCGCGCCGGAGGTCACCACCGTCACATCCTTCCCTTGACGCTTGACATCACACTTTCCCAAAGGCAACACGTAGTCCTGGTCCGGCACCAAGCCACGATAAGAGTAGAGGAACTTGTGCTCGAGAAATATGGTTGGACTATCGTCTCTGATGGCGGCTTTGAGCAGGCCCTTGGCGTCGTAAGGTGTGGACGGCAGAACAACTTTGAGGCCAGGGATATGGGCGAACCACACTTCAAGGCTCTGGGAGTGTTGAGCTGCAGTGCTCTTGCCGGCTCCACCTCCTTGGGGCATGCGCAACACCCAGGGTAACTTGCATTGTCCGCCGGTCATGAAGCGCAGTTTCGCGGCTTGGGTACAAATCTGGTCCATGGCTAACCCGGCGAAGTCGACGAACATGATTTCCATAACTGGGCGCATGCCTGCTAAAGCTGCGCCCGTTCCGGCGCCCACGATCGTGTTCTCGGAGATCGGCGTGTTGCGTACTCGTTCCGGCCCGAACTGATCGAACAATGTTCGGGTCACGCCGAACGCACCGCCATGTTTGGCGATGTCCTCACCCATCAGAAAAACCCGCTCGTCACGCAGCATCTCTTCGCGCAGGGCCTCTCGGATTGCCTCCTGATACGACATTTCCTTCGCGGGAACGCCTTGCGGTACCTGCACGATCAGATCCGGAGACATCACCGGTTTAGTCGATCCGAGCGAAGTTGCATCTCTTTCCTTTGAGGTCATCTTCTCAGCTTCTCCGTGACTCACGCGTAAATGTAGTCCGTCGCTGTCGCCGGGTCTGGCGGCGGACTGGCTTTGGCAAATTGGATTGCGTCAGCTATCTCGTGCTTGACTTCCATGTCAATCGCGTTGACTTCGTCCGGGCTTGCTTTGCCCTTGTCAATGAGGTATTTACGAAAGCGTGGGATCGGATCCAGCTTACGGTGCTCTTCAACTTCGGCTCGTGTGCGATAGACCTCCGGCTCACCGGCATAGTGCCCTTCGAATCGGTAGGATTCCGTGACGAGCAGCGTCGGTCCTTCACCGCGCCGTGCACGCGCCACAGCTTTGGTCGCTGCCTCATACACCGCCAAGACGTCGAAGCCATCCACGCGCACTCCGGGAATGCCGTAGCCTTGCGCTCGGATGGAAAGGTCCTTCACCTTGATTACGGTATCGACTTTTGTGGACACTGCATATTGGTTGTTCTCTAGAATGAAGATGACTGGTAGGTTCCAAATGGAAGCCATGTTGACGCATTCGTGCCAGTTGCCGGTGTTGCTACCGCCTTCGCCTGTGAACGGCACGGAGACTTTGTCCTCGCCGCGCATCTTGAAAGCCAATGCGGCGCCCACGGCGAGAGGGATTCCAGAACCGACGACCGCGAGGGCTCCCAAGCTACCTGTCTCGAAGGCCGCGATGTGCATTGATCCTCCGCGCCCCTTGCAATAGCCTGTCTCTTTGCCAAGGATTTCCGCCATCATCTTCTTCGTGTCGGCCCCTTTCGCGAGGGTGTGTCCGTGGCTCCGGTGTGTGCCCGCTATGAGGTCATCTCGGCGCAGCGCCATGCAAACACCGACCCCTGAGGCTTCCTGACCAATGTAGGGATGCACGGCTCCTTTCACTTGCCCCCGCTTAAACAAGTCCATCGCTCCCAGCTCAAATTCACGGATGCGAACCATCCGACGATACATCTCAAGCAGCAGTTCCTTCTGTATTTCCATTTGCATCGGCCCGTAAGAGCTGCTCTGCGGCTTTATCACTCTTGCCCTCTTCGCTTACTACTACGAAAGTCAAAGACATTCCGGACAGTTGTGTAGGATGGTTCGGAACCTAGTGTTCGCTTACTACCAAAACGTCTGAGATCTCGAATGTCGGATGGCGTTGGAGTAATCCATGGCCATCGCTTTCACCCTCAGGCTAGGTTGGCACTCAGTCTCCTTTCATCTCTTTCAAGAATCACTATGTGCATGGTTTTCAAATAAGTCAAGCAGGTTATTGTAGACGTTGTTGTATAATTTGTAAGTCGTCTCGCTGCTGCTTTCTCCTTTCCGGGAATAGTAGTAGTATATGAATATGTGAATATGTGAATATGTGAATATGTGGAGCTAGCAGTTACAAAGTTACAATCATGCTATCTAAATCGATGATAGAAAAATCTCTTCACGGAGGGTCCTCGTGGTAGACGTTCAAAGCTGCTCCCATACCTCCCCATATCTCCCCTTCTTTCGACCCTTCAAACAAAGCACTTTCATCAATTAACGGTCCTCTAGCTATCTTAATCAAGAACGCGGCTGATCAATGCCGCATGCAGAGCATAACGACAAATTCACACAAACCACCGCTCTCTCTAACCCTCTAGCCACACAGGAGTCCTGCGAAAAAACCACCCTGAAACCCACCTCTCGACACATATACTATTATGTTTAGAGGATATTTATCGAGGGCCTACGGTGAAGAAGGCGATTCATGATGGCGAGGATTGTGGATGAGCGGAAGTTGTCGATGTCGACGAAAGGCGAGGTTGTCGATGAGGGTGACGTTCCTCCGGTAACGGCGCGGCGTCAGGGTTCCTCTGGATATGGATATCTACGCTTGCTCTTCGATCCGGGAGCAGTGGGATCCGCCAATGCCGTTCTGGCTACCATAACGATTCCTCCGGGTCAACCGGAACCCATGTTGCCGCACGCCCACTTCGAATATGACGAATCAGAGTACGTCGTGTCTGGTGAGGGCTATTTCCTTTTGGGCCCTTCCCGCGATAAGTTGCAGCGCTACGAACTCAAACCGGGAAAAGCCGTTTTCGTTCCCGCTGGTTATCCCCATACTGTTGCCAATACGGGTGAAGGAGACATGAAGATAGTCTTCTCCTTCTTCCCCGGGTGGGTGAAGGGACGGCCCCTTAGCCTGATCATGACCGAGCTGACGGATGTGGTGTCGGTCGAAGGGCACAAGGATGCGAAGAGGTCAGCGTAGTCTATCGACGTTTTCTTCAAGATAATTTCGTGCAAACCCGCACACGAACAGGCCGGTCCAGTCGGACTGGCCAGTTACAGTTGATGGTCTGACACAGTTATGTCAGAACTATCCCGGCCAGACGTAATCCTGTGATGGCCACATTTGGGTGAGTGAGTAACCGCCGTCTATTGTGATACATTGACCCGTAACGTATCCTGACAGGTCACTGGCCAAGAACTCGATCACGTTGGCGCAGTCTTCTGGCTTACCGAGCCTTCCCAAAGGACACGCTCTTGCTAGATATTCAGGGGCCTGCCCCGTCGCTATTACCCTGGATGAGGTTATAATACCCGGAGCGATACAGTTGACGCGTATGCCGCACGGGCCTAGCTCAGCGGCCAAGAGGCGTGTATAGTGGTACACACCAGCCTTGGCTACTGCATAGTCCGCTCCACGTCCAGACCTGCTGACTTCGAGCCCTGCAATCGACGAGGCGTTGATGATGTTTCCTGACTTTTGCTGCTTCATTGGAACAGAAGCAGCTTGACTGCAAAGAATGGTTCCAACAAGATTGAGATCGATGATGAGGCGGAGATCATCCGGCGGGACGCTGGATGCCCATCCCGCTCCCGGACGTAGTCTTCCGCCAGCATTGTTCACGAGTATGTCGATTCGACCGAACTCGTCAAGTATCTTCTTGAACATTCCGTCCACATCGGCTTTCTTGCTTACGTCAGCTTGAATGCCGATCGAACGCCGCCCAAGGTTCTTCACCTCATCCATCACGGTTGCAGCGGTTAATCGTTCGTTGAATTCCTCCGCGGCTCTCAGATTGACATCATTAATCACGACATCTGCTCCTAGCTTCGCCAGTCTAAGCGCATAAGCCCTACCAAGGCCACGTGCAGACCCAGTTACAAGAGCCACTTTTCCTTCAAGCAACAGGAAGACCGCGACCGCCCCTCGCATCAACCTTGATTTAAGCGTGGCGGCAATGATAATTGCCATCGCTCCGTTGCAGGATGAATGAGACGCCAGTGGACATATTTCGTCTGGGTTGTTGAATTGATGCTGATAAGTTAAGGCTACGAGCCCAAGAAAAGAGCTCGTCCGGAAGTCAGCGGTGAAGGTCCTGAGGAGGAATACCTCATGCCGTTGGGTGAAGTTGATGTCAAGCGGAACGGAAAAGAAATTGCGGTCATTTCGAAGTTGCTTATGATTCATACAGGTCTCTCTGCGGCGGCTAAGCTTGCTCAGGAATGGATAAGCGTAGAAGTGATTGACCATTCGATAGGAATAGAGTCTGTTAAGAAGACGGTAAGATTGCTCATTGTTGAGGAAGAAAACAAGAGTGGTGGCGGCCCCCTCCTCCAGCGGCCCTGGGGAAAGGATAACTAGAGAAGATGTGTTGCAGATTGAGCAGGCAAGGTCGCCGCCGGTTTGCACCCTGAGCTGGAGCATCGATACAGGAATGGACCGCGTCATGCCTCCCGTCACAGAGGAATATTGAAGCTATGACTGAGGTTATGCTGATCCAACCTCCCTTGCCCGACAGGCTTTTGCCCTACAGAAAAGAGATCGTCTTATGCCCCCCACTTGGCCTCTGCTACATCGCATCTAACCTTCTTGCCCACGGATTCGATGTAAACGTCGTCGATCTTGCTATCTCCGACCCTAACCCTGAAAAGGTTGAGTTCGAAATCCGTCGAGTGCAACCGAAGATACTAGGCATCACAGCCTCAACATGCACATACAAGAAAGCACTTGAGATCGCAAGAAAAGCCAAACAGACAGATCCTGGAACAGTCACGGTCGTCGGTGGTCCTCACGTAACATTCGTAGCTCAAGAGGCTTTAGCCCACCCGGAAATAGATTTGGTCGTCCGAAATGAAGGCGAGATGACAATGCTAGAACTCTGCAGACTGTACCTGAGAGGAGAGGGAAGCCTCGACAGAATCAAAGGGATAGTCTACCGTAACGAAGGTAGAGTGGTGAACAATCCGAGTCGACATTTGATTTCGGACCTAGATCAACTTCCATTCCCGGCGAGGCACCTCTTACCCTTAGATCTCTACAAGATTCCTGGAACGCTGATTACAAGTAGAGGTTGCCCTTCGAGATGCATTTTCTGCGCGGCCGAAGCTATGTCAGGGGGCACGTATAGGGTTAGGAGCCCAAGTAATGTTCTCGCAGAGATTGATGAAATGAAGACACAGTACAACCCGCCGTTCTACTTCATAGCCGACGACACCTTCACAGTCCTCCATGACAGGACCAGGGAGATTTGTGCAGGTTTGAAGAGGATGCGAGTAAGATGGGTCTGCGAGTCGAGAGCCAATTTTGTGAACAGAGAATTCCTCCGGGAGATGGTCGAGTCAGGCTGTTTCTGCATTCAGTTTGGAGTGGAATCGGGTTCTCAGGTTGTTCTGAACTCTTTGCGAAAAGGGATTACCCGTGACCACGTTCGCGACGCGGTCAAGTGGTCGTGTGAGCTTGGCCTTCGAACTTTCTGCACCTTCATGATTCCTCACCCAGAAGATACCTTGGCGACAATTGCTGAGACCAAGAGATTCATGTTAGAGCTGAAGGCGCTGGGAGCTCTGGTCATCGTTTCTGCAACCACACCTTTTCCAGGTACGTACCTCTGGAATCATGCCAATGAGTTAGGGGTGAGGATCGTTTCAGACGATCTCGAAGATTTCGACCTCGTCACCCCGACAATGGTGACTCGGAAGTTGACCCTGGATCAAGTCTCAGCTGCTTATGAGGATCTGGCGTCGATCTCTTCTGAGATCCTTGGAGTGCAACCTTTCGGCTAGGCCTTCATATGCCTACAGAGACTGTAGGATCTCAAGGCAAGGGTGAGAGGCAACCATTATCTGAGAACTCCTGTCGAGCGACGCACAGATGTGCGGGTCGGCCAAGGAACCAGCGTCGCCACCCGTATGAAAGATGCCCCCTCATCCAACCATAGGCATGACCTAGGCCAATCTACATCCCGAGATCAAGCTTCACATTCCTACCCTTTCACAGCACCCATTGTGAGCCCCCTCACCAAGTACTTCTGAAGATAGAAGGCCAGCACAAGCCCCGGGGTTACTGCAAGTAACGCCATCGCGGAGAGCGGACCATAGATGAGCCCTGTTGTACCCAGATTCCATGCCTGCAGCGTCACTGGTAACGTGAGTGCAGCGTGTCTCGTTAGAATGAGGGCTATGAGAAGTTCATTCCAGCCAAGTATGAAGGTGAATATGGCAGTGGCCGCGATCGTTGGAATGGACATGGGGATGATGAATCTCATCAAAATCTCCAGCCTGCCCGCGCCATCAATCATGGCTGCATCATCAATTTCGCGCGGAACTTCTTCAAAGAACGCGGCCAGAGTCCAGATTACAAAGGGGAGATTCATGCCTATGTATGAAAAGATTAGGGCTGGGTAAGTATCTAAAGCCCTGAAATAGTTGAAGAAGAGGAAGAGAGGGAAAATTATCGTCACAGGGGGCATGAACCTTATGGAAAGAATCCAATAACCCAGGTTTTGTCCCCCAGTTCGGAATCTCGCCAAGCTGTAGGCAGCAGGAGAACCAACAAGGAGAGCAAGCAGCGTACAACTTGAGGCGACTATCAGAGAGTTGAGGAAGGCAACCTGAGAGCCTATTATTAGGTTCCCTGGAACTATCGATGAGACGGAGGAGTTCCCATACGTGTTATACACATTCCCTCCGAAAAATACCCAATCCCAGTTGGCCAGGGTTGGATGGGCCGGGACAAACAAAGGCGGCTGATGGTAGATTTCGTAGAACGGTTTGAACGAGGTGAAGAATAGCCACGCTATAGGGAAGAGCGTCGCAACCATCGCTAACACCACTACTACTGAGACTAGGATCTTCTTGGGGCCTCGCTTCATTTTTCAGACTCCTCCGGCTTTACCTGGGAACCAGGCGCCAGTTCGGATAAAGAGGGTTGTGAAGACCATAACTATGACTAGCATCAGAAACGAGGTAGCTGCTCCGTATCCTTGGTTGTAATAGATGAACTGTTCATTGTAAATGTAGTAAGTCAGTGTCATGGTGGAAGTCCCTGGCCCTCCTCCCGTCAGCATCAATGGCACGTCAAAGAGCTTCAGGGCATCAATTGACCTGATGAGGAGTGCGACAAGAATTACTGGTCTGAGCAACGGCAGAGTAATGTTGATGAATGTCTGAACCGTTGAAGAGCCGTCCAGCTGTGCAGCCTCAGCGACAGCCTGCGGAAGCGAGGTCATCCCTGCAAGAAGCATCATGAACATGAAAGGCGACCATTCCCAAACGTCCGTCATTATGATCGCCCATGTCGCGTAGGTCCCGTTTATTAGCCAGGGAATGCTCGCTCCGGTCAGCCAGTTACCAATATATGAAATTATTCCGTAGTTGAGCGTGAAGAACAATTTGAATGTGAAGCCGATCGCTATTGGTACGACCATCGTTGGTATGATCAGGATCGGGGTAATTCTATTCTTGAACTTGAACTCTTCTGTGAATGTTAGAGCCAGAACCAGACCTATCAGGAGTTCGATGGTTACTAAAAAGAAGACCATGTAAAAAGTATTGAACAGCGATTGCCAGAAGACGGGGTCGGAAACTGCCTGGATGTAATTATTGAGCCCAATAAAAGGGTAACCTGACCTTGTGGTTGATGGATTCACGTTGAAGAAACTCAGGTAAAGGGAATAAAACAGAGGAAACGCCGTAAAGGCCGCGAGCAAAATAATGGAAGGGAGAATAAGCAGGTACGCGACCTGCTTTTCTCCCACCTTCAACAGGAACGGCCGTCCTCTCAGGAGCTCGGGAATGCAATTCTCAACTGGTCGGGAACAGGTGAGACGTACAATGGATACATTAGCTGATAGATGGCTTTCTGCTTGTCTGCTCCGATGCTAGCCGTGATCGTCGCCCAATCTGTCGCTACTTGGTTCAACGCATCCTGCACGCTCTTTGTCTTAGTTATGGCAGATAGGACCTGAATGTCGAGCTTGTCCTCGTAGACAGCTCCCTGCAATATCGCTATGTCCGGGGAGACATACGTCTGTGCGTTCCACTGCGCTTGCAAGTACTGCGAGGCATTCTTGAAGTTGCTCTGAGCTGCGCTAGAGACAAAGTGCACGTACCTGTTCGGGTCCCAGCTCCCCATGGGGTCAAAGATTGTTGTCATGCTGATTGATGGACTTGTTATCCAGAGCATGAACAGAAATGCGGCGTCCTTGTTCTTGGAGTCTGAGGAGAGACACGTTACTCCAGGTCCAATCGGATCCTTTCCCCTCTGATTGATCGTAACTGGTGTCTGAGTCATTCCTGACACCGCTCTTGTTGTGTAGTCTTTGGAGCCTGGTACGGGTGCGTAGCCTACGTTTCCGTAGACAGCCGGAGATACGTACGCCTGCGCGTTTAGTATCTTTCCGCTTATCCCCCAAGATATGTACGAAGCGGCATTGCCTCCTGAGAACAGGTTGTTCGCTGCAGTGTAGTCGTATGTTGATACATCTGAAGGAAGCAACGAATTGAGTTCCATCATCCTGTTGAGAGCCTTGACCCCCTCCGGTCCGTTAATGAGCGGCGCCATTGTGGCCGGGTCAAATGGAATGCCACCGTAGCTGTAAAAGAAGACCTCAAACATAGTCCTTGCGAAGTTCCTTGCCTCCATGTACGAACCGCCGTAAAAGTCTGCAGTCAGTTTCTTCCCAGCCAGGTTGTCTCCTGGCTTCCTTCTCCAGAATTCAAGCTGGTCGCGCCACTGGTCGAAGTCTTGCGGCACGGCGAGAGGATAACCGTACTTTGACTTGAACGCATCTTGTTCGCCGGGATCGCCATAGAGGTCAGTTCTGTAGTAGAATATCCAGGGGTCACCATCGCTTACGATCGCGTAGGTGCTCCCATTGTACTTTAACGCATTCGCTCCGGGCCACTTGGTGTTCACCATAGGCTCAAAACCGTACGGAGGTCCGTCGGTGAACAGTGTTGGATAATACTTCTCGATGTACGGATCGAGCGGTTCGATCCCACCCGCTTCGACCAAATCTATGAGGGCGTAGTACCAAGCTCCAATGATATCGTAGTAGCCGGTGTGAGCAACAATCTCGTTTAGAGCCTTATCTCTCATGGTATAGGTCGGGACACCGTCCACGCTAACCGTCATGCCAGTTGCACCTGTCCATATTGGAGATACCTTCCCAATGAGGGAAGGCCAAAATGGAGACTCGCCGAGTGCTCTCAGAGTAACTCCGCTGTATTGATTACCAGCAGCGTTTGTCGCGACGTCTGCTATCGCGTTCATCCCTGCTGATTGGGTGACAGTGGATACCGACGTAGCTAATTGGGTGACAGTGGCAGTCGGAGCAGGTGTTGGAGGAGGGATCGTAGAGTAATAGTAAGCCCCTCCTGCGCCGGCAGCCACAACCACTACGGCCGCAGCACCGTACTTAAGGTACCGTCTTCGAGAAATCTTGTTAGCTTCTTCCTTCTTTTCACTCATTCCTAATTTCCACTCATTTTTTTCGGTGATAGAGTAGGTCGCCGCCAATTCATATTTAAGCCTTGTCTAGAAGTCGAGTAGCTCTCGTCTCCCGAAACAGTTTCGCTAGGCAGCTTATTGATCACAGAAAAACACGTTGGATCACCTAGCAGAAGCTTAGGAGAAAACCATTGTCACATTTGTCTCGCAAGGATATTATCCGTAGGCTCGTGCAAGGACTAACGCGCAACAGGGCAAGAATGTGGACCGGCAAGAACAACCCCCGCGAGGCTGACAAGCAGGAACGTCGCAAGCTTAGCTCAAGAAGACTTAATAAAAACATTGCGGAGCTTTGCGGAGCGTGGGGCTTGGCTAACCTTGGTTAAGGTCGTGCTGGAGAACATCACGAAGAAGTTCGGTGACGTGGTGGCGGTTGACGGGCTAAGTCTTCTAATTGAAGACGAGGAGTTTGTCGTCCTATTGGGTCCTTCGGGATGTGGAAAGACTACGGCGCTTAGATGCGTTGCTGGCCTGGAGACTCCCGAAGCAGGAAAAATATACATTGGGGACCGGCTCGTCAATGAGGTTCCGCCGAAAGATAGAGACATCGCGATGGTCTTTCAGAGCTACGCACTGTATCCTCACATGTCCGTGTATGACAACCTTGCCTATCCTCTAAAGATGAGAAAACTCTCCAAACAGGAGATCGATGAGAAGGTCAAAAAGGCCGCTGAGACCTTGCGGATTCCTCACTTGTTGAAGAGGAAGCCCAAACAGCTAAGCGGCGGCGAACAGCAGCGAGTGGCCCTGGGCAGAGCAATCGTTAGGGAACCCAAAGTCTTCCTTATGGATGAGCCGCTGAGCAATTTAGACGCGAAGCTTAGGTTTTACATGAGAGCGGAGTTGAAGAGGCTTCAGGAAGAATTGGCGATAACGACCATCTATGTGACTCACGACCAAGCCGAAGCCATGACGATGGCCGATAGGATCGCCGTCATGAATCATGGGCTATTGCTGCAGTTGGCAACCCCCGGGGAGATATATGGGGCTCCTTCCACCACGTTCGTTGCTGGGTTCTTGGGAAGCCCCCCGATGAACTTCGTCGACTGCAGCTTCGTGGAGAAGGATGGCAGAGCTTTTCTGGACGCAGGAGGGTTTACCTTGGACGTCACGGACTTCGCGAGCATGATAAGGGAGAAGAGCACTAGCACGGAGCTTCAGCTGGGAATCCGGCCGGAAGACATGCTGGTTGAGCAGCGTCCGAAGACCGAGGGTGTCGAAGCCGAGGTCTACGTGGTCGAACCTCTTGGCTCCGAGATCATATTGGACCTGAAGATAGGTGAGAACATATTGAAAGCAAGAATCCCTCCAGGCGTGATTCCAAAGATCGGCGACAAGTTGTGCCTCATCTTCAGAAAAGACAAGATGCATATTTTCGACACAAAGACTGAGAATGCGATCATCTGATGGAGACCTTTGCCGGAGTTCTTTGACCAGCCGACAAGCCAAGCGCAACGTTAGGCCGTGTGGATACCCGGCGTACTGTTTAACCGTATGGAGGCTTTTTCAGCAACTCCTAATGGATCCAGAAGCCTTTGAGCACATGGCTTCACGTGATCAGTTCAAAAACAAGTGATGCCCATTATCTAGCACGATTTCTCTTAACCAGGGTCTCTCGAGTTTATCTGTAATCTACACTGCGGATTCGTGAATCTCGAACGCATCGACCTCTAGGTTTGCATATTAGAGGGGATACGTTCCATATCTCAAAGCAGCATCAAACATTGCGAGGATGTTTTCTAGAGGGACTTCCGGTTGGAGCGCTTGAGAAGGAGCTAATACGTATCCACCCTGGGGAGCAAACGCCTTAATTGTCTCACGTACTTCATTACGAACTTCCTCTGCTGTTCCGTAAGGTAGAACCCTCTGACTATCGATGCCACCATGGAAGGTGAGTTTTCGACCATACTTCTCCTTCAACATCCTAGGATTCATGTTCACGGCTCTTGGCTGCACAGGGTTTAACACATCCAAGCCTATTTCGATAAGATCGCTAAGCAAAGCTTCAACCGAGCCGCATGAATGAATGAACGTTTTCGCTGAACTCCTTTTATGAATGAGATCGAAGATCTTCTTATGCCTTGGCTTCAAGTACTTGCGGTACAATGCTGGAGACATGATCAAGCCTTCCTGTGAACCTAGGTCATCAGCCGTCTGAACCACTAGCAGAACATCTCCAACTTCATCCAGCATTTGCTTAAAGTACTCCGTCTGTACCGCGAGTATCTCATCGAAAAGCGCTTCAACAAACTCAGGTCTTCTGTACATGTCGATGAAAAGTTGCTCCATACCCCGCACCCAATATGCTGGTTCAAATATCCCTCCTCCGCCACCCATCACCGCCCAGCCCTCATCTTCGAACTGCTTCGCTTGCTTTCTAACCCCGGTAGTTACGAACCTATCAGGCCACTTGTGATCTCTGATCTGACTGACGCTTTCTACGTTCTTCAGAGGATGATCTACGATCCAATAGTGGATTCCAGACTTCCTCCATTTAACTCCCCATTGATCTTCAGATACATCCTCTGTAGACTTGGGAGAATGCGGGGCGCCGAAAGAAACCGTGCGAAAGTCTGCGTGAAATCTTCTGAGAATTCTTTCATCCACAAAAGGCATTCCCCACTGCAACTGTTCAGGTCTCAGACTGAGCTCATCTTTGGTCATCTCATACCCAAAATGCTTTTTCAGGCGGACATAGGCGCCGAACTCTATGGACGTTGAGACATGACCGCCGAAGTCTATGGGAACACGATCACCCTCCTGATGATCGAGAGTTCTTATGACTCTCTCCCTAGAATTCATAGAGATGTTATTCCCCCGGCTCCCTCTCTCCTATCGTGCTGAATGCGATCTTGCTTGCACGTCACGGAGACACAACCGCATTCATCTGTTTCTCGATCACTTCTAAAAGGTTTGGCTGCGTCAAATCGGTGAAAGGGTCTTGTTCTCTGTCCAGCGCCCTTCGATTTTCAGACCCGAATTCGGTACGTGTGGAGTAATTCATCGTTCAGGTTCCATCCCAGGCCGGGCGAGGAGGGAGTGTCGATGAAACCCTTTGATATCTTTGGCTTGTTCAGAACAAGTTTGTCCCAGAGTGGGTCTCTCTTCGGGTTCGCGAGAACCTCTACACACGTTGCGTTGGGAATAGATGAAAGGAGGTGAAGTGAGATCTGTGGTTCCGCGGGATGAGCCATAGATACATGACGGAGGCTTGCGTAATGTGCTATCCTTCTCCATTCCGTTATGCCACCTATGAGTGTAACATCTGGAGTTAGGATATCCACTCCAGCAGATTCGACCAACTCTCTGCATTCGTAGCTCGTACTCTCTTCTCGGCCCGCAGCCAAGGGAATTTCAGTCGATTCCTTGAAGAGCTTTAGGCTCTCGATACGGTCGTGCCACCTGACCGGCTCTTCAATCCAAGCTATCCCGAGCTCTCGGACCAACTTTTCGAATTCTATTGCCTTCTCAGGTCTCCATGACTGATCGGCATCGCAAATTATCTTGAATCTCTTCCCCACCGCTTTTCTGATGCGCCTTACCCTCTTTGCATCATCGGATGGAGACAACCTCCCAACCATCATCTTTATTCCTGCATATCCTAGGTGCCTGTACGTGAGTGCCTCACTCACCAGCGCATCAGGACTTTCCTGATAGTACCCGCCTGCCGCGACCACAGGAGCGTTATCCCGCATCCCTCCCAAGAGCCTGAACGTAGGGACACCTGTCACCTTCCCTAGCAAGTCCCATAGTGCGATGTCCACGAGTGAAATTGAGTGCATAATGATTGCCCTGTGCGTCGTCCTCAGTGCGTAGTTTCCCTTGTCGCCGAGATCAATCTCCTGATTGAAGGCTCTGTTCGAGATTCTCTCGTAATTGAAAGGATCCTCTCCCACGAACGCCTTTTTCATGTAATTCCTTATCACATGTATAGCTTCAAACTGATGAGCCTCTTCGTTACCGCCGTAGCATTCTCCAGTGATTCCAGCATCAGTCTTTATTCTGGTAACTATCGTATTCCTGTTTCCTATGCTTGACCTGCCCGTTATGAATGGCCTATTGAGCCCACAGACAAGGCCAAAGACCTCAATATCGGTGATTTTCATTGACCCACCTTCACACTTTTGTGATATAACCTGTGCGCGACCACATGTATTGCATCCCAGAGAACTAGACCTTTGGCTGATAGTTAAATTCGGCATCAAAAAGAAGGCTTTACAAAGTCCTTACATAGCAATCGTCTTTCAGAACGTGCTGTACCAATATATGACTGGGTTCGGGAACCCCGCTTTTCCTCTGAGGCGAGACTCCAAGATTCCTTGAATCATTGAAGGTTGGATGTGTTTGACGCCCAAAGTGGAGTTTGGCGTAGCATTACCCATCTTCTCTGGGGCAGGGGATTCCCATCCACGTACACCTCTAATGCGAGAAATAGACTGGCCCCTACTGAGAAAGAGCATCTTAAGCCTCGAAGAGCTCGGTTTCGGCTCTGTCTGGG
>Ga0315280_10005783_pt1 | contig 17439 bp, 10 predicted proteins | sample YL17G06_40_MG_FD_203697 | JGI IMG/M metagenome (GOLD analysis project Ga0315280, IMG submission 203697) | Sediment microbial communities from Yellowstone Lake, YNP, Wyoming, USA - YL17G06_40 | ecosystem: Environmental > Aquatic > Freshwater > Lake > Sediment | place: USA: Wyoming | collected...
GCTGAGCCCCGTGCCATGTACTCACGCTCCCGCAAAATGTGGGTAATGACAAGGCCTAAAGGCCGAGGCTAAGCCCCGCTTCGCGGGGGGAAGGCCCGTGAAACGGGCCTCAGCAGCGCGTTCTTTCGGCCCCGCGGCATCTACTCTTGTCGCCGTAACTAACGCAATACACCTTCAACGTTTCACGGCTTCCGGATTGCCGATAACGTGCCGACGTATTGCCGATAAATTGCCGATAACGAATACCGCCGGCCGCGCCTGTCCTCAGACCTTGTCCGCCTCCGGATGCACCCACGGCGCGCGGTAGGGGCGGCGAAGGAGGCGGTTGGCCTCGTCGTCGCCGACGACCTTGCCGGCGACGGGGTCCCAGGTGAACGAGCGGCCGAGTTGCATCGACATATTCGCCAGAACGCAACTGGCAGTCGAGATGTAACCTTCCTCGACGTCCGCCACGGGCCGGCCGCGCGTCTCGATGCATTCCAGCAGGTTCTTCATGTGCCGGCGAATCGCAGGGGCGACATGATACTCGATGCCTTTCTCGGTCTTGTCCTCCGGAAACCGGTCGCTGTCCACCGGATACTTGGCGTCCGCGTCGTTCCACTCGCGGTGGATCGGCTTGCCTCCGTCGATGGACGTGAAGTCGAAACCGAACACGCTGGCCTTGAGGGTTCCCTTTTCACCGTAGAAATTGGCGCCCCACCAGTATTTCGGATCCGGGTTCTCGCCCCAGTGGCGATGCTGCCAGGAGAGTTGCAGGTCGCCGTAGTCGAAGGTGGCGGTCTGCGTGTCGGAAATATTCGGCTTGCCTTCCTTGTGAAAGTAGTTGCCGCCGGTCGAACTGATCCGCTTGGGCCAGCCCAGATTCATCATCCAGCGTGCCATGTCAATCATGTGGATTCCCATGTCGCCAATCGTGCCGTTGCCGTATTCCATGTAGCTGCGCCAGCCGCGGGGATGAATGCCCTTGTTGAAGGGCCGCATCGGCGCCGGGCCCGTCCACGTCTCGTAATCGAGGTTTTCCGGCGGCGGCTCGTCGGGCGGGTTACTGATGCCGCGCCGACCGTAGCAATAGGTTTCCACCAGCCCGATCCGGCCCAAGCGGCCTTCCTGGATCAGTTCGCGCGCCTCGGCCAGGTGCGGCGTGCTGCGGCGCTGCGTGCCGATCTGGACGACCCGCTTGTACTTGCGTGCGGCGGCCAGGATGGCCTGGCCCTCGGCCACGTCCACGCTGATGGGCTTCTGGAGGTAGAGGTCGGCCCCGGCCTTCATGGCCTCGATGGCCGCAAGGGCGTGCCAGTGGTCGGGCGTGGCGATGAGGCAGATGTCGAGGTCCTTCTCCTTGAGCATCTCGCGGTAATCGTGGTAGGTGCGCGGCTTCTTCTTCGAGGCCTGGCGCAGGGCGGCCATGTCGGCGGCCTCGGCCAGCATCTTCTTGTCGACGTCGCACATCGAGACGATCTCGACCGGCGAGACCTGCGTCAGCCGCCACAGGTCGACCTTGCCGTACCAGCCCGTGCCGATGATGCCGACGCGCTTGGGCTTGGAGGCGGCGGCGGCCCCGGCGTAGACGTTCAGGGCCGAGAGAGCCAGGCCGGCGGCAGCGCCGGCACGCAGGAAATCGCGACGCAGCATGACGTGTCTCCTTTCAGTGGACGCGGACAAGTTCCATGAGCCGTAAGAAGCATACCGGCCGGGCGGCGAATCTGCCAGTGTTCTGTTGTCCCGCCCAGTTGTGTGCCATTACGAGGGTGGCATGGTCACGCTGTTGCGTGACCATGTCGCCGTGACGGGGCAATCGCCGTTCGGGGCACATGGTCACGCAACAGCGTGACCATGCCACCCCCCTCGCACCACTCCCCCCAAAAGCAGAGACAGGCGCGAGGGCCTGTCTCTGCGTGGGTCCGCCGATGAACGCGCGCCCTCTCGCGGGGCGGCGCCTATTTCTTGTCCCACCCCTGGGCCTTGACGAACGTCTCGACCGCCACCTTCGGCGGGAAGGTGGCCGGCAGAATGGTGAACTTCGTCAGGTACTGGAGGGCCGCGTTCAGGCGTTTCACGTCATCCTTCTTCGCGCCGAGTTTGTCGGCCGGCAGCGTCTTGACGGCGGCGAAATACTGCTCGGCCATCTGCTGCGCCTTCTGGAGCGTCGGTTCGTCCTTCTCGTACACGAGCGATTCCAGCAGCCGCAACGTCTCCGGCAGCGGATTAGCGGGGTCCTTCAGTTTCGCGGCGTCCTGGCGGACCGTGGCCGCGATCTCCTTGCGCTTGGCCGCCGTGGCCTCGGTCGAGAGCGCGCCATCCGTACCGCCTTCCACGGCGCGCAGCGGCAACTCGCGGTACCACACGTTGCGGAACCGCACCGGGTTGCCGTGGTCCTGGAACTTCAGCGGGCCCTTGTCGGGGAACGGGCCGGCCTTGGTGCGCTTCATGTGGCCGCCCCCGCCTTCAAACGGGGTGTGGTCCTGCACGAGGACGCCGTTGATGAACACGGTCACGTAGCCGGGGTCGAGGCACTTGTCGACCTTGTAGATCGGGCGGCGCAAAACGATGTCCACCACCTGCCACTGCCCCGGCGGATTCAGCGGGTTGGCCGCCGGCGGATTGGTGCCGTAGACCGAGCCGGCGAAACCGTCGGCGTAGGTCGGATTGTTGAAATTGTCGAGCACCTGGACCTCAAAGGCGCCCATCGGGAAGATGCCGCTGTTGCCGCGGCCCTGGCTGTCGCCCTTGACGTCCTTCGGGGCGGCCCATTCCACGTGCAACTGGCAATCGCCGAACTGGTCTTTCGTGCGGATGTACCCGGAGCCGGGCGTGCACTCCATCGCGCCGTCCTTGACGACCCACTTGGTGGGAACGTTGCCCGGCTTGTCGGCCTCCCACTTGGAGAGGTCTTTGCCGTCGAAGAGGATGATCGCATCCGACGGGGGCTTGCCGGGCTGCTCCTGCATGCTGAACGTGCCGGGGGTCACCAGTTTCGGCTGCGGCCGGTTCTGATCGTGGATCGCCCACGGATGGTGGTCGTCGGGCGGATCGCCGTAGAACGGCGAGCCCGTGGAGCCTGCCGCATAGCCGACCGATGCCAGCGCCAGGACCGCGCCAATCGCTGCCAGTGCCAGACGGACCTTCATGACGATCTCCTTGCAATAAGGAACCTGCGATTCTCCGAACGAGCCGATGCCAAACGTTTCCACTATAAAGAGCCGCCGCGGACGTTTCAAGTAAACGTCGGACGGAACTGCGTGGCGCCATTCCCGCCTCTGCCGCTAACACCGCTTTACAGGCGCCCGCCGGCATGTTATCGTCAAAGGCGATAGCGGTGCGTCTTGGCAGGTACCGCGTCAACCTTGGCGCGGGTGGCATGGTCACGCTTTTGCGTGACCATGCGCAGTGACGGCCCAGGCGCCGCTCGAGGCGCATGGTCACGCAACAGCGTGACCATGCCACCCTCGTGACACAATGCCCTGGCGGCCCCACGAGGAGAGCCGGATGGACTTGCTGGCGAAATTGCAGTCTCACCCCTTGTTTGCGACGTTCGCGCCCGAGGCCCTGGCCGAGGTCGTCCGGCTGGGCACCGCCATGGCCTACAAGGCCGGCGAGACTTGCATCCACCACGATGAGGCGGGCGAGGTCTTCGGCGTTCTCATTTCCGGGCGGATGGAGGCCGTCCGCGACTTCGGCACGCCCGCTGCCGCACGCCTCGGATACATCGAGCCCGGCGAGTGTTTCGGCGAGATGTCGATGCTCACCGGCAACCCGACCAACGCCGACGTCGTGGCCGCCAAGAAGTCCGAGGCCGTCGTGTTCCTCCAGGAAGCGGTCAGCCCCCTGCTGGCGACCAACGCCGACTCGGTGAAGTTCCTCGCGCGGCTCATCGCGAAGCGCCTGTCGCCCAAGCCCGAGCAGCAGCGCACCGCGCCGAAGGCCGTGGCGCGGTACGCCCTGGGCGCCACCGGCCCCATGCGGATCCTCTCGGTCAGTTGCCGCCAGGATTACGTGCGATACTCTTATTTCGATACCACGTCCGAGGCATCCCTGGCGTGGGGCCGGATCACCGGCCTCGGCGGCCGCGAGGCCGAGCACGTCTACAAGACCGCCGCCTCCGAGAAGCGCGACACGGTCGCGCCGGCCACGGTCGAGGCCGCCATCCAGGCTGCCCTGGCGGCCCTGACGGCGCCCGGCAGCGGCCCGCTCGCGGCCCCGGCCGACCTCACGGCCATCGGCCACCGCGTGTGCCACGGCGGCACGCGCTTTAACGGCCCGGCGATCGTCGACGACGACGTCAAGGCCGAAATCAAACGCCTCGCCGCCCTCATGCCCTTCGACAACCCCTACAACCTCGCCGGCATCGAGGCCTGCCAGAAACTCGTCCCCGGCGTTCCGCAGGTCGCCGTCTTCGACACCGCGTTCCACCTGACCCTTCCGGAGGCCGCCTGCCGGTACGCCCTGCCCGCCGACCTGGCCTACGACAAAGAGTTGCGGCGGTACGGCTTCCACGGCATCTCGCACGAGGGCGCCAGCCGCGCGGCAGCCGCACACCTCGGGATGAACTTCGACGCCCTGCGTATCATCACGGTCCACCTCGGCCAGGGCGCCTCGATCGCCGCCATAGATCACGGACGCTCGGTCGACACCACCATGGGCTTTACCCCTCTTGAGGGCCTCGTCATGGCCACGCGGCCGGGCGACGTCGACCCGGGGCTCATCCTGCACCTCGTGCGGCAGCGCGGCATATCGCCCGACGACCTGTACCGGCGGCTGTTCACCGAGTCGGGCCTGCTGGGCCTCTCGGGCATCTCCGGAGACGTGCTGGAAGTCATGGAAGCCGCCAACCGCGGCGAGTCGCACGCCATGCTCGCCATCCAGGTCTTCTGCCAGCGCGCCAAGAAGCACCTGAGTTCTTACGTCGGCCTGTTGGGCGGCGTCGACGCCATCGTCTTTACCGGCGGCGTTGCCGAAAATTCGCCCGGAGCGCGGGCACGCATCCTCCAGGGCCTCGACTGGATGGGCATCGTCCTGGACGAAGACCTGAACCGCACCCGCAAGGCGGGGCGCGGCCACCCGGCCGAGGTCTCGGCCACGCACTCGCGGGCGAGAATCCTCGTGGTCCACGGCGACGAAGAGCACACCATCGCCCGCCACGCCGTCCAGGCGCTCTCGAACGCCCGCGTGACGCAGGTCATGCGGCAGCACGAACTGGCGATTCCAATCGGCATCTCGGCCCATCACGTGCACCTGACGCCCCCGCACGTCGAGGCCCTCTTCGGGCCCGGCCGCACCCTCACCTGGTTCGCCGACCTGACGCAGCCCGGCCAGTACGCCTGCCAGGAGAAGGTGAACCTCATCGGCCCCAAGGGCCGCATCGACAACGTGCGCGTCCTCGGCCCCGTGCGGCCGGAGAGCCAGGTGGAGATCGCCCGGACGGAGCAGTTCAAACTGGGCATCGATGCCCCCATCCGCCACTCCGGAGACCTCGACGGAACCCCCGGCATACAACTGGAGGGACCCGTCGGCTGCGTGCGGCTGGATCACGGCGTCATCTGCGCCATGCGGCACATCCACATGTCGCCCGAGGACGCGATGGCCTTCGCCGTCCGCGACCGCGACGTCGTGCGCATCCGCGTGCCCGGCGAACGCTCGCTCATCTTCGGCGACGTGGTCGTCCGCGTGCACCCGGACTTCCGGCTTGACATGCACATAGATACCGACGAGGCGAACGCGGCGGAGTTGGGGCCGAAAGCCGTGGGGCACCTGGATTCGATCCAGCACCGGGCGGCGCCGTAGGACGGCTGGCGTGACTCACGCCGCATATCTGTTTTGCGTAGAGCGCCGGGTGGCATGGTCACGCTGTTGCGTGACCATGGTGCAGTGACGGGCCAGGCGCCGTTCGGATCGCCACCCTGGCGGGCCACTCCACGCCACCTTCGCCGCCACGGCGATGCGGGGGTCTATCTTTTCACGTCAACGCCTCTTAATGCCTCTGGATATACATTGATTGTGGTCGTACGCTCCAACGTCACTGCCTTCCCGCCCGGCGAAAGCAGCCTAAGGCGCGAGAGCAGGATATGGTTCCCGATAAGGCGGCCAGGCTCAATCAGGCTTCCCCACGGCACGTACTCGCGGATAATCTCATCCCTCTTATAATCTGTTTTCCGAAAAACAACCTTGCCGTCAAGTTCCACCGTGGCCTCTTCAGCACGCCAACCCTCCGGGAGATTGCGCCAAAACTCTACCTCACGGCCCTCAATCTCCATGGCACAGTACGGATTGATCGGTTCAAACAAATCGCTCCACCAGCGAGGCGGTTTGGCGACGTCACGGTCCGATATCGAGGTAAAGTTGGGATCGCTTACTAAGTGGCTCGGTATGGGCCTGGCTATACGGAAGATGTTGCGCGCGATGACCTCGGCGCCACGGGCCGACAACGACCAGTATTCGGGTTCGCGGAACAGCGCGGCGCCAACTACAAACTTGGCGTAGCCCCTTGGGCCCTCCAGGATATCCAGCAGGCCCTCCACAAGTTGTCGTCTCGCTTCGTCGTTGCTCGCCTCCTTGAGCCGAGAACGCAACTCGAAAGAAGGGTCACTGTACTCCTTGCCTTCCGGCGAAAAAAAGATGTCCACAGGCCGTACCTGAGACCCCCAACGTGTCTGGCCTTCACTTCGGCAGCCACAAGCCGCAAAGAGCGCGGACGCCACTATTAGTGCCAACGACGCCCACCGCATCGCACACCGCTCCTTTCCGGCGACCAAGGCACCGGTGGAATTCGGAGACTCACGGTTTCCACCCCACCGTCGCCGCCTCGGCGTTGACCGCACGCACGGTCACCTGTCCGCCGCTTGGCGCATTGACGACGGAAACCGTCCGCGTCCGGCCCGGCGGCAGATCGAAGTAGTTGTCCTCGAAGACCGCACCGCCGAGGCCATCGAACTCCAGCGCGACCTGTTTGGCGAAGGCGTCCGTCGTCACTTCAATGCGGTCGTCCGCCTTCCGCACCTTCAGGTGCGCCTGGGGCAGATGCAGGTAACGCTCGCCGATCAGGAGGCACGTCGCCTCGCGCCCCGCAACGGTCGCGTGCAAGAACTCGCTGCGCAGGGGGATGTCACCCAGCGGCGTCAGGTCCAGGCACCGCTTGGCTTCGCCGGGAGCGATCGCAATCTCGGCTTGCAACTTGCCCTTCGCCTTGCCGTCGAAACCCCGCCGCTCGACGATCAGCGTGCCGGCCACAGGCTGCACGGAATCGTTGACGACCCACACGCGAATCCTGTCGGCCGTGCGCTCAAAAGTCACCAGCACCGGCTCGTACGCGCGGCGGAGGTAGTAGTAGGCGATCTTGGGCTCCAGGTAGTAATCTATCACGCTCGAATAGATCATGGGCCACGCGTCGTTGAGGCGCCAGACCATGTTGCCCCAGCAGCGCCGGTTGCCATCGGGGGCGCCGTCGGGCACGCCGCGCCGCTCGCGCTCCACGCGCTGGCGCAGGTACTCGCCATGCGCGCTGCCGATGACGCGGATCAACTGCCCGGCCGTCGCGGGGTCGCAGAATTGCTCGATCGCGCCGACGCGGTCCCACGTGGCCCCGCCCGTGGAGTGATACGTCCACGCGGGCGGCCAGGCGGGCTGGCCCGGCTTGCGGACGGCCGGGTCGAACTTTTCGGGCCACAACTCCTCATCGCTCAGGAACCGCCGCATGCTGGCCAGCGAAGGCGGGCTCGTGCGGAGCACCTCCGACCCGTACAGGGGCACGGAGGCCAGCGGCTCGTAGTTGATCGTCGTGTAGTCGTGCCAGTCGCCCTCCAGCGGATAGTTGCCGGTGGGCGAGCCCCCGTACGGCGAACTGGCGTGGAACAGCCGCGTGGGGTCAAGGCACTTACACGCCTCGGGCAGCAGGCGCTCGAAGATCTCGCGCTTGGCATCGGGCACGTCGGTCGTGGAGGTCCATAGGTACTGCTCGTTGCCGCCCACCCACAAGAGCAGCGACGGATGATTGCGCAGGCGGCGGATGATCTGGTCAACCTCGGCGCGGCAGTTGCCCAAGAAGGCGGCGTCGTCCTTGCGGTGGTTGTAGAAGCCGAACATGAAGTCCTGCCAGATGAGAATGCCCCGGCGGTCGCATTCTTCGTAGAACGACTGCGGCGGCAACTCGCCCTCGCCCCAAATGCGAATCACGTTCATGTTGCCGCGCTCGGCAAGGTCGAGCAGACGCTTGGCGCGGTCGGCGTTCCAGACGTGGGTCAGCCCTTCCAGCGGCGCCCAATCCCCGCCGCGCAGGAAGACGGGCCGGCCGTTAAAGTCGAAGCGAAACCGCTTCTCGCCCGTCACGGGGTCGCTCAGCACCGGCTTCACGTCGCGAATACCAAAGGCGACGCGCCGGCGGTCCAGCACGCGGCCTCCGTCGCCCAAACTGACTTCCAGCGTATACAGAGGTTGCTCGCCGGACATGCGCGGCCACCACAGTTTGTGCTCCGGGACGGGTATCTCGAAATCAGCGGCGTTCGCGGAAGAACCCGCCGAAGCCCGGCCCTCCAACCGCCGCCCCGCCGGATCGACGAGCACCCACCGCAATTCCGCCTTGGCCCCGCCGGTCTCAACATGGACGGCCACCTTGGCCGAGCGATGATCCGGCGCGAGCGGCGTACGAACGCAGACATCCTCGATCCACGCTTGCTCGGGAAGGTCCAGCACCACGTCGCGATAGACGCCCACTTTGGCAAAGTGCGGCGCTGCACCCAGGTACGAACTGAAATCGCCGTGGCACTTGCGCTTACATTCCTCCTTGAACCGGATGGGCGAATAAAAGACGATCACCAGCGTGTTCCGCTGCCCCTGCGGCGACAGGCGGTCTTTCACGTCAACGGAGAACTCGCGATACATGTTGGCGAAGTGCCCGATGGGGGCGCCGTTGAGCCAGGCATCGGCCAGCGTGTCCAGCCCCTCGAAACGCAGCAGCGCCGGCCCGGCCACCGCCGGCGGCGTCTCGAACCGGCAGACGTACGCCCAGTTCTTCTCGCTCACCCACGCGCATGCAGCCGCGTTTTTGCCGACGTGCGGATCGGGAATGAGGCCGCGCCCGAGCAGGATTTCGTGCACCTGTGCGGGCATCGATGCGGCAAACCAGGTCTTATCCGGCGCAGCCGCCTCGCGCGCGAGCGCCGCGAAGTCGGGCTTGTCGGTGTCGAGTTGCTTGACGAGCCAGTGGTCCTTCAGCACGAACTGCCGCCGGGCGGTCGCCTCATCCGCCGCAGCCGGCCCCGCCGTGGCGAGCAGGCACGCCACAAGCGTGATTGTTCCGACAAACAGCCATCGCGCCTTGGCCATCAGATGTGCACCGCCTCGATGCCCGCCAACTGGCAGTAGCCCTTCAGAATCACCGAGTGGTCGCCGTAGATGAACAACTGGTGGAAGCCTTTCACGTCGCGGCAGTCGGGGATGTCGTCCATCGCCAACTCCACCGACGTGCGGCAGCCGCCCGAGGGGGGCGTGTCGATGTTCGACACGACCTTGCCGGTGCCGACGAGCATCGACTTGCCGCCGCCCTCGAACTTCATCACCGTCACCTTCTGCCCCAGGCGCCAGAGGACCTGCGGCGAGACGCCGATCGACGATTCCGAGTGGCTGCGCAGGATGAACGGCTCGTGCGGCTTATCGAAGCCGTCCAGCCGCGTGGCGCACGTGCAGTGGGCGCCCATGAAGGTGTTGTTGACCGTGTTGGGGACGGGGTCCTGCTGGAACCCCGGCCGCTCGCAGAGGCGCATGATCAAGAGGTGCGAGATCGCCGCGTTCACGTCGGCCTCGCACACTCCAGGGAAACCCTCATCGAGGAGCCGCGAGAACCCGATGCACGGCGGGCACGGGATCTTGCGGCTGCTCACGAGGCCCAGGCAATCCATCGAGATGCCCTGGCACTTCTCGGCTTCCATGAGGTTCTTGCAGGCGAGGTAGTTCTCGGCGGCGTTCAGGATGTCGGCACTGGACGGCTCGACGATTTTTTTCGCCTCCTGCGTGTAGTAGGCGGCGATGGCCTTGGCCTCGGCGCACTCCTGCACCTTGGCGAGTTCTTCGACGAACCGCTCGCGCGGCACGTAGTGCAGAGTCGTGCCGGTCGGCTGCATGACCTTGTCCTCGGCCTTCGTGCCGGCGGCGATGACGATGCGCGACTGTTTCATGTCCCAGATCGTGCGGTGCATGCGCAGGCCGACGGAGAGCCAGTCGACGTCCTGCGTCGACCCGACGAACACGCCCGGCGCCCGCGACGCCTTCTGGAGGTGCCCGGTGAAGGTCGTGCCCATCGGGGCGAAGACCACCGTGGGAATCGTGCCGCGCTCGTCGCAAATGCGGTTCACGTCGGCCCAGCGCTTGATGTCCATGAGCACGATCATAACGCCCCGGGGCGGCGAGGACTTGAGTTTCTCGAGGAACGCCGTCACGCTGGCCGCATCGTAGAGCGGCTCGGAGAACTTCAGGTCCACGCCGAGACCGTCGGCGGCCTTCTGGAGCGTGTCGATGTACAGGTTCTGGTGGCCGGCGATGTCGTACGAGGCCCCCGGCCAGCCCATCCAGAACTTGTCCGCCTTCGGCCGGATGAAGACCGCACGCACGGTCGGCCCCGGCCCCGGCATTCGCCCGGCGACGGCGCCCGGCCGGGTCGCGGGCGTGCCGCACCCCGCCACCTCCAGCGCCGCAACCAGCGCCGTGGCGCTGGCCGCGCCGAGGAACGTACGCCGCCCCATCCGCATCTCAGAACAACCCCCGATGCCGCCTACCTTTCCGCACTCCATGGCCTGTCCTCCTCTGTCGCATGACGTTCCGGGTTCCGGATTCGCCGTCGGTGCTCAATCAGGTCGGACTCCTCCCCGTGAGGATACCCACTGGCCCGCAAAAGTCCAGCAGATGTCGGGCGATGGCGTAGCGCGTCCGTCTTAAGGGGGTGGCATGGTCACGCGCCGTTGCGTGACCATGTCGCAGTGACGGGTCAGGCGCCGTTCAAGGCACTCGCCGCGGCGAGCCACCCGGCTTGAGAGGCGCCACCGTAACTGAGGCCGTACCTGATGGCATGTCATGTCTTGCGATTCGGCCGCCGCCGCGAGACAATCTGTATCGGACTCTCGGCAAGGAGGCCCGCCGTGAAGACGATCCGCCGCACGCTCCCGCTCAGCCTGCTGCTCGTGCTGCTGGCGCCGGCCGCCGCATCGGCCGCGGCCCGCACCATTCCGGCGCCCCTGCCCGAGCATCCGGGCAACATCTTTTTGGCGGGCGAGAAGGTCAGCGTGGTCATCCCCGTCCTGGACCTGGCCGTCTGGCGCGTGACCGACTACGACGGCAAGACCGTCGCCGAGGGCCGCACGACCTCCGGCCGCGCCGAGATCGCCGCCCTGCCCGTCGGCTGGTACGAACTTTGCTGGGGCGACGGCGATTCGCCCGACCGCCGGACGTCGCTGGCCGTCCTCCAGCGGCTGGCCGCGCCCACGCCGGAGACCTCGCCCATCGGCCTCGACGTGGCGATGGCGTGGTTCTACAAGGAGCCGCAGATGCCCGCCGCCGCCAACCTCTGTGCGCTGGCGGGCATCAACTGGGTCCGCGACCGGCTGAACTGGGGCGAGATGGAGAAGAAGCGCGGCGAGTTCGCCCCGGCGCCGACGAAGTACGATGCCTCGGCCCGCATCCAGTCCGAGGCGGGCCTGCGGGTGCTCCAGGTCAACCACAGTTCGCCCTTCTGGGCCAACCCGAACTACAAGCGGTTTCCCGCGGACCTGCGCGACGCGTACCGCTTCTACCGCGAGATGGCTCGCCGCTGGGCCGGGCAGGTCGCCGCCTTCGAGCCGTGGAACGAGGCCGACATCGTGCAGTTCGGCGGCCACACGGGGGCCGAGATGGCCTCCCTGCAAAAGGCCGCGCGGCTGGGCCTCAAAGAGGGCAACCCCGGGGCCGTTGCGTGCCAGAACGTCTTCGCCAGCGCCAACAAGGCCATCCTGGAAGACCTTGCGGCGAACCAGGCGTGGCCGTATTTCGATACCTTCAACCTGCACCACTACGCGAAGTCCGACGACTACCCAGGCATCTATGCGGCGCTGCGGGCCGCAAGCGCCGGCCGCCCGCTCTGGACCACCGAGTTCTCCATGCCGGTGCCGTGGTCGGGCGACGAGAAACGCAAGGAGCCGAGCGACGCCGACCTGCGGGTGCAGTCCGAGCGAGTCGCGAAAGCGTTTGCCGCGGCCCTTCACGAAGGGTCCGTGGCCGCCTTCTACTTCCTGCTGCCGCATTACGTGGAGGGCAAGACGCAGTTCGGCATCCTGCGGCCGGACCTCACGCCGCGACCCGCGTACGTGGCGCTGGCGGCCGTCGGGCGGTTGCTGGCCGATGCGCGGCCGATGGGCAGGCTCAAAGATGTGCCGCAGAACGTGCGGGCCTTCGTGTTTCGCGCGCGGCCGGGCGGCGAAGAGCGAGAGGTGCTGGTCGCGTGGACGACCGAGGGAACTGTCGAACTTGCCCTGGCCCTGCCCGACGCGCCGGTCCCCGTCTACGACCATCTCGGCCGCGCCAGGCCAGGGCCGCTGGCCCTGTCGCCTGCGCCGATCTTCGCCGTGCTTACATCAGGCAGCGCGGCAGGACTGGCGCTCGACCCCCCGCCGCAAACGCCGCCGCACGCCGCCGGCCAGGCTTGCCCCGTGGTCCTCCAGGCCGTCTGGCCGAAGGAGCGCGTGGACCTGAAGCAGTCGGCTTATCGCATTGCGGCCGGAAAGGCCGAGACGGTGCCCGTGTACGTCTACAACTTCTCCGCGAAGCCGGTCGAGGGAACGCTTGAGGTCGCTGGGCCGGAGGGGTGGAAACTGGACCTGGCCAAAACCGTGCAGATTCCGCCGGGGGAACGGGTCCAACTACCCCTCACCGTCGAGGCCCCCGCCGCGGCAGCAGCGAAGTGCGAGACCGTCCGCCTCCAGGGTTCCTTCGGCCCGGCCGGCCAGCCGATCCTCTCCCTGCGCCTCGCCCCCGAACCCAAGCAATTGTAACAAAGGGTCCTGGACCCTTTTTACGCAGCATACGTTCGGCCAAGCCAAAACTCTCAACATTCCCCAGCAAATGGCCCCATTCTCAAGGCAATTGTAACAAAGGGTCCTGGACCCTTTTTACGTGGCAGCCAGCCCGCGCGCGGCGGCTTCGGAGATGTACTTCTCGGTCGGGTCCTTGCGGGTGTCGCGGAGGTGGGTGTAGATTTTGGCGGCATCGGCCTTGCGGCCGGCGGCGGCGAGGTTCTCGGCGAGGACCAGGCAGAACTTCGTCATCTGCATCCGCTCCCAGCCCTGCGGACCGTCGGCGGCCTTGAGGAGCAGGTCGGCGGAGGCGGCGTCGCCGATCTTCGCCAGGCCCCTGGCACTGACAATGCGAATCTCGCGGTCCGGGTCCGCCATGGCCGCGCGCATCGCGTCGGCCGACCGCGCATCGCACAGGACGCCCAGGTTCTGGAGGACCGTCAGGCGGCTCTTGCCCTTGGCCTGCGGCAGGGCCGCACGGAACTGCTCGACCGCACCGTCGCCGATGGAGACCAGCGCCCGTGCCGCCCAGTCGCTCAACTCGTCATCCGTGAGGAGTTTGCCCATCGCCTCGGCGACCTCCTTGCCGCCGGCCGTCTGCAACTCCTGGAGGAGAAACGCCTTCACGCCCTTCGGCCGCGCGCCGCCCAGTTGCGACGCCAGCGTAAGCGAAAACTCGCTGCGCGGCCCGTCGCCGCCGCCCGCCTGCTTCATCTTGCAGACCTGGATACCCACGCAGTGCAGCGCGTAGCGGGCCTTGTAGTCCTCGCCCTGCCCCGGCTCGACAAGCATGTCGATGACGCCGAGGATGCTCTCGCGGCCGCCCTTCTGAAGTTCATCGACGGCCTTCTCGATCTGGGCCTTGTCAATCTTGGACTTCATGGGGCCCTTGGGCTTGGCCTCGCCCTTGCCTTTCTTCTCCACAACAACACCCGGGGCTTCGACGGCGACCATGTGACAGTACATGCCGCGACTGTCGGCGTCGGGCATCTGGTCCACGAGGGCCTTGATCTTTTCGGACGGAGCCATTTTTTACCGTTCCTTTCACGCGATGTTCACGATTACATTTTCACACACTGAGCGGCGGGTCAGCCAAAGGGGGCTGTACCCTTTTCGCGCTTTTGCGAAAAGGGGACTGTCCCCTTTGGCCTGCCGGAAAAGGGGACAGCCCCCGTTTCCATACGAACGGAAACGGGTGCAGCCCCCTTTTCCTCGCCGTGTTACGCATTACAGGCACCACGGGGCGCGCATCGGCTGGCGGACGAGGCGGTTGGCCTCGGCGTCGCCGACGATTTCTTCCTTCACCGGGTCGTACTTGATCTTGCGGCCCATGCGGATGGCGATGTTCGACAGGTGCATGATCGCCGCGGCACGGTGGGCCGCCTCGGCGTGGCCGCCCGTCTTCTTGCGGGTCTTGACGGCCTCGGGGAACGTCGGGAACGGCTCCGGGTCGGGCATCGCCGCAAGTTTCTTCTGGTCGTCAGCGCTCAGGTCCGAGAGGCTGACGTCGCGCTCTTTCTTGCGGTCGTACGGCTCGCCCCACTCGGTGCTCTCCATGACGATCGTGAACCCGTCGGCGTAGGTCAGTTCGACCCAGCCCCACATGGCGCAGCATTCCTGATGGGCCGGCGGGGCGTAGGCCTCGATGGAGACGGCGCTGGTGTCGTCCTTGCCGTAGATCCACTGGACGGGGTCGAAGTGGTGCTGGCCCATGTCGGCCATGCCGCCGCCCTCGTAGTCCCAGTAGCCGCGGTGCGTGCCGCCGGTGCGATGCGGATGGTAGGGCCTGAGCGGCGACGGGCCGCAATACATGTCCCAGTCGAGGTTCGCCGGAATAGGCTGCGGCGGGGCCTTGACCATGCCGCTCCACTCGGCGACCTTGAGGCCTCCCTTCTTGAAGTGCACGGCCTGGCACGGCTTCAGGAGGCCGCTGCGCATGATCTTGTGCGTCAGGCGGCTCTTGTCGCTCTTGATCGCGCCGTAGCGGCCGAAGGTGCCGACCTGGTAGATGCGGTTGTAGCGGCGCTCGGCCTCGACCAGCGCGCGGCCCTCGGCGATGACGCGCGTGGCGGGCTTCTCGCAGAGGACGTCCTTGCCGGCCTCCATCGCGGCGATGGAAATGAGGGCGTGCCAGTGCGGCGGGGTGGCGATGGCCACCACGTCAAGGTCCTTGCGCTCCAGGACCTTCCGGAAATCGGTGTAGTACGACTTGTCGTCGGCCTTGCCGACGAACTTGACGTCGCAACTGATAATCTGGCGCACGTTGTCGCCCAGGCCCTTGAACGTGCCGGGGCCCCGCCCGCCGCAACCGATCAGGGCGCCGTTGATCATCTCGCTGGGCGGCACGTTGGCCGCGCCGCCCAGGACGGAGCGCGGCACAATCGCAAACGCGGTGGCCGCCGCGGCGGCGGTGGCCGCATGCTTCAGAAGGTCCCGTCGGGAAGTTTTCCAGCGACCGTCGGCTGCCATAGTTCGGCTCCTTGTATGTGTCTGACGTAGTGCGTCGGGTGGCATGGTCACGCTGTTGCGTGACCATGCGCCCGAAACGGCACATGGCCCGTCACTGCAACATGGTCACGCAACAGCGTGACCATGCCACCCGGCGATTGAGACCACACGGCGCGCTCGATGCTACGGAGTATAAACCACATTTCCCGCCGCAAGGTTCTGCTGCAACTTGACGCCATGCCCATCGCCGGGTTACATTCTGGGCAAGCGATGAGGCCGTCTGAAGGCTGTGAGTCACTTACGAGGGTGGCATGGTCACCCGATGTTGGGTGACCATGTTGCAGTGACACACCAGGCCCACTCGAAGCACATGGTCACGCAACGGCGCGTGACCATGCCACCCACCAGACTGACGCCGTACGTCTGAAGCCCGGTAGCCCGTTGGGGGCGGTACGATGACCGACCGTGGCCGCGACCGTGCAGTCCACGCCTTCCTCCGCAAGGTGACGGCCACGCTCACCCTGCGCCACGCGCTGAAGTGGTCCGCCGCATGGCTGTTCCTCTGGGGTCTCGTCGTCCTCGTGCTGCGAGCCGCCTTCGGGGCCGACGCCCTGCCGCTCGTCTGGGGCCTTGCGGCCCTGGCGATCATCCTTGCGGCGGCGCTCGTGGCGGCGATTCGCCGCAGGCCGTCCCGCGCCTCCGCGTACGCCCTGGTCGACCGCGTCGCCTCGTGCGGCGGCCTGGTGATGGCCTCCTCCGAGACGCCCCTCGGCGCATGGGAATCGCGGGTGCCCGAGGTCCGCACGCCCGGCCTGCGGTGGCGCGACCGGCGTACGCCCGTCCTCTTTGCGGCCGCGTGCGTGTTCGTGGGGGTCAGTTTCGCCGTGCCGCGCTGGTTCGTGGCGGCAGCGATCGGCAATCCGCTCCGCGTGGAAAAGGAAGTGTCGGCCCTGAAGGACCAAATCGAGGCCCTGAAGGAAGAGAAGGTCCTGACGCCCGAGCAGGCCGCCGAGATGGAAGAGCGCCTGCGCCAGACCGCCGAAGCGGCCTCGGGCGAAGACCCCGCCAAGACGTGGGAGGCCCTGGATCATCTGAACGAGGTGACCGCGAAGGCGGCCCGCGCATCGGCCGAAGAGGCGCTGCGCGAGGCCGAGAAACTTTCGCGGGCCGAGGCGCTGGCCGAGGGCCTGGCTGACGATGCCTCGAAACTCGACTCCGCCGCCCTCGCGGAAGCGATGAAGGAACTTTCCAAGACCGTCGACGGCCTGGCCCGCGAGAGCGAGGCCGTGAGGGAGGGCCTCTCGAAGGAACTCCGCGAGGCGTGCTCCAGCGGCAAACTGTCCGCCGGGCAATGCAAAGAACTCGCCAAGGCCCTGGGCGAATGCCGCGAGGGAATGGCCGGAAGCCTCGAACGCCTGGTCGAGGCCAAACTCCTGGACGCCGAACTGGCCGGCCGCTGCGCTGGCCTCAAGCCCGGCGAAGGCGAGAACGCGGGCGAGGGCCTGGCGGCTTTTCTGAAGGATTCCGGCGACGAGAACTCGGGCCTCTCGTCCCTCGAGCAGATCAACCTCTGGCTCGACGGCGCGCCCGGGCGCGGCGGCGTCACGCGCGGGCGCGGCGATGCGCCGATGACCTGGAAGGACCCGTCGAGCAAGGAAGGCACGGAGTTCAAGGAAGAGGCCCTCGCGCCGGGCGCGGGCAGCCTGAAAGACAGCCGCCTGATGGGCGTCAGCGTGGGCGCCCCGACGGTCGAGGCCGCCGGCGGGCCCGCCAAGGCCGGGGCGCTCGGCGAAGCGCCGTCGGGCGGCGGCTCGGCCAACACGCGCACGATTCTGCCCCGGCATCGCGGGGCCGTGCAGCGGTACTTTGAACGGAAGCCATAGCACCCTGCCGTAACTGAACCCGTGGGTGCCACGGCTGCGCCGTTTGCAGCCGTGGTCGTCTGCAGGGAAGCACGGCTGCAAAC
>Ga0315280_10005784_pt1 | contig 17429 bp, 17 predicted proteins | sample YL17G06_40_MG_FD_203697 | JGI IMG/M metagenome (GOLD analysis project Ga0315280, IMG submission 203697) | Sediment microbial communities from Yellowstone Lake, YNP, Wyoming, USA - YL17G06_40 | ecosystem: Environmental > Aquatic > Freshwater > Lake > Sediment | place: USA: Wyoming | collected...
CTGTCTCAAGCATAAGGACCAGAGGAAGACTTGGCCACTCACTAAACATAATTGACGTTGACAGTGAAGGCCAAGTGGAAGTTGCAGAACTGAGGCTTGGTGAAGCCTGACGGTCGAGCCGAATGCCCGAGCATTCAGATATCAAATACAAGCTGGCAATAGTGGTCAGACAAGACCTCAGGATGGGAAAAGGTAAGATTGCTGCGCAGACAGGCCACGCATCTGTCCAAGCTTCAGAGATTGCTAGGAAGGAACACAAGACATGGTGGAAAAGGTGGATTGACGAAGGCCAATGCAAAGTTGTCTTGAAGATAAATTCTGAGGTCGAGATTCACCCCTTAGAACTAAAAGCCAAGAAGCTCGGTCTGCCCGCAACAATCATCCGAGACAGAGGACTGACGCAGCTTGAACCTGATACCGTAACATGTATCGGAATAGGACCCGGCCCCAGCAAATTGGTCGACGAGGTCACTCGACATCTCCGCCTCCTTTAACATAGGATTCGTCCAAGTGTAAGTTTTCCCGCTCCCCAGGGAATCCGTCGGCCGATTCGATTCGAAAGCTATTAGCTGATAGTCTCATTGGTGCGCTTCAAAACTTGGCTAGTAGAGGCGAGCTGCGACAAAGTCAGCCACCTCCGCAAGAGCATGTCTAGCCTGCGTTTCCGGGAGTGCCTCCAGGCTTTCCTTTGCGTCCTTCACCAGAGCTTTTGCTAGATTCATGACTTTGACCCTTACACCGGTCGATTCAAAAAGTCTGAGGGCTTGGCCGAGTCTGGCTGAATCCAGTTCTCCGGTTCGCAGTACCTTCATTAGTTGGGAATGTTGGTGAGAAGTTACTTCTTGCAGAGCGTACACTATAATGGCGTTGCCGAGTTTATGTTCAATAACGTCTTTGCCCTTCTGCTTACCGGTCTTCTCCCCGAATATGTCAAGGAAATCGTCAATTACTTGGAATGCCAGACCGACCTTCTCTCCATATGTTGAAATCGCATCACGGTAAGGCTTTCTCGCACGAGCGGATATAGCCCCTGCCACACAGGCAGCTTTGATAAGTTCAGCTGTCTTTTTCTTGATCAGTCTGAAGTAGAGTTCGGGCGTGATCTTGGTGTAGTGATGATCAATTATGTATTGGTCTCTCCTGCCAGTCTGCTCAAATAAAATATCCATTCTTTCTCCCTCTATCGTCTGTTTAATTGTGTTGACGAGAAGGGTGTGCATCTCTTCTGGTTGGGAGGTGCCCTGGGCCATTTCGCCTAGGACCTCTCTGTGGAACATCCCTGCCAACAATGCCAGAGTATCGCCGTATCTTGCCCTGACTGTTGGTAACCCTCTCCGCAGTTCGCCGTGGTCGATTATGTCATCCATTATCAGTGAGTAGTTATGTATGAGCTCTATCATAGCGGCGGGGAGGAGTGCGTCGCCAATCTTACCCCCACATGCTTGACAGCTAAGCAATGTCAGTGCAGGTCTTATCCGTTTTCCACCGGTCTTGACTTGGTAGGTTACAATGGGCAAGAAGTCTTTACTTACACCCTTCTTCAGATATCTTAACATTATTGGGTCTATGGCATTTGTCATCTCACTCAAGACTCGAGTCACTTTCAAGTTCTCACCAAGAGTGAAACAATCGATTTGGATATCTTGGGGTCAGGAGCACCCTATCTTGCTAGGCATCCCGATAGATGAGTCTATTTCTTAAGGTCTGGGAGGAAGCGTGTACAGGGAATGTCCTCACCTTGAAGGACCTTGGTGAGGCTCAGGGATCTTCTGAGATTGATTATTATTACCTCGCCACCGTGAGACACGAAACTGGCGGATTCCTTGACTTTTCCCAGCATACCTCTAGTAACATCAGTATCTGTTGACTCTCCAACAAACCCCATCTGGTTCTTTAATGTCTCTGGGGTGATTACCCTGATCAGTTTGGCATCGGGATTCTTCTTGGGATCAGAGTCAAACACTCCGTCAACGTCGCATCCAAAGATTACTCTCGTGGCATTCAACTTCTCGGCTAAGTAAATGGCTATCTGATCTCCAGAAACTATACTGAACCCCATTTTCAAGTCGGCCACAACATCTCCACTGCATAGAGGTACCAAGCCAAGGTCAAGCATCATCCTAAATGGATCGATATCTATCCTTACAAGTCTGCCTCCGTCAGCCACCATGCAACTTGAAGAAAGGAAAGGAACTACTGGAACATTACAGTTTGCAAGCGCTTCAGTAATAGTCATCGTGAGAGACAGCATCGAGAGTTTCGTCTCGGCTACGCCTCTCAACTGCCCATGCTCCCTATATCCCCGATGGATAGAATACTTCTTTGCGATTGGGTGTCCAAAACTCCCTGCTCCATGAATCAGTAATAGCTTGGTCTTGATCCCGGCTATCTCCTTGGCAATCTCTTCCAGAAGTGGCCTGTTAACCGAGGAGGCCCTATCCTTATTGGTTATGGCTGAGCCGCCCAGCTTCAATACGACAAGACTCATAGGCTTACTTCCATTATTGGGTCGAGCCAGTTATCTCCGGTCTGCCTATGTATGTTCCTGCGGTTGGGTATAGGTTATCGTTACAGGCTGAGGTACTGGACAGGCTTTTCTTGTGACCGAGCTAGCGTGTACGTTTCAATCCTCTTGATCTTAGAAGGCCCCGTGTCCTTTTACCTGAGGAGGTTAAACCTCTAAAGGCCCTTCCAGTGCAGGGCCCACTCTTGAGCCTGCGACGAGGAGAAACCGATTTCGTCAATTCAGGGAGGCTCTTTCCTGTAGTTGAGAGCCATTCGCGAAGTCTATCAACATTCTCTTGGTACTTGGTTCTCCTACGGGTGTCGGTTACTATTCCCAGCCTTCTTGCTAGACGAAGTGAAAGCCCTACTTCTCTAAGTTCAGAGTCAGAAAACCCTCTACCCCAGCCCATCGTGTCTCTGGGCCCCACTTGACGCCTGACTTTCGGCAAGATATCGATCAAAAGAAAACACCAGAAACCTAATCTACAGTCTTAGAAATCCACTTGATCTCAGGGTCATTTATCACCGATGGGTGACTTGGGTCAACCAATAGAACCTCCGCCCAAAAATACATTCCATCAGCCCAGAGGAAATACGAATTCAGAACCTCCATGTTTCGATATTTCCTAGCTACTCTCTCTTCTGCAATCTGTTTGAGGCTCTTGCTCCACTTTATCTTGCTTACGCCCATTGCCTTCTGTCTCCGACCTGAAGTTGGCCTTGTCTTCCTAGCTCCACTCCTACGGATTCTGGCTCGAACGACTATGAAGCCTTGCTTGGCCTTGTAGCCAAGTCTTCTAGCACGATCGAGTCGTGTAGGCTTCTCCAAGCGTAGAATCGCCGGGTCCTTGCGCCATGAGATCGCAAACTGCCGCATCATCCCCTTCATTGAGGTTTGCCCCCTACCACGCCACGCTTTGCCCATGTGATGATAAGAACTCAATTATCTCTAACCTTCGCTTGGTCATTGTGATCTCATCAATCAAGTGATGGTGGCTTACTTCTGCAAGCATATCTTGATAAACCTTGCTCGCAAGAAACTTACTATGGTTTTGAGAAGTTAGAATCCTCGACCTCCGGGTGATCGACCAGATGGAGCGTCATTAGAGGCCAGCCTGCAGAGGGGCTAGCGCGTAGCCTCTCCTTTGAATCATCACTAAGCCGACGTACAGTATTTCAAGATAGAAGACGTTTGCGTGACAATATGTGATTTATGCTGATAGCTGGACGAGGCAGCCTTTCTATCCACATTGAGACTCATCTCTGATTGACTATTTCAGTCCAGCTTCTCTCAGATAGAATCCGTTTTCTTTCTTTGGTCCAAAGCTTCTAAGGCCCTTTTCCCTCAATTGCCTGCGAAGTTCGCAGGCATGTTCAGATGTCAGTTCGCCCTTTTCCAGCAGGTAGGAGATCGTTTTCTCGGCCTGCTCACTCGTGTCAGATCGCCTGATATAGTCTATGGCATTAGGGATATACCCTCTAAACTTGTCCTTTCCACCCTCGTCACTATCCCGAACTTTTGAATTCGAAGAGCTTCCCTGAAGCTCGCGCCAGAGATTTGGGTATTTCCGCCGAAATTCATTCTCGTCTAGTTCAACCATTTAGTGAACCTGCTGCTGAAGCCGTATTGGAATCTGGCGGTTTTGCCCTCGTCTTCTTTACAGTGGCAGTTTGCTTCATAAGCACCTTGACGTTTGATGGAAGGTCTCGGCATATCGTGATGCCCGGCCCTATGAGTGTTCTTGAGCCGACTTTCACCCCGGGCATGAGATTGACATTTATGCCCGTGTTGACTTCATCTCCTATTATTGCCCCAAGCTTCCTCCTTCCACTGTCAACGAGCCTTCCCCTAATATTCATACGAACTGTTTTCTCATCAAGCCGCAGGTTTCCAGTTATCGTTCCAGCGCCGAAGTTGCATCCTTCACCTACTATGCTGTCGCCAAAATAGCTCTGGTGCGGTATCTTCGTATAGTCCATTATTATGCAGTTCTTAATTTCACAGCCGTTTCCAACTCTCACGCTCTGACCGACGCTCGTGTACGGTCTGATGTAACAGTTGGGACCGATGATAGATCCCTCGCCAATATATGTAGGTCCTTCTATGCGAGACCCTGAAAGGATCTTCACACCTCGTCGCAAAGTGACGGGGCCCATGATGACCGAGTTACTCTCAGTTTCACCGTCACACGTAGGTTTGAGGACTCTTAGAGCTCTCTCATTTGCCTCAAGCAGATCCCAGGGACGACCTATGTCAAGCCAATCATCCTGATCTATTGGAATTGGTTTGACTTTGGCGCCTCGTCTTATGAGATTGACCATTGAGTCGGTTAGCTCGAGTTCTCCCCTTGAGGATCTTGCCGTACTTCTCACCGCGTCGAATATGCTTCTTTCAAGGATGTATACGCCTGCGTTGGCAAAGTTGCTTGATGAGCGTCTCTTGGGTTTCTCTTGTATGTCTTTCACATATCCTTCCTCGATCTTTACCATACCGTACTGTTCTTGGTCTTTGACTGGCACAACTGCGACTGCTGCGTCGAATGATTTGTCGCTGAAGAGATCTACGACTTTCGCGATTGCACTTGGCGAAACGTATACGTCACCGTAGCATAGAAGAAAGCGTGATTCTTCGAGTTGTTGCTCCAGTTGTGCAACTGCGTCAGCTGTGCCTTGAATTCTCTGTTGGTGAACGTAGCCTATCTTGACTCCTAAGGCCTTACCGTCAGAGAAGTAGTGCTCAATAGCCTCTCTGAGATATCCTACGACTAGAGTGAACTTGTGCACGCCGCTGTTCTTGAAGGCCTCGATGACGTGTTGAAGGAGGGGTTGACCTGCTATTGGGATCATATGTTTTGGCCTGTTCTCTGTAAGAGGCCTCAGACGTAATCCCTCACCGGCGGCAAGGATTACCCCCCTCATAGTCCAAACCCCGCGAGCGCTGATCTAGCCAAGGTCTCAGCCCATTCGCCCGGAGAGGCCTTTGATGGTGTGTTGCGTCAGCGTGGTGGCTTTACGCATGAGTGATTCTGCTCTTGAGCTGTTTCTTGCTTCTACAGATACTCTAAGTACTGGCTCAGTTCCGCTTGGTCGTATCAAGACCCATTCTGTTTTGGAAGAAACCCTTATGCCGTCAACAGTGAGAATCTCACATTTTTCCGACATGATCTTAGGGAGTTCTGATTGAAGTTGCTTCATGACAGCCATCTTAAGCTCCTCAGGGCAGGTTATTCGATTTCTCAATATTGGGTATCTTGGAACCAAGCCCACAAACTTGGAGAGGGTTGTATTGATTTGCTTACTTGAGACTGCCGCCAGTATCAACATACTTGAGAGAATGCCATCAGGACACAGGCTGTAGTCTGGGTTTATCCAAGCACCGCTGGCCTCGGCGCCAAGCGCTGCCTTGTGTTTCAATACGGCTTCGGCCACGTTTACGTCGCCAACGGCCGTCCTTACAACAATGCCTCCTTCTTTCTCAACACTCTCCTCAATGCAGATAGATGCGTCTACCGGGACGACTATTGTTTTTTCATTCTCCAAGGACACCAAGTACGCACCGTAAGCGGCTATTAGTTGGTCCATGGATACAACCGCTCCGTTTTCGTCAATAATAGCCATCCTGTCAGCGTCGCCGTCGTAGGCTATCCCCGCGTCAGCACCAGTCTCTTTAACAGTCCTAGACAGCATGGTGAGTGACTCAGTGGTAGGCTCAGGACCACGTCCAGGGAAGAATCCGTCTGGTTGGGCGTTGATGGCCAGAACTTTGCATCCCTGCTCACGGAGCAGTCTCGGTCCCAACGAGTATGCAGCTCCACACCCAGGGTCCACAACTACCTTCCATTCTTTTTCTATAACAACCAAGCTTCTGATCATCTCTATGTACCGATCAACGCAGTCAACGGTTTCTACACCGTGTAGGGTGTTCCAGCTCACACGTCGCAAATTCGTTGAATTCACGAGTCTCTCAATCTCTGTCTGGAGGGCGTGATTGAAAGCCATGCCATCTCGATCAAACAGTTTCACGCCATTGTACTCTGGGGGGTTATGACTTGCGGTCACCATGGCACCCACCTGAGCTCCTATGTCTGAGGTAAGGTATGCCAAGACTGGTGTCGGGATCAAACCGAGATTCTTGACTTCCGAGCCACCAGCCAACAACCCTGCGATCAATGAGTAAGCTATCATGTGACTTGATGTCCTAGTATCGTAGCCAACAGCTACTTTTCCCCCCTTCGCAAAATTGGCTAGCGCTAGACCAAGTCTAACTATGAACTCTGGGGTAAGATCAATACTCGGAATACCACGGATACCGGACGTACCAAACAGCCTCAAAGGGCATCACGGCATCAATCCGGAGTTTTGAGAGTCCAACTCTATTATGTATTATCATCAGATTGGGTTGAGGGAGACCTTGATGCCCACATCTAACTTGGCAGACTAAGACTAGGCCTGTTGGACTTCTTGGGTCGCCACAGCCGCCTCAGCCGTCAAACCTTCTGGTAGAGAGAGGAGTTTAGATTTTCTGACTCCAATATGTCGCAGAGGAGCGATTTTCTTAGCGAGGTTGTAGATGTCTGATCCTACACCTGCCTTGGCTACGCTTCCAAGAACCATTTCATGGCATAGCTGATCATAAGTCAAATTCTTTGCTTTCTCTTCAAGAACCTCCCGCATGATACGCCTGATCGCCCGCTGCTGCGCAATGTTTACCCTAGCCCTGGCGAAAGCCACAACCGAGATTCTAGTTGTGTATCCATCTTTTGTCGTGACTCTAAATATACCATCTATCCTCGAGCTACCCCTGCGTACCAAGCTTCTCAGGTAGTCCGTAGAATACTCATGTCCCTTAAGGAGGGTATCAACCCTCGTTCCCTTCACTTCCCGGACCAAGAAATAGAGCTTGATGGATTGATGTGAGAAGTCGCCGGTGATCTCATAGAGCGTACTCTCCACAACCCTCCCAGCCAACTTGTCGGGGCCTGAGCAGGGTATACTTGCGATGTTCAGCTCTCCGAAGTAAGAGGGAGTATATACTTCATACCACTCCTTCATCCGCCATTTATCGCGTATCCTTCCTGGAGCTTTTGACAAATGCTAAACCTCAATCTGGGATTGAGCTACTATCTTAGGCCAACTTAAAATGTTTGCTAGCCGCATCTTGTACCTCGGGCCGATGAATAGAGAATCTGTTTTGTCAAGTTCCCGGCAGACTACCATTCTTCATGACGATTCTGTATCGAGTAAATGGTACACCTCTAGACTGTCTAACGTCGATCACTTCAGGGTTCGGTCTTCTCGACTACTTCTTGGTGGGCCAGAGGAGACTCTTGGGCAAAGTGTAGTTCTTGTTGAACTTTTCCTCCACAGCCTTAGGCCAATCTGTTGGTTCAAATCCTTTGGTAGCCAAGAATGCGGCCACCCAGCGTGTCAAGCCGAGTCCCGAGCAACCTGTCCACATCTCCCTATTCTTGATCTCACGGATGCCAAAACTCTCTATGAATTTCAGTTTGTGTATGAAGCAACCTGCAACCTCAAGCCATTCGGATGTCTCCCTTGCACCTCTGTATGGCAGATATATCTCAAGGTCATATGCTGACACTGTTTCACTGTCGTGTATGTTTGCGGCAACTTCCCCTTCGCGGGCCCAGAAGGGGATGGCTGCCGTCACTCTCCATTCCATGTCAAGGAGCTTGTCGGCAACACGAATGCACCTCTCTAATATTGAGTCTCTAATCTCAACCACCTGCTTTGGCGTTCCAAGGTAGGTCAGTTCGATCCTTTGAAATTCGTGTAGTCTGACCATACCCTCGACGCCACCGCCCTCCCATCTGTAGGTCCAGCCCGAGGCGTCGTAAAGTCTGTGAGGATAATTCTCTTGGTTCAAGGTCTCTCTTCCGTAGAACTGCCAGAAGGGCTCACATTGGGCCGGAGCAAGCACGTACTCAGGATCCTTGAGGGCCTTCTTCAGCTCTTCTTTTGAGATTTCCTTGGTTATCTTCAGTTTTTCTTTGAATTCTGTGAAGGCCTCTGGGTCTCTTGGCGGCGGAAAGCAGTAGTACATCCCTTCGGGGATGTCATCCAGGTATCCTGGCATCTTCTTCATGACTTCCAGCGGTATCAGCTTGGGAAGCATGAAAGGTTGGAAGCCCAGGTGGTGAGCTACTTCGTCTATGAGGATGCTTCTTATGATCGTGAACAGTTGTGTGTAAGGAGTCGTATAGATCCATTGTCCCCGCCCTGGGAACTCTTTGATCCATCCCAGCTCTATTGCCACTTGCATCGGATCTTTGTCAGACTTGGTCTGTTTTATTTTGCCTTTCTTCACTATCAGAGGAGCCTCGACTGTAGGTGTCGGCTTTGTGACTCTGGTCAAGATTTCTTTGATTCTGGTCAAGATCCTATCAGGAACATTATTCTTGAGGTCGTGTTCACTCATCTCCTCAATTGTTATCTTGGCTCTACCTGTCTCGTATTCCAGCTTCGAGACATTCGGGATTGCTCTGATTCTGCTAGCTACTTGCTGGTCAATTTCATGTTCAGTCTTGATTGAGAATTCGATGGTTTCGACCTTCAATTCTCTCATGCCGATTTTGCACTCTTTTCCAAGAATGTTTCCTAGAAGCTTCTTCAGCCTCAAGGCGGCGGTAGTTGCTCTGACGAATGTTCCGGACTCGATCTCTAGTTCAAGATTAGCGCCCTTGGCCTTCCAAGCAGTCACCTTCGCAGCTTCATCCTCTTGACCCTTCGGCGCACCTTTGATTAGGATTGTTCTATTTGCTTCTTCGATAGCTTCGCTGATCAGTTGTTTTGCTCTTTCGACATCTTGGCTGAACCTTAGCTGAAGTATCGCGTGCATTCTAAGCTGGTTCTTCATCTTTAATTGCCTCCAGCGTCTTGCGTGCGGCGTCCATACATAATAGCAGATCATCTATGGTGGCTATGAATGTTTCAAGACTCCTGCTGCAAGTTATCGACGTAGCCGTAACATTTCTCCACCGCTTGGTCTTTATCCTTACGGTTGATGGAGCGAGGAGATTGTCAGGTTCGATTGATTTTGCTATGGACTTCGATATCTTTGCACTTTGATGTCTAATGTTGATCGTCACCTTCATTACCCAAGCACCTCTGAGACCGTACGGTTCAAGTCCGTGAGGAACTCTCTCAGTCTTGAATGTGGAATCTGAGCGCCTGCAGCAATTCTGTGGCCGCCGCCAGTTCCTTCATATTTCTTGGCAAGGAGTTGAAGTGTGAGGCCCAAGTTTAGACCTTTTTGAACCATTTTCTCCGTGGCCCTGATTGAGACCTTTATGTCACCGTTTCTCGTCATTGCTGATACGACTACTACCTTATCTAGTGCAAGAATCTCGGATGATGACAATAGAGAGGATACTGCTCCTGTCATGTTTTCATTCAGGAAGTCCTCACCATGAATTATGCTGAGGCTCTCAAGTTTCTCCATTATCTCGGGCTTCTCGTTTATCAAAGACATGTACTTGGCTAGGGTCTTTCGATGGTCTGAGAGGACTCTGTTTGCTTCGTCGATAGTGGCACCGCGCTCGCCCATACAGAGGGCTATGGCGAGTGCCGGTCGATCCATCCTTCCGCATGCGTTGAGTAGAGTCGCATACTCCCTAGCGTCGCGTGTAGGTGTCCACTTGTCCTCTCGGAGGAGAGTGTAGACGCTTCCAATCAGGTTCATCGCTACAGCTCCTTCGAAACCTTTTGAAGTAACATGTTCGACTATTGCCGAGACCATTCTCTGTTTTTCATCATTAGAGAGTTCAACCACCGTTCTCCACCTGTCACTGATCTTGATTGGTATTGATAGTGAAGACAGTAATGCGAGACAGTTATCCTCTTCCCCGCTTAATCCTGGAAGAAAAGGATTCACTGTATGTGACAGAGCCTTGTGGATTGGCCTTGTCTCTCTGCCGTAAATGATTAGGTCCGGCTCAACCCTGAGAAGACCTGTCTTAACTGCGTCTTCAACTATGAATGAATTGAAACCGTGGAGCGTTCTTTTTTCGTTCTTGTCTTGCATATCGCCTATGGACCCTACGACTCCCAATGGAGATAGGTCGATATTCTGTTCATCCATAGCCTTTGCTACTATGTAAGAGACGCCGGCGCCGCTAATCTCCTTACCTCCATCTATACCCGATAGGTGAGGGTTGACGTGTACGAATTTGTCATCGTTTTCCCCATTGACTTGGTGGTGATCAAGTATGAAGACGTTCTTTGACTTTGTCAGATCTCTGAGAGGATCAAGGTAGCCACTCCCAATGTCTGTAAAGATAATAGTCTCGGAAACTGATTTCGAGAGGAGTTCGACATTTTGTTGGTCTAGCTGTTTTAGGGCTCTCAGATGGAATGATGCACCCTTCCTGTAAAGGGATTTTGATAGTATTCCGGCGGCGGCTATTCCGTCAGCATCAAAGTGATAGCCAACTAATAACTGAGAACCGTTTGCTATTTCAGCTAGGATTCTCTCAGCCGAGGCTTCAGCTTGCCTCACAAGCTCTCTATAAGAATCGAGCATTCCAGTTAACAGACCTCTCGTTAATGTTGTATCTGTAGTATGCGCAATGTGGATTGTGAGGAATGATCGTGACGGTTGACATGGCAGGGGATCCGGCTGTTGTGAAGTGGTTATCGGCTTATGAGTCTACCCATTTTAAAAAGTATGCGTTGAAGTACTTTCTGGATTTTCTGCATTCTAAGCCGGGGTTTGAGGGGATTACTCCGAGTGGGTTGATTGAGTTTCAGCTTAGGGCTGAACGGGAGGGGAGGAAGTATGTTTTGTTGGATTTGCTGGAGGAACATATTCAAAGTTGCGGTGGGACTTATCGTGGGTTGATGTCTAGGTGGGATGCGGTTAGGAGCTTCTTCAGGCGTAATCGTGCTGCTTTGCCTGAGGATGACTTCAATCTTAAGCCGACTAGGGAGCCTACTCAGGGCAGGCTCTCCCTCAAGGTTATCAAGAGCCTAGTCTCTGTCTCAGACTTCAGCATGAAGGCTTTCTACTTGACCTTGTTCATGAGGATCCTTGACCTTGAAAGGTTCAGTCTCTTTAACCGTAAATGTGGGGTTGCCCTCACAGAACACCTGAAGACCAAAGGTGTCGATAAACCCTTCATGATTGAGTATCATGGACGCAAACAATCCAAGAACAAGACCAGATTCTACACGTTTATCGGTCGAGACGCTTTGGTTGCTTGGCGCGAATATTTTGAGAGGGTCCGGGGCTACCCTAAAGATGGAGAGGCGATCCTGCTCTACCGCAACTGCAAAGCCATAGCCAAACGCGCAGCCTTCTATAGACATCAGAGGCTCCTCCAGAAGCTTAAATACATCAAGATGGCTGGGCAGTCAGCCAATAGATACGGCTACAACCCCCACGAGTTCCGCGACGTAGCTAGAACTCTACTACACCTGCAGGGAAAGAAGGATGGGCTTGACCTTCAGGCTGTCGAGTTCTGGATGGGACACGTCACGGATCCAAACCATTATGATAAGTTCTATATGGACAAGGAGTACGTCCTAGAACAGTACCGAATCGCCGAGAAATACCTCAACATCGTTTCTGGCACAGAGAGGAGCTCTCTAAGCGAAGAGATGAAGAGACGTGACGAACAGATCAAACAATTAGCGCAGAAGTTTGAGGAAGCCACCAGAAGACTTGAAGGGCTTGAACGTAAACTCAAAGAGGGTAGCTAGTCGAATAATATGCGCTAACATTCCAAGAGCTTCTGCGAAAACTGGTGAATGGAGGATGATAATGCCTTGAAGCATTGGAAGCATGAAGAATGGTGGATAGCGCGCAGCTTTGTCCCGAAATTAGGCGGCTTGACACGACCATGTATAGGCTGATAGGCAAGAGACAGGATTAAGATGCTTCATTTTAGCTTCCTCTAACATTGAATGGGTTCGAAAATGAGCGTATTGGTCCAGAGATGAGAATACGTCACTTATGGCAACTCTATAGGAAAATAGCATGACAATGCTAATATCGGGACAACCCTGCGCGCCTACATATACCTTTGACTTCCTTCACATTCGTAACAGCTCTATTTACAGAAATACAAACTATAACATAGCATAATACTAGAAGATAGACGAACCATAAGCGTCCTCAAATGTGCCTATCCCTTCACCCAAATCTTCCAATGTAATTATTTGGTCTTTGGTTCTGAAGCTGAATTTACGAGGTGTGACGGCATATTCTATGTAAACTTGGGAACCGCCACCGTTCATGGTGAATCGTTTTTCTGCATAGGCCTCCAATACTGTTCTGAGCCCATTATCCTCGTCCCATCCCTCAACAGTCCACATTGGTGTTTTCCCCATCTCTTTTGAGATCATTAATCTCGGCTTCTTGAATCGGATGTATCTCTTGGTTTCGTGATCATAGAAGTTCATGGACCTATGGAAATACCTTTTTGAGCCCTTCCCAGTTTTTAGGCAGAAGAACGAGACCGTGGAACCGTTTTGGAAGACGACTCTCGCCCAGTGGAAAGGGCCATACGGCATGACCCCGACGACCTTCTGCAAGTGAGCGGTCCCCTCAAACTCTTCTCCGAGCACATTCCCCTCAGCGTTTGAATAGACATCGACCCATCCTGCTCCGAATGGAGGAATGAAGACCCCATGCGCACCCCTATTTTCAAGAAAATCCCCCTCTGTCATCTTCATATGGACGAGGCCGTCTATCTTCAGCTCGTATTCGGGGAAACTGCCCTCAAGGATTATCTTTTGGTCGGAGATTCTAGAAACTATCATTTTTTCTCTAGGGCTAGTCACTATTATGGGGTTGGTGACTCCTAGATCGTGCATTCCCTTCCCGTCATAGATCCAGCCCGCCGTCACCGCTCGAAATGCGCTTTGATCCATCTTCTTGAGCACAATCTCCTCGCCGTTGAAGACCATGCTTCTCCCAAATTTCCTGAACACCAGCAGCATCATCTGCTTCCTATCTCGACCAAAGAATAGGAACCACCAGTACTCCTTCCCTACAGGAGGCAGGGTTTCGAGGCTGTACATCACCCTGTCTAAAAGCTCTCCACTAATGTTTGCACCGTTTATGGAACTGAGCTTCCGGAGCAGAGCATATGTTCTACTTATCCCCTTAATCTCGTCTACTGTGCGTTTCATTCCATCGAAGGCCTCGTCAGTAATCTTCATTTCAACCCACCATTGACAACGTAATTTCCCACCTTTTCCAAAGCCTTAATCTTCTGATACATGATTAGGCGTGTTAATTCTAAGCCGATTGCAGCAAACAGTCTCATTCTATACCACATCTCATCTAGTGCTCGGAGGGAAACTGTCGCACTGATACAATTCTTTAGGAGCCCCAAAGGGCTGTTGTTGCCAGACAAATCCAGGTCATCCAGATCAACATCGAGGTTGATGGTCGCGTCTTCCTGCCTTCCCGATATGGCCTTCACGTATTCCACGGTGCCCCCTGTGATTTTTATTATGTAGCTTGTGATCGGAACGCCTTCACTTGTGATGGTAAATTGAATCCTCTGTGAGCCCAAGACCTTGAGTAAAAGCCGGGAAAATTCTATGATGTTGTGTACGCCAACTTCCCTTGTGTACTCTTCGACACATGGGTCGGCGCCGGCCTCCACGGCGATCTTCATATGCGTTAGGAGGTTTTCTGCTTGGAAATCGGATGTTGTGTTCCAAGCAAACCTCAACGCGTTGAGTATACCTCTTATAAAATCTTCTAAAGGCACTTTCCCACACGGCTTCAGAGAATCTCGAGTCAGCTCGATAAGCGCGTCCAACGTCCAGAACTTGGCGTGACAGTAGGTCGCCAGCTCCTCCAGCCTTTCCCCGCTCAGGTTTTTCAATTCGAATACGGAGTTCATCTCATCGTACTTAGTCCAGTCGCGTTCAACGATCAAGCCATCCTGTTCCAAATCTCTATACAGTTTGGTTCCTGGGAATGGGGTGGCGACGCCGATGCCTACACCGGACAAGCCTATTTTCTTGGCGTATAGGGGAAATCTCTTTATCTCTTCCTTGGTTTGGCTGGGTAAGCCGATGAGGAATGTACCTCCAGCCCATGCACCGTTGTCTCTCAATATCTTTACGGCTTTCTCCTGCATTTCCAAGGTTATGCCTTTCTGTATGTTCTTCAAGTCTTCGGCTTTTGGGCTTTCAATCCCCATCTCATAGTTGAGTATGCCGTTGTCGCACATCTTCTCTATGAGCTCAGGGTTCCTTACCACGCTGTCCACCCTAACTAGGACAGAGAACCTTATGTCCAACTTATGCTGGTGCAACAGATCACACAAGCGTTCAACCCTTTTTGGGGAACCCATAAAGTTTGGGTCTGTTACAAAGATGTATAGGGGTCTCTCCTTGTGGAATGACACTATTTCCAGCAGCTCCCTCATCACGTTTTGGGGCGAGCGAAATCGTTGATGCCCCCTACTCATCATGGGTTCGCAGCAGAAGCTGCACCGTCCCCAGCAGCCTCGGGATGTGCTGATCACGTCTCTCTCCCTTTCTCTATCGATCGCCATATGATCTTCGTACTTTTGCCTCCTCAGATGCCGCGCTGGGAATGTTAAGGAGTCTAAATCCTGAATGAGCGGGCGGTCCCTGTTGTGAACTATCTTTTCATCCTCTTTGTAGGACAGACCGAGGACATCTCTTGGAGAGCCCTTCCGAACCAGCTCATTCATTGTGTACTCCCCTTCGCCCCTGACGATCAGATCAACCTGCGGATGTGAAAGTAGCTCATCGGGTATGGCTGTTGGGTGATAGCCGCCTAGAACCGTTGTGCACCCGTTTTCCTTGGCGATCTTCGCGATGCGCAGGCCTTCGTTGTGGTCTGTTGCTGACATCGTGATGCCGACCAAATCAGGCCTAAAAGAATTAAGAAAATATTGAAGAGGGGTCGGTTCAAACCCCATGTCGATTATGTTGACATCGTCAACCACATCCTCTATTGCAGTAGCGATGTACTCCAAGCCAATAGGGATCACATCTGAGGCAAAGCCTAATCCCTTTCTTCCATCTGGCTTTACTAACAAAACTCTTCTAAACATCGTCTAATACCTCCTCCGCTCCATTTTTGTATGTGATTCCAGCCATATTCCAAATCGCATCTCTCACGATTTTCCCATCGAAAAACGTCCTACTTATGATCTACGGGTTCGCATTAAAAACAGGAAGAGCACCGAACGATATCACAGAACTCGAAAAGTGTCTCAACTTTCCCGTATGAGCTTTGTATTCAAGATATGCATCTCCAAATTTCTCTTGCAAGAATCCCTGCTCATAAGGTATTACAATAGAATAAACGAAGCCGTAGCTGAGCATGAATAACGTGTACGCATACCATTCGTTCACGATCATACAAAGACCTATGCCTATACTGCACTACATTGCTCATAAATGCGCCCGCTATCCTCGGCGCGTAGTCCACCATAGACGACCAAAACTACAACAAGATGCTTCGCAACTATTCGTCGTACATCGCTTTTTGTGGGTACCAAAGGGTTGAAGTGAATCTCATCTGTGGCAAGTTTTTCCAAGCTCAAGTAGATCAGCGTAGAGATTGAGAACTCTCCCAATGTTGGCCTCCATCGTGAATTCGAACCTTTTCTGCAATACATTGCACTTAAGCTGCTCTATCGTGGCTTGCTGCTTGATCTTATCATCAAGTTCGTTAAGGTCTTTTAACATGAGGCCTACTTCGTTCGCTTCAATGAATTCTTTCTGTGCTTTGTGTGGAAATGAAAGCACTGGAAGCCCTGAAGCTAGGTACTCAAACAGTTTGTTGGGTAACGCCACGTCCATGTGTTCTCTGTTCTTTGTAACATTGAAGCCAGCCCAACAGTAGTCGTATTGGGTTATCTCATAGGGAAGTTCCCTCGGGTCCTTGTGCCCGTGATAGTGGATTAAATCATAGATCTCGGCTAATCTAGCGTAGTCTTGATTGCTGTGTGAATTGTAGATGTGAATGTGATAGCCATGGCGTGCAAGGTCCTTGAAGATATCCTTAAGATCGTAGTGATCTCCAGGAAGGCTTGACAATGTTCCCTCGTACACTAGATGGACATTTCCGTTACTCTCTGACAGCTTTCTCTTGAAAGAATGTGGCATCAGAGATCTGGAAACGTAGTTGTGGAACACGATCTCTCTCTTTGCGCCGTACCTGCTCCGTATGTAGTCCAACATACCTTGACTTACGTGGATTCTGGCATCGCACATCTGGTTTGCAATTCTCTCATCGACCAGCTGTTCCTCAAAATTGGTTTCTGGCGTATACGGTGTTTGGCGCAGAGAGATAGTATCCTGGTTCTCATGAATGATTGGAACTTCATCCGTAGCTTCCACCGCGATCCTTGTAAGAGTGTCTGGAGCGTTCTGACTGTGAATCAGCTCGATCGAGAAATCCTTGATCAACCGCTTCAGTTCTTCTCCAAGCCTTCTCGAGTCCAGTCGCACAGACTTCCTGAAGCATTCATCTCCATAGCCATACAGCCCCGAGATCGTCTTGGCTGTGTACCCGTGATACAGTTCGACCTCGGCTTTTACATCCTTGAAGGCTAAGGCATATTTGAGGCTCCTGATCGCGGGTTGTGGGCGGAGAAATAGTACACGCAACATGCGCTTCCTCGCATGGTCGAAAGGGCCTCAAGGTTAAATAGGATTCTGCTTATTTGTTCTTGCACCGAAAACGTCTATGGAAGAAAACTTGCAACGACTCAGCGTTGCAGCCCGCGATCACATCGCATGAAGCAGAAGCCGTATTCAGAAAGGCCTGTACGTAAATCGCGCCAGCCTCTTGCAGAATTGAGATTTAAATGGATTTAAATAGACTGAAATTGACTAAAATAGGGTATGTCTGAGAGCTACGTTTCTGAGTTGTTAGCTTCGGTCTTGGTTACTCAGGGTAAGCC
>Ga0315280_10005785_pt1 | contig 17424 bp, 18 predicted proteins | sample YL17G06_40_MG_FD_203697 | JGI IMG/M metagenome (GOLD analysis project Ga0315280, IMG submission 203697) | Sediment microbial communities from Yellowstone Lake, YNP, Wyoming, USA - YL17G06_40 | ecosystem: Environmental > Aquatic > Freshwater > Lake > Sediment | place: USA: Wyoming | collected...
CAAGGATGCGAAGGAAGACGTAGCTGTGCCGGGTTTGATGCATGTTAATTTTGGCGGATACCACATAAGAGACGTGAAGTTTGTCGCGGCTATCGATGTTAACAAGAACAAGATTGGCAAGGATTTGTCTGAGGCCATCTTCACGGAGCCGAACTGCGCTGTGAGATTTGCCAATGTGCCAAATCTGGGCGTGAAGGTTTTGCCGGGCACGGTCTTGGATGGTGTGGCCGAGCACATGAAGGAGCCTTTCAAAGTCTATGATGAGAAAGAGGTTCAACCGGCAGATGTGGTGGGTGCTTTGAGAGAGGCCGAGGCAGATGTGCTTGTGAATTATTTGCCTGTTGGAAGCCATGATGCTTCCAGGTTTTATGCTCAGGCTGCTCTGGACGCTGGTTGTGCGTTTGTCAATTGTATACCTGAGTTCATCGCTTCTGACCTTGGATGGAGCAAAAAGTTTGAGGACAAAGGCTTGCCGGTGGCGGGGGATGACGTGAAGAGCCAATTGGGCGCGACTATTTTGCATCGGAATCTGGTTAGGCTATGCGTAGACAGAGGTGTAATCATTGATGAGACATATCAGCTGAATCTTGGCGGAGACACTGATTTCTTGAATATGACTGTTGAAGAGCGGTTGAAGACTAAGCGCATTAGCAAAACAGAGGCGGTTACAAGTCTTGTACCGTATGAATTGCCGACAAGGATTGGGCCATCGGATTATGTGCCGTTTCTGGAGAACAAGAAGATTTGTTACATTTGGCTTAAGGGTAGAAAGTTTGGCGATAGACCACTGACCGTGACTGTTAAGCTTGAGGTTGAGGACTCGCCGAACAGCGCAGGTGTAGTGATTGATGTCATAAGGGGGGCGAAACTGGCATTAGACCGTAAGATAGCTGGTCAACTTCTCAGCATATCCTCATACGCATTTAAGCATCCGCCGATTCAGGTGCCAGATTCTATCGCAAAACAATCGGTGGAAGAGTACATACAAGGAAAGAGAGAACGTTAGTGGCAACCTTTGATAAAGTCTTCTTGGTAGCTAACCTGAACTTGATTGGACTCTAGTCCTAGTACATCTTGGACTTTTCACCAGGGACAATGAGACTGAAGAATGTGGCATGTTTGGAGATTGCAGAACGGAGATGCCTAGGTTCAACCAGAAACAATCCGGATAAAAAAGAGGTTGTGCGGGAAATCCTTAGTATGGGGCAAATACTCCGGAGAACACAAGCCAGGCTAGTAGTGTTTTGGCCACGAAACTGAGTATGATGTAGATTCGCTCGCCATACAGGTAATCCTTCCAGCGTCCGACGGCCATGTACTGCAGAGCCTAGTTAACTGCGAAGACCATGAACAGGACCAAGTAGATGAAGAGTATCATGTACACGAACGTCGGCGGGTTTACACCCACGGAGTTGACAGCGGCTATGAAGTAGGCGAAAATCACGATCCGATCGATCCCTCAATAAAAAGATATTGTCTTAGGGATGCACACCCACAAACCCGCGAAAGTCACCCGTTTTCATTGGCTCGAAAGTTATTTAAGTGAAGGAGCGCCTCAGTCGTTGCCGTGGTATGATGTTATGGTTTCAAGTAAGCCGACTCAAGCGGTTGTTGGTCATGTTGGGGTTGAAGTTTCGAATTTGAGTAATTCGAGGAAGTTTTACAAGGTTTTGTTGGAGGGGCTTGGTTTCAAGATCATAATGGACACTGAGGATGGAGTAGGGGTTTCTAATCAGAGTTTTCAGGTCTGGTTGGGCGAGTTGCGTGAACAAAGGGTTAAGCGTAAGGCTCCGACTGGAGAAGAGTTCGTTGTGGCGGATCATCTGGCGATCCTTGTTCAGGACAAGGAAACAGTTGATGCCGTTGAGAGAAAGATTAAGAATAACGGGTTTGAAGCACTATTCCCGTGTGAAGAGCATCCTGAATTTGAGCCGGGATACTATGCTGTGGTATTCTGCGACCGGATAACTATGTGATTGAAGTTTACACGAGAGTAGAAGCGAAGCGTTCGTAGTCAGTCTCAGCGCGTGATTACTCCGATTTATGCACCAAATAGGTAGTATACTGCAGAGTCTTCAGGCGGCGTAGGCTCATCTTTTCCTTTTTCTTTTTCTCCTGCCGAACTTGTCAACGATGTCGACCTGTTCTGTGGGAAAATAGTATGGCGTGGTGACGTAGGAACTCGGAGGTGTTCCCCTTGGCTTCTTCTTCGCTTTTCTTTTACCTATCCTTTTCATGATGCGTTCTTTGAGTTCGCGGGTCTTTGCCTCCGGTATCAACTGATTCAGTTTTTCCAGTAATCTCTTTCCGTCCTTGAGTTCAAGGGGAATGACGACGTCTCGACGATGGGGCAGATTTATCTTGATTTTTCCTGTTTCGTCCATGTGTACGGAGTCTACGTCGCTGAGACGTATGTGCAGTGGGGCAAATATGCCGAGTACGCTGCCGATTGTTTCTCTGAGAACCGGTTTGTTTTCAAGTGCTTCTTCGATCTCGTTCTTGAAGCTTCCTTTCAAGTCTATTCTGAGCATGTTCTCGTAGAGTCTAATGGTCAAACGAGGGTTCTCAACTTCCAAAACCGCAACTTCTTGAGGCATACGTTGATTCTCCCAATGGAGGCACGCTAGTCAACTGAGTCGGGCGCCTTATATTTCCTTTCTTGGCACTTCATCCATCGGGCTACAAGCGATAGCATATTGAGTGCACTTTGCCTTTTTGCTGGAAAACTGGCGTAAGTAAGTTTACTTGATCTCTATGAGCGGTCTTGTTTGACTGAAACGGGCTTGGATTGTGCCTCAGGTTGGAGTGAAGGTCGGATGCGAGCATATCGCAGGGCGGAGATGCCTTCGACAACTCTCAGCCGCGGCCAGATCAGTGTGTTCTGATCAGGGCTGATCTGGTTTGGGCGTTATCTGGTCATTGCTCTTTTGAACACTGGCACGGCTATTGCTGTCATGACTATTCCGAATGTTATGAGTATTGTTAGCTCGGTGGTTATGGCGGGTATTTGTGCGCCTAGCACCATGACTTTCCTGAGGGCAGTGGCTGCGTAGGTGAGTGGTAGAACTTTTGACACGCTTTGCATGTACCACGGCATCTGTTGTATTGGGAAGAAGACGCCGCTGAGGAACATCATGGGGAACATCAGGGTCATCATGATCATCATCGCTGTTTCCTGATCTTTCGCGAAAGAAGTTATTACGACGCCGAGGCCGACGAAGCTGAATACGCCCAATAGGAGTAGTCCAAAGACCAGCAGTATGCTTCCTTGTATTGTGACGCCGAACAGAGCCACCGCCAATGCGAGTATGAGGACTCCTTGTATCAAGCCTCTCGCGGTTTGAGCTAGCGTTTTTCCGAGTATTATGGCGAGCCTGTTGATTGGAGCTACCATCATTCCGTCTAATGTGCCGACTTCCTTCTCCTGGGATATGGCTGCTGGTAGCCCTGTCATCACGCTCATCATGACGGTCATTGCCATTATTCCTGGAGCTATGAAGTCGAAGTAGCTGGAGTGGCCGGAAACGGCTCCTTCCGTCTGAATGTCGTAGGGCTTCACGATGGCTAGAGAATTGGTGGCGTTGACTGCTGGGTTTAGTCCCTGAACTTTCTGTTGGGCCAGCATGGTGCCCATTTGGTCGAACACTCCGCTCAGGACGGCTTGTATGGTCGCTGACATTTGGGGATTAGACTGGTCGACCACGATGACAATGGTTCCCTGTTCTCCGGTCATGATGCTTGAAGTAAAGTTGCTCGGGATCAGTATGCCTCCATAAACGTCGCCCTTCTGAACCAAGTCTTTTATTTCGTCCATGTTTGAGGCGTTAGTGATAGTCATCATTCCTGTGTTGCTGTTGATTCCCTGCAGGACCGTGAGGAAAGTCTGGCTTCCGATGGTGGAGTTGCCGTAGCCTGCGTCCTCATTCGCCAGCGCGATTGGTATTTTGCTTATGGAAGTGTTGGACGGGTAGATGAAGCCGACCATGGCCATCATGAATATCGGCATGAGCACGAGCATGACTAGCCCCAATCGGTTTCTGATGAGCTCCATCAGGTCTTTCCAGGCAATCCTGAAACTGTGTGAAAGCAGACTTTTTGCGTCCATTCAGTCTCACCTTACCCTAGGTGGCGGCGCGAAGTGTCGATGTTCGCCCATCGGTATCTTCTGGTCTGCGCTGTCTCTTACTTCGTGGCCGGTTATGTGTAAGAATACGTCTTCGAGTGTGGGTTGAAGGTTTTCTATCGAGCCTATCTTGCCTTTCTGCGCTCTTATTGAGTCGATTATGGTGTCGAAGGCGTCGTTGCCGTGGGCGTGAACCTTCACGTGGGTGGAGTTGTCTTGCGAAACGGACTCCACGCATTCTAGGTCGCGTATGGTTATGATGAGTTCCGGTGTGAGGTTTGTGATCTCCAGTTTCAGTATTGTTGTGTCAGCGCCTGAAATCAGTTTTTTCAGATTTGTGGACGTGTCGAGGGCTACGATTTTTCCGTGATCAATGATGCCTATGCGGTCGCACAGTAAATCAGCTTCACTCATCATGTGTGTTGTTATCAGAATGCTGGTCTTGTTTTCTCTGTTGATTTTCTTTATGAATTCTCTGATTTCCACGGCTGATTGAGGATCGAGACCCAACGTGGGCTCGTCGAGGAACAATACCTGTGGCATGTTGAGCAGTGCTCTTATCACGTTCATCCTCTGCCGCATGCCCGTGGAGAAGGTGCCAACTTGAGAATTCTTCCACTTGGTCAGTTGAACCAGTTCCAGAAGGTCATCGATTCTCTTCTCAAGAACGTTTTTGGGGAGGTTGAAGAGGTTTCCGAAGAACCACAGGTTTTCCCTGGCCGTCAAACGATTGTACATTATCATCTTCTCTGAGACGATGCCGATCAGCTTCCTGACCTCGGTGTCGTCCTTCACTATGTCGTAGCCGCCGATCGTAGCTGTCCCCTTAGTAGGTCTGCTTAACGTAGAGAGCATCCGTATGGTCGTGCTCTTGCCCGCTCCGTTGGGACCGAGAAGACCGAAAATCTCTCCTTTCTTTACGTCGAATGAGATGTCATCAACTGCCACGAACTTGTTGAACGTCTTGGTCAGGTTCTTTACGTCAATCATGGACTCGTTTTCCAAGAGATTCACCGTGCAAACGCAATATTGTTCAGTGCAATATATCGGGGCAAAATATAAATATTCCGACTGCGACTCAGTTAGATTCATCGAGAGATTATGTCTTCGCAAGAGCAAAAAACGGCTGCAAGCTGGCTTAAGGAAACGCAGAAGGGTTACCTGCGCATCGCGGTGTTGATTCTTCTGAGTAGGAAGCCGCATCATGGCTATGAAATAATGAAGGAAATCAAGGAGAGGACCGGAGGTTTCTGGAGACCCACAGCCGGCGGCATCTATCCTATTCTTCAGAGTCTGGAAGAGTCAGGATACATTGAGGGCGCGTGGGACTCGCGACAGAGAAGAAAACGAAAAACATACCAGATTACTGAGACAGGTAGGCCCGTCCTTCAGCAGGCTCTTACCAGAGAGAACCAGATCGCCGAAAGCATGAGCGACTTGTTCAGAGAATTCATGAAAGATGTGCTCGACGTGAAGTCAGTTTCAACGCCGATGATGCCTAATCCTTTCTCGGTTTTTCTTGAAGAGAGAAAAGAAAAACCCGATGACACTGTCAGCATGCTAGAGCGCAAGCAGAAACAGATTGAAGAGATGATTGAGACTATGCAGAAACAGCGGGATGCGATCAGCAAGCGGCTGGCTCGACTGGAGAAGCCGAAGAAAACGACTTCCCGCAGGAGGTTGAACTAAGTGTCCATGCTTCCAGGTTCTGACGTTTTGGGCACTATACTGAACCTTGTCTATCTTGGGGTCTTCTTTGTTTTCATGTTCTTCTCCCAGAAGATACAGGCTGTTTTGATGATGCGTCAGGTGTCTCGGGCCTTGACCAAACTCAGAGGCATGCGGGACAAAGCCAAGCAAGCGTTCGTCTCGGCAATCGTGGAAGTGGGCAAGCCAGAGAAAGACCCGAAGCCGAGGTTGGAGACGCTTCTTCAGTTCTTCACCATTCCTCCTGAAGGCATGGATCCTGCGGGAGTCGTTCAAAGACTCGAGCATCTTTTTGATACGGCGGATTCGAGGATTAGAGACGAAATTAAGGCGATTGCGCCCAGTGCTGATGAGAGTCAGGTGTTGAATCTACAGAATCTTCTGGAGGCGGCGCAGGTTTTGAACACCCTGTATCGTGTTGTGCGTCATTATTACCTGTTGGGGAAGAGGGAGGGCACCTTGTATTCGACGCTTCAGGTTCAGATGCAGTTGCCGACCATTATGGAGGAGGCTGAAGCATACGTTGCGTTCTTGGACGCTTTCAGACAGAGCAAACCGGTTGGTGATGGAGTGGGAGCGTTGACTGCATCGAGACTCATGGCTGGTCAGGAGAAACGGGAAATCGCCAAGGAGATGATAGTTGCAGAAACGACGATCGACGGTAGACGAGTCTTGGCTACGAAGGCTAAGGGTCCCGGCGGTGCTGTCGGAAAGGTTGGAGACGCTGTTGCGAACTTGATCGAGGCTAACGGTGGAAAAGTCGCACTTGTCGTGATGGTAGATGCTGGGCTCAAACTGGAGGGCGAAGACACCGGCGAGGTCGCTGAAGGCACGGGCGCTGCGATAGGCGGCATCGGTGTTGACAAGTACAAGATTGAAGAAGTTGCCACGAAGTACAAGGTTCCAGTCTACGCCATCATCGTTAAGGAATCGCTGAAAGATGTGTTGGCGCCTATGAATGAGTCGATTTCTAAAGCGGTTGATGACGTGATCACAAGGCTCAAGAGAGTCTTGCAGGAGCGAACGAAGGAAGGAGACACTGTGATAGTCGTGGGCGTCGGCAACACCTTGGGCATAGAGTGACGAAGTCAACATAAGCAAAGCGCAAAAGCATTTGCATTCCCAATGTAAATGTGCTCCGATTATTTGCACCTGACAACTACCAGATTCTTTGACGATAAGATTCTAACGCGCGCTTGCCGAAGGACATGAGGGCCAAACTGATGCAGAAAGTGTCCCTCTTAGCCGATAAGTATGGCCTCAAGTTCGGCACGTGCCGCGAAGGCCTGAGCTGTTTGAACACCGCGACGTGCGACGGCTCATGGCTACTCAGCGAACGGAGTTCCAAACTCGTCTCGGCTCGTGATCTTCTCGATCTTTTTTCTCCTGCGGATGAAGTGTGCCACTTTGGCTGTTACATCCAATTTCTCACGAGCGTAGCCGATGGCCAGAAGGGCGACCACGCTGAACTGTTCTGGAATCTTGAGGAGTTCCTTGACTTTTTCTTCTTTAGAGCTGCCGACCCAGCAAGTGCCCAAGCCTTCGCCCACAGCCGCCAACACAATGTTCTGCATAGCGATCGCCGTGTCCACGACGTTCCAGTTAGGCGACGCCCTCCTGTTCCCACAGCCCACGATAGCCACAGGTGCCTCAGCCAAGAACTTGGCGTATCTCCCGCCCTTCGCGAGCGCTTCGCGTCTTTGCTTATCGATGACGACTATGAAGTGCCACGGCTGTAGGCTCCCCGCAGAGGGTGCCACTCGTCCTGCTTCCAAAATCCTCATCAGCTTGTCCTCGGGCACAGGCTCTGGCAAGTAGGCTCTGACCGAACGCCTCTTCTGAACCGTTGAAATCTCGAATACCTAATGATGAAGCGGATATCCCAAAGTTTGAAAGAATGTGATCTGGAGTTTCAGACATGCCTAGTACGACACTACAACAGTCATATTCCGCAAGTTCTCTTACGCGCAATACGTAACTATAGGGGTTGATCCGTTCGTCAGCGGTCTTTTGTGGTTCTCTGACTAGTAGTTTGGTGCGTGTTCTCCAACGTTGAGGTAACCATTTTCTAGCTCTGTTATCACGTTATGAAATTCGCTTATCGGTCTTGCTTGAACTACTATTTTGAAATTATCGTAATCAATCTTCCCCAGTCTTTCCTCAAGGACACGATTTTCATTGCTTAAATCCTCAACTTTTCTGCGAGTGAGAAAAACAACACTTACGACATTAGTCCACTCATTGTCCTTTAACAATATCATGGATTTTACGCCGATTGATTCATACAGCTTAGCTAAGAGAGGAAGAGCTTCTTTTAAGCTCATTTTCGCAAGACTAGACATCTCATGCATCTCGCATTTTGTTAGAGAGTAAAGTGTCATATAGGCCTGTTTTCAAATCGCAAATACGTTCAACTGCGGATTCTAGGCTTGAGCAGGAGTCATTTTAAGAGGCAGATGCACTCGCACGTCTCTTACTAGCGCTCTGTGCTCCAAGAATATTCGAAAATGATGTCATGTTTAGTTTGCTGTTTTGGAAAACGTCAGTTGCAGATGACCGCGCGCGCAGCGGGGCGCCAACCCGGAAGGGGCATAACTCGTTGTTTGGTTCAGAATTGGCAAGTACTTCACCTAGCATTCTGAAAGGATTTATTCGAACAAATACGGCGTGCAGTTAGCCTCAATGAACTAATTCATGTTGTAACTTTCGCCTGCTCCTTTCAGAACGTGAACTGTCTTCGACCATTCCTCATAGGTTTTTGCACTTTCAGTATGAATGGGAATTATGGTTTTTGGGTTAACTTGTTCTACGAATTCCTTAAGTTGAAGACCTGAGGCATGCCCGGAAACGTGAGTTGAGCTGATATTCATGCCAAAATGCTTTATCCAGTTTTCTATTCTCTCCCAGTCAATCTCCATTTCAGCATCAAAAGGTTCGCACACAGACTTGATGTAGACAGAACCTTCTGTCGGCTTGATGTCAATGAGTTCCTTGAGGTCAAAGTTGCTGCAGAACATTAGATAATCGTCTTGATGGTTACGCAAGTCTTTGTGACAGATTGCCCTGTCAAGATAGGGACGCTCCCAGGAATCATAATCCTCATTACGCATCTTCTCACACCAATCTCTGTTCCCTATCACACCCCAACTTTTTCTGTTTGCATATAGTTCTATGTTATCGTCATCGATTCTTGGAGCTATACTGTCATGGCCCATGGATAGCTGTTCCAACAAATATGCCTGTTTGAGAGATATCGCAAGTTTCTTGTCCAATTTCTTAGCTGCGTTCAGAAAGGAGAGCATTCTATCAGTGTCTCTTATCGACCAATTGCAGACGGAAAGACCAGCTGCTTTTGAAGAAATACCACAAATCTCATCTTCTACTTCTGATTCCTTTTTTGAACTTTCCTCCATGACCCTTGTGCCTTCTATTATCAGCAAGTCTGGCTTCGTATTCTTGCAGGCTTCCATGAATTCTACAGTTTCCTTTTCTCTTCGACCATGAAAACGAAAATCTCCAGTATAGACAATCGTTCCTGAAGAAGTGTAGATAATATAGCCGGTTGCTCCGGATAGAGAATGGTCAACTCTGTAGGGTTTGACTTCTATGTCGTCTATCCGAAATTTCTTCTTGAACTTGAACGGTGTATACTTACGGTCAACCACGATGTCCTTTGAACGGATTGTTTCCCCTTTTTTGCCAATGTGTGTTTCAAAGCATACTGCCATATCTGTAATGTCATTGAAACCGCCCCTTGATGTGTCATTTAGAGCCTTGAGTATATGATACGTTTCTTCTGAACAGTGTATTTCTAGGTCTTCCCGAAGGTGATTTATGTACGATGCGTGGTCGGCATGGGCATGAGATAAAAGTAATCCTTGAATTTCTAGGTCTTCCGACGGTCGTCCCATGTGTTTTAGGAAATCTTGACGATAGAGACCTTTTAGGTCCGGGATGAGTCCGAACTCTATGAAATCTCCTAACCCGTTACATTTTCTTGGTTGTAAGAACTCCGAAAAATATCTGTTTGCAGTGCCAAGGCTCATTCCAAAATCTAAGAAGATCCTTGTTCCCTTGTCTTCAATGAGAATCTTGTTGCCGCCAATCTCGTTCACGCCGCCGTAAAATGTAAGATTTGTCATTTCCAACCCCAATGCCAGTATGTTGCGTTCCACTTTTCTGCTTTGCGTAACTCAACTCTTGTCGATAAGCTTGAACGGTCTCAAACTACTTTAGGAAACATGCGTTTATAGTGGGACGGAAATCGCAAGCAATATGATTACAACGTAGACTTGTGACTAATCGAGACGCGCGCGCCAAGATGCCAGTGAAACACAGTTTCAAGTTTAAGTCATAAAGTCTCTGGCTGTGTTTTGATAGCTCTCATTTTGGAACGATGGGGAAAAATCGGGGCTATCCGAAAAGCCTATCAAACAGGAAATTGTCAAAAATCAATTATCGAGAAGAACACGATTAAAGATGCCGTTCCCGAGGGCGGGGAGCAGGATGGTGGCCCTCCTTTTCCGGCTGACACGGCGGAGTATGTGGCGCAGAAAATACTGGAAGGAATAGAAAGCGGAGAAGCCGAAATCCTTGCACACGATTGGATTAAAGAAGAGCCAACGCAAACCCCTAACTTTGTTGCATTGCCCTCTGAGTTCTTATAGGAATCCTTCAGCAGCTTCACCGTAGCGGTTTTAAGACAGAGTCAGTTCCATCTGAGTTCAGGCTGGTCGAGAGGCCTGAGACCCCGCGTCAACTGGCTCATGGCCCAGACGTGCGCGAAATAGGAAGTTGGAAGGTAGGTATATCAAAGGCTTGGTGGCGTAGGAGAGGAGGGAGGCTTTCTGATGGTGTCGTGGCGCAAGATAGGCGTGGTGATTGTCGCGTTGGTGATCGTGCTTCCCGCCATCCTTCTCGTTTCGGTGAACAAAAAGCCTGCGAATTCTGCGGCGCTGCACTACACCTACAGCGTTGTCAATGTGTACCCGCATGACACGAATGCTTTCACGGAGGGATTGGTGTTTGACGGTGGTTTTCTGTATGAGAGTACGGGGCTCTACGGGAGCTCTAGTCTGCGCCGCGTGGATTTGGAGACTGGTGGAGTTTTGCAGCTTCTCGGTTTGCAGCCTCAGTATTTTGGTGAAGGCATAGCAGTTGTGGGCGACAAAATCGTTCAGTTGACGTGGCAGTCGCACGTGGGTTTCGCGTATTACAGGGCTGGTTTTGGTTTGTTGCGGGAGTTTGAATATCCCACTGAGGGGTGGGGGTTAACGTACGATGGAAGTCGGTTGATAATGAGCGATGGAACGGCGAACTTGTACTTCTTGGATCCAGTCACTTTCCAAAGAATCGGACAGGTAACGGTGCACGATACTGGACCTGTCAATGAGCCGAACGAGCTTGAGTACATAGACGGCACAGTCTACGCAAACGTTTGGAGAGAAGAGAAGATCGCTGTGATCAATCCGCAGAATGGCCAAGTTACGGCGTGGATTGACTTGGCAGGCATTCAAGACTTGAAAAATCAGGATCCAAACAACGTGCTGAACGGAATTGCGTACGACGCTGACGGAGACAGGCTCTTCGTCACCGGAAAGATGTGGCCCCACATTTTCGAAATCAAGCTAATCCCCTCCGCATAGCCTCTTGGACCTGTTCGCGTGGTTTCTTCACAGGCGATTGATTTAGCGGGACGCTTCTGTGTTTGGTTTTAGAACCACGTCAGCAGGTTCACATGTGGAAATTCATTTGAAAGAAAAAGGCACGCGTAGTCTTGAATATGGAAGATGGTAGTGACAATATAGAGTGGACATTAAATATCTTTTTCTTGGGCTCGCTTTTTCTGGCTAGCGCACGCGCTACTGGCGAAGAAACAGAACTCTTGAAAGCAATCTTGGCTGAACTCATAGAGATTAGGGAAGCAATCAACGACCTAGAATCAACGTTGAAAACCATAATACCCTAATCTTCAATTCTCTTTTTCAGTAAGTTTTTAAGCAGAAGAAGTGCGTCTTCTGGAAGAAGATGCATTACACCCATGTCAGACGATATTGAGAGAGGACTTGTTAATGCCATTAGAGAAGTATTAGAGGGAATCATCTTGTCTGCTGTTCTAGGTATTATTCCCAAACTCCCGCTTATGCCATCCTACTACGCGGGAATATTCCAACTGATTCAGGCTGTATATCTTATTGTGGGCATACTCGTAATTCTCAAAATGGAATCGTGGGGATTCTGGTATCTAGCGGGATGGTTGTTCGGTATGTGGATTATGTCTACTGCTGGATTGATTGAGTCTTGGCTTTTCATCATATACGCAGTTGTTGGAGTGCTTGTCCTATTTGAGAAAGCCCTACAAAAAATAGGGTCTTCTATGTGAGACAAAACTTCACGAAACTACTGAAACCTTGCTAAATTAGGGAGAGTGACATTCGTCATTTTTCGTGGTCCAGAATCGTGTAGGAGTGTTGAACGTGCTTGTTTTTGTGCTTTAAGCTCAATTTTGAGGCGTTTGTTTTGTTGAAGTGTAGAACAATTCTCTATATCAATCCTCTAGTAGTCAATCATAGAAGAACGACTTGGTGTATTTTTGAGATAAGGGTCATAGCGCGCGCTCCTTGCTAGATTTGTCTGTCTCATCGTCCTTTTTTTACTTCAGTGCCTTTTATAGCTCCCTTGATTTCTTTATCGCCGTACATTCGGATCTCGGATAGTTGAAATGTTTTGAATGGCTCTATTCGAGCAATAAAATTAGAAATGCCGTCGAAGGTTATGGATCCATCTTCCAAAACTCTAATCGAAGCTACATCATGGCTTGGCTCAAGATAAGGATCCTTTCCATCAGTGCCTAAAGATGTGGGTTCACCTTCGACTAATTTCCCCTCAATTTCCATGCGAATTGGTATGCTTTCTAAAATTGACCTATAGGGTAAACTCTGCCAGTCCTCAATATCTAATACAAAACAGATTGCTCGAAAAAGAGTTTCAGCCAGTTTTGGCGTTAGTTCAATCGCGTCGTTTTGGATTTTGCCAAGCTCGCATTTACCGTGCATTAAGTCTATTCTTAAACTATGAAAACGCTGATAGAACTGAGAGGAGATATGAAGCGTATCTTTAATGAAAGCCCTGATTCCCGATATTGTGGGGCTTGAAACCCATTTATGCCCACATTGTGGGTTTGGGCACGTAGTGAGATCATCCTTAACAGATAGTTTCTGCTGCAAGATTGGATTCAACGCTTCTAATCCTATCCAGAAGCAGCTATACTTATCGAAAATATCGAATGTGAGGGCTCCCATTCTATACCAACGCATTGCTCTAGCAATACAATGGTGAGAGGAACTGTCCTTTTTGAAAATATGATCAATAATTTTCATCAAGAACTTGTGATCTAGAGTTCTCCGCGAAAGTTGAATTTTAGCAGGGTCGAAGAATATTTGCAGAAACTCTCTTTTTTCTACATTTGGAGTAACTTCGTACGCAAGATTTTCAGTGGGGATCTGAAGACCTACACCCGTCACTAATGTTATTAAGCCAATCACTCCATCAACAAATCCCTTCGCGTGTTCCTTGGCTTCCTGCACATTTTCTGCATCAATAAAGACTCTGAGAAATAAACCAGTTTGAACTGATTGCTCGCCTGTTTTTTCTTCAATTTTTGATATGACTACTCTCTTGGTTCCATCGAACTCGTTAAAAGTTAAATCGATATTCTGCAGTAAAGGATCAATTCTAACAGCGGGGCTTAGTGTAAAAGTAACAACAAATTTCTTCATTCCAATACCCTGACAAAAGATATTGTGCGCGTGGTTAAATGATTTATCAACTATTTTTCCATAAAAATTCGCCAAACATATCAGCGCGCGCTACCTTGGGGAGCAATGTTTTTAAGCTTGTAAGTATTACGCATTTCTTGTTAATATTAACAAGTTTGTGTTGACAATGGCTGAAGAACAAAACCCATCCAGTCGAGACTACGTGGAGAAACATCGACAGGTCAAAGAGAAAGTTGAGGAAATCTCTTTGAAATGCGAGTGTGCATGTGTTCCAGTCCGGAGACTGTCAGAGGAATTGAAGATGGATGAAAGAACTGTGAAAGCTCATCTGGAGATCTTGGAGATGCATAAGGCTGGAACATACCTAGACTCAGATAGAAAGGTCTTTTGCACAACAGAGGGAATCAAAAGAATCGCTGACAAGCTTGACTTAAAACTGAAGGAGAAAGGAAATGCTGAACGTTGATAGACTGAAATGCGGCGCGAAAGCTACAGGAACATGCCTGGTTCAATGCAGCACCATCAAATTCTCTCCTATTCCACCTTTTGCTACTCCGACACTAGATGCTAAATGCTTAAAACCTTGCATAGAGAGCGAATTTACGAAATGCCTTAACCAATTGGCTGCCGCTATTGCTTTCAAGTAAAGATCTCCCATTCCTGCAATGCGTGAAGCGCGCGCTTTTCAATTTGTTACAATCAATGATTCGCGCGCTACGATTCTAACGCGAACAAGATCTTGCAGTCGCTTGCTTACTGTAGGTTCTGGTTGAGCACTATATCCCCGTTAGCACATGTAGCAAGGGGTTTGCTCGCGATTTTTTTGAAACCAGTTTTCATCTTTGAACATAGCTTGAGACCATTAGATGTAACCGAATAGTTGCATCTGATTTGCTCAAGGCCCTTGTGCCAATGAGTGCCATGGTGCGGGGTTACGAGAACATCAAACATGCTCCTACCTTTAAGCGCAAGATCAGAGGCTATGCTTTCCAATTCGAATTTCTCTGCATCACCTAAGAATGAGATCCTGTTGTCCTCGAACAATGCCAAGCCAAAATGGTTTGCTGCCTTCCTCAAGGACTTGTTGGCTTTCATCACACATGCTGGAAGCTTTCGCCCTTTTGTTCTCGGATACAAGCGCTGGTATATTGGCTCATCCCGTATACTTCTCTCAGTTCTGTTGCTGACGTATGTTCTTTTCTTCATCTCGTCCCCAAGATATTCCCGGGTATTATCTTCTTCTGTGACCTTTCTATACAACTGCTTTGTCTCCTCGTCTTCCAACGCATGTTCAAAGTCCCTTAGCGCTTGTTCCACAAAGGCAGGGGTTTTTCCTCCGTCGATAAACCGAGGGGGCCAGAGAATTTCAAAAGAAGAGCCACGCACGTTGATCGAGTCTCCTTTCGAAAGACCCTTCCAAGAGAAGGATGATCCTCCGTTTATTCGTGAAATGGCCTCAAGAAAATCGTATTCCATAATCCCTGTCTCATTTCCAAAGACTCTCAGATTCATTGCGAAAAGCTCCGAGAGAAACTCTTTCCTTTTGGGAAACTCGGGAAGTCTTGGGTAGTACGCTTCTTCTATCCTAAAACGTGGTATAGACAACGGATTGAAGGAGTAGTAGAGAAGTCCATTGTAATGATCGATATGGAAATGGGACAACAAAAAAACAGTAGGCTTGCAAAAAGTGTTTAAGATTCTCCTCATTCCATCGCGCGCTTTTTCTGGAGTTTCGCCTCCACAATCAATCTGCATTGCGCCACCGAAAATAGTGGATACAGCGAGGCATAATCCATCACCGACATCCGCTGCATATATGCCCCTCATTCCTCACACCTGAGGACATTCATAGGTAGCTTCCGACATTTTGAGAAAATGCCTCAAACCCTATGGGGTGATACTCAACCTCACCAAAAAATCTTTTGTATCTCACGTGAAGATCTGAGCCTTCTCCACCTTCTTCACTAGTCACAATCACAATTCTTGGGGCGGTTTTCTTTCTGTAAAGCGATTTTTTGAGCAAGTATCTCACATGGATGTCGGAATCTGGAAGAGAATAACCAACGAGGAATACCTCGTCGGTATTTCGCAGAGTATTCTCAGCCTCCAACCAAATTCCCGTCAAATGAGGGTTATCATAGACCTTTAACCATGTCGGGGCAATTATCAGAGGGCGTTGCGCAGCTCCATCCCTTTCACAAGAGATTCTCTCTGCTATCACGTTGTCAGCAATTTTGCCTTCCAGGCTAAGTTTCATGCTTCTGCACACTGGGCAAAACATCCAATTCAGAGAACCATGCAGCTTCAATAGCTTGATTTTCCGCTTCGGACGGGGAGTCCGGAAATTCGTGAAATTCGCGCCATAGTCAACGTCGAAGTTTGGATACAGATCAAGCAGAGCATCGTCCAGTAATATATCGTAGTTAAGACTTATGAAAGAGCTACCTAGAAGCATACTATTCCCTCGGGAAAGCATGTTTTCTACAAACTGCTCGTGATACGCTGGTATCGTTTGTGGTCTCAGCTGCAGTTTCCTTTTCAGGATTTCAGCCATACAGTATATCAAGGCCTCTTGAAGCGCAGCTAACCTCGTTCTGTTCCAGCGTGCAGAAAATCCCTCTTGCTTCAGCACTGCCATGTCAACTAAAGTCAAAAGCTCTTCAAAGCTAGGCAACTCTTTCATCGAAGTCATTGTGCTGGTGTTTCTAATCCCGAAAAAATCAGCTAGAAAGTGTTCGACAACGGAAACGAATCTTCGGTCTTCACCGGGGTATCTAAGTGCTTCAAACAGCAGCTCACTAGTCAGCGGAGCATTTTCTGCTTTCGAAGCTCCAGCTCCAAAGATGAACGTCCTGTGTCTGGACATCAGTTCACCGTAATTGATTAAAAGGGCTTCAGCTAAAAAGGTTTAGAACTGACAAGAGGCTGGTGTCGCCTTTGAAAATCTTTCCACTACTATCTGGAGGAGCAGATTCTACTATTGCTACGTTAGCCCGAATGGAGAATAGAGACTTTGACGAGATACATCCAATCTTCATCAATTATGGACAGAAAGCATGTGAACAGGAATGGGATTCAGTGTGCAGAGTTTCAAGGAAACTAGCAGAGCTAACAGAGGGAGACAATGTTACTTTTCATGATCCTACCCGCATAGACTTGAGTTGCGCTTCTGGAGACTACGTGGGAATATTCCAATGGAGCAAATCACAATTGATCACTGGAAAACCTAAGACGGATCCTTATGTTGAGAACCGTAACATGATTCTCCTATCAGTCGCATCATCCTTCGTGGAATCTCGGGTAAATAAGCATGAACAAGGGACGATAATTGCCGGTTTCAGAAATGAATGGCCAGACACGCAAAGAGAGTTTGTCGCCCTTATGAATCGTGTGCTGAAGTTTCTATTGTCTGACAAAAGCAAGACTATTACAGTTGAGACCCCAATAATCAATTACGGGCCTCAAGGCAAAGCCAAGATGGTAGCCGAATTTCAACGATACCAAAATATTCTTGACCTGACGTGGAGCTGCTACAATCCAACAGAAGGCAGACCATGCCAAAAGTGTATAGCTTGCAAAAATCGGAAGCAAGCCTTCCCCGAATGCTAAGCACGCCCTCCATAGCAAGACCGCTCCTTTTCAGTATTCCCTATCTATTTGCTTTCAATAGCTGACTCAAGAAGAGATACCGCGCTGGCTTGTCCCTAAATTAATTAATGTGGTTGGGGTCTCGTATTCTTTGAGTCACGTCCAAGCTTAGGAGGTGAATCCTAGCGGGACAAGATGAACACGAGACCCTTGAAACCCTCTTTAGAA
>Ga0315280_10005786_pt1 | contig 17423 bp, 19 predicted proteins | sample YL17G06_40_MG_FD_203697 | JGI IMG/M metagenome (GOLD analysis project Ga0315280, IMG submission 203697) | Sediment microbial communities from Yellowstone Lake, YNP, Wyoming, USA - YL17G06_40 | ecosystem: Environmental > Aquatic > Freshwater > Lake > Sediment | place: USA: Wyoming | collected...
TATTTTAAAAAACCCGAAACAAAGAGGAGTGCTCGGCGAATATTACTTAAAAACAGTATTGGAAAACGTGCTTCCGCCAGGAACATATGAAATGCAGCATCAATTTAAGGATGGCACAATCGTTGATGCCGTCGTTATAACAAAAGACGGATTGGTGCCAATTGATTCAAAGTTCAGTTTGGAAAACTACAATCGCATTCTTGAGGCAACGAGCGCTGCTGAACGGGAAAAATACGAATCTGCTTTTTACAATGACCTCAAATTACGAATTGATGAAACGTCAAAATACATAAAACCGAACGAGAGAACTCTGGAATTTGCTTTTATGTTTATACCGTCAGAGGCGGTTTACTATGACCTTTTGATTAACAAAGTCGGCGCCATAAAAGCGAACACTGAAAATCTTATTGAATACGCCTATCGCCAGAAAAAAGTAATGGTTGTCTCCCCTACTACTTTCTTGGCGTATTTACAAACCGTACTTCAAGGAATGCGAGCACTCCAAATTGAAGAATCTGCCAAAGAAATCCGGAAAAGAGTTGAAGAGTTAGGGCGGCACCTTAGAAGTCACGATGACTATATGAAAAAACTTGGCGGGCACCTTGGCACAACCGTTAGTACTTACAACCGCGCCTACAAAGAACTCGCCAAAATTGACAAGGATGTCGTGAAGATTGGGGCTAAATCTATAGAAGTGGAGCCAACTGAACTGGAAGCGCCGCGGATTGATGAGGAAGAATAAAAAAATCCACCGCCTTGGCGTGGGATTTTTATTTCCTTTTTTTTCTCAAAAACGTCGGCGTGTCCCGTCGCGAGTTGCTGTATAGCGACTCGCTCCCTCACAACCTCTCCGCCTTGCCTACTCCGCCGAAGTAGCTTCTCATGCTGCGTAGCGAAGCTACTTCGCAGAGCAGTGCAGCTACGAAGGCTGGACGCACAGAGCTTCGGCGGACAAGTCGGTTTTCCCGCTTGCCCGTCCGAAGTTTGTTTTAACAAACGGAGGCGGGACCCCTTTCCCGCGGACATACCTACTTTCTTTTCTTTCTTAAGAAAGTAGGTATGTCCCAAAAATCGCTTTCTTTCTTTTTGGCATCATCTTTCGGTTCTGCTTCTTCTCTTTTTTCTAAATCCTCGTCCTTTTTGGCCAGGCCGACGTGCGTTTTTGCAGTAGAGGTGCCTTTCTTCAGGTCGGCGAAGTCAGCTTTGCCCTTATAAGAAACTCCGCTCATTCCGCCAATACTAAGCGAACTTCTACTCAAACTGCTTTGGTCGCCAAAAAGAGAATTCGGATGAATGCCGTTAAAACCAGTGGCAATCACTGTAACCTTCATTTGTTTTGGCCGAAGACTCCTGTCATAGTAAGCGCCGAATATGATGCGCGCGCCAGGGTCGGCAATCTGTGAAACCATTTTTGCTGCATCGTTAATCTCGTTCATTCTCATATCGCGGCCCCCTGATATTCCCAAGAGAACTGCCTTTGCGCCTTCGGCGCTCACCTCAAGAAGCGGCGAACTTAGAGCGGCGTTCACCGCGTTTACTGCACGCTCCGGGCCGCTCGCAACTCCGACTCCGGCAATGGCAGTGCCAGCGTCCTCAACGATGTTTCTAACGTCTGCAAAGTCAAGGTTGATGATGCCAGGGGTTGCAATAAGCTCAACGATTCCTCTGAGGGCGTTTCGCAGGACATCGTCAATCGCATCAAAAGCTCTGATAACCGGCGTGTCCTTGCTTATGATTGAAAATATTTTGTCGTTTGAGACGACAATGAGCGCGTCAACCTTGTCTTTGATTTTTACAAGCCCTTCCTGGGCTATGCGCTCGCGCTGACTCCCTTCAAAATTAAAAGGCTTTGTCACAACGGCAATGGTAAGCGCGCCGCTTTGCTTGGCTGCTTCGGCGACAATAGGTGCAGCGCCGGTGCCGGTGCCTCCGCCGAAGCCGGCAGTAACAAATACCAAATCCGCTCCTTTGAGCGCTTCGGCGATGTCCGACCTGTTTTCTTCAGCTGCCTGCCTGCCCAAATCAGGATTCATTCCGGTTCCCAAGCCCCTTGTTAAATTGCGTCCAATATAAATTTTTTGGCGAACAGCGCAGTGGTCCAGGTCTTGATGGTCGGTATTGATGGCGATAAATTCAACTCCGCGCATAAAGTCTCGGCTCATTCTGGAAACCGCGTTGCCGCCGCCGCCGCCAATGCCGACAACTTTAATGCTTGCAAAGGTGGCGCTGTTCTTCCTTTTCGCTGGCTTTTTTGCTTTTTTCTTTCTTTTCATATAAATGCGGCCTAAGGCACGAAATATTTTATTAAATTCCTTATCTTAAAACCGGACAAATAATTTTTTCCCCCCCGTTTCTCTTCGTCTCTCCCCCATAAAATCAATCCTAAAGCAGTTGCGTATTCCGGATCTTCCAGTATTTCCGCGAAGTTGTCTCCTTTGGTTTGCCATTCGTCGCCCAGCGCAGAACCTATTTGACTTGAAAGCTTGAGTTCGGCTCTTGCAATCTCGGTGAGTCCCGGAAGCTTTGCGCCGCCGCCCACAATCACAACCCCGCCCGGAAGTTGCCCGCTTTTGCCCAAAAGCTTGAGCTCATTATTTACCAGTTCAAAAATTTCCGCAAGCCGAGATTCAATAATTTCAGAAATAAAGCGGCGCGAAACAGTTCCTTTGGCTTCGGGGGAAAACTTTTTAAGTTCAATGGATTCTTTATGACTTACTTCTTTGGCTAGCGCATAGCCGTAATTTAGTTTCAAGTTTTCTGCTATTGCCACTGAAACTCTCAGCCCGATGGCTAAGTCGTTTGAGATATTGCCTGCCCCAATCGGGAATTTTGCCAATCCAATTAATTTATTTTCTTCGTAAACACAAAGACCTGTTGTGCCAAAACCGATATCAATAAGTGCTGTCCCTAAATCTTTTTGATTTTTGCTTAAAGAGGAACGGCTGGCTACTAAGGGGCCGAACACCAAGCCGCTTATCTCGCCCCCTCCCAACTCAACTGCTCGCGTCAAGCTTTTAATATGCGGCGAAAAGGCATCAATTATCAAACTGTGCACTTCAAGACGACTGCCCGCAAGCCCTAACGGATCCATAATGTCCCCCACCCCGTCAACAATAAATTCCCTGGTGACGTTATGAATGACGGTGCGGTTGGGGCCAACAGTGACGGCTTGGCTTGCTTTCAGGGCGCGCTCAATGTCGTCCTGGTAAATCTCCGTATCAGAGCGAGAAACAGGTACCACGCCCTGCGAGGACTTGGCTTTAACCTGATAGGTGCCGATATTAACATAAATGTTTTTCGCTGCCGCCTTGGAAAGTTTTTTGACATTGGAGAGGGCGCGGCTGATGCACTGAGATGCCTCTGCCAAATCAACAATAGCTCCCCTCCTAAAACCGGACGAGGGTTCTTTAAAAACAGCGCGCAAAGATGGCCGGCCTTCTTCAATCTCGGCCACGGCGACTTTAATGGACGAAGTTCCGGTGTCCAGTCCTGTAATAAAATGTGACGCCATATTAATAAAATTTCTAATCCCTAATGTCTAATTTCTAAACAATAGGAAACCGGGTAGCTCAAATTCTAAACTGAACCAGTTTCTTGGCAAGCTTTTCTTCGGCTCTCTCCATTTTCAGAATATCACTTTTTCTTTGATGTGAATAGCCCAAAAGATGCAAAAGGCCGTGTATAAGCAAAAACTCTAATCTTTTGAGGTCTTTTTTTAGAAGCTCTTTGTTTAAGTAAATCTCGCCTAAAAACTTTCGGCGGCTTTCGGGATGCGGAAAATGAGGCGGCTCCCTAAACGACAGAACATCCACTGATTTTTTGGATTTTTTCTTGAAAAATCTGTATTTCAAGCGAGCCATCTCTGCCGCTCCCAATAAAAAAATACCGACGGCTGACTTCGGTACTTTCATCGCCTTAAGGCCCATTTTTGCAAGAACAGCAAGCCGCCTTTCAAAGTTTGATTCCTTGGCATCGCCTAAACCCTTCCTCACTTCAGTTTTTCCTTTATTAATTCTCCAACAAGGCGGCCTTCCGCTCTGCCCTTCATTTTCTTCATCGCCTCTCTCATCAAAGAATTAAAGTCGTTAAATCCTTGGGCTATAAGCTCGTCAACGACTGCTTTTGCCTCGTCTTCGCTAAGCTGGCGCGGCAGGTATTCTTCAAGTATTTTAAGTTCCTCTTCTTCTTTTTTTACGAGGTCTTCGCGGCCGCCTTTTTTAAAAAGTTCTATGGCTTCTCTTCTCTTTTTTGCTTCTTTTCCTAAAACATCAATTACTTCTTCGTCATTTAATTTTAACTCTTTTTGAGCTGCGTATTTTTCTATCTCTTTATTGTGAATCTGCGCCAAAAGAAATCTGAGCACACCGGCTTTCTCTTTGGAGCCGCTTTTAAGAGCGTTTTTCAGGTCGTTTGTTATGCGTAGAAAAAGCGGCATATTAAATCTAAATTAGACCGAGTTTTCGCGCTCGCTCCATCTCTCCTTTTTTCTTCGCGCGATGAAGAGCCGATATTTTACGCTTGAGGTAGCTGACGTTCCTGTGGCGAAAACGTCTTGACCTTGCCTCTTTCAAGACGCCGCTCCTTTTGACTTTTCTTGAGAAATTGAAAAACAAAACATTCGTTGATTCTCCTTCTCTTTTTCTTGATTCAATCATTATTAATTAAATTTTTATTTCTTATCTTTGTATTCTCTGAGCTTGCGCGCCACCTCTTGAAGCGACTCCTCCGGAGGATTGTGCACTACACCGTGAACAGAGCTTCCGCCGTCGCTCTTAAATCTCGGCAAAAGGTGGACGTGCAGGTGGTCTACCACCTGACCGCTTGCCCTGCCTTGATTAATACCAATGGTAAGCCCCTCTGCTTTTAAACTTTTTACCAACAAATCGGCCACCTTCTTTATTGCGAGAAAAAGCGGGCAGACTTCTGCATCCGGCAAATCCGCAATTGTTTCGCTGTGATACTTGGGGATTACAACCGTGTGAGCTGGCGCTCTCGGGTTGATATCTAAAAAAGCAACTGTGCGGCCGTCTTCGTAGACAACCTCGGCCGGAATTTTTTTGTCGGCGATTTTACAGAAAAGACAATCTCTGTTCATAGAATTTAGAATTTAGGATTTAGGATTTAGGATTTAGGTGATTTTGCCGCTAAATTCTAGCTTCTAAATCCTATTATTCCCTGTTTTTAAAACGTTTCTTGATCTCAGCAACAATCTTATCCAAAGCCACGGCTTCCTGCAAGCCGGTTTTAAGGTCTCTTATAATAACGCTTCCTTCGTAAACCTCCTTTTGGCCTAAAATCAAAGCCAAACCGGCATTTTCGCGATTGGCCATCTTAAGCTGCGCTTTTAAGGATTCTTTGGCAAGCGCTTCTGATATTGGAATTCCTTCTGACTCCAAATCTTTAATCAACTTCAGTGCCTTCCTTTTTGCCAGTTTGCCGGCATGGACCACAAAAACCCTTTTTACTTCTTTTTGAGACACCTTGATGTCTTTGGCCTTCATAACGGCAATAAGCCGCTCAATGCCGCAAGCAGCGCCAACAGCCGGTGTAAGATGGCTGCCCAAAGTTTCCATAAGATAGTCGTAACGGCCGCCTGCTGGAAGAGCGCCCACTTCCTCGCCAGCGCCCTCGGCGAAAATCTCAAAAACCGTCCTTGAATAATAATCAAGACCTCTCACCAACTGATTGTCAAGAACATAAGAAATTTGTAAGTCGTCCAGGTGCTCCAAGACTGCTTTGAAGTGACTGCTGCATGTTGTGCAAAGCTTGTCCAAAAAATTCGGGGCTTTGACTTTGAGTTTTTCACAGGATGCGTTTTTGCAGTCTAAAAGCCGCAAAGGGTTAGTTTTGAGGCGGCGCGCGCAGTCCGCACAAAGCTCGCGCTCATAAGGCTTGTAGTAACCCTGCAGCTGGCGCCTGTAGATTGGTCGGCAGACTCGACAACCAATTGAATTTATTTTCAACACCGTGTTTTTGATTTTCAGTTCGTCCAAAAGTTTTGTGAAGATTAAAATCACCTCTGCGTCATAAACTGGATCGTTTAGACCGCCTATAACTTCAAAACCAATCTGCGTAAACTGCCTGTAGCGGCCGAGTTGAGGACGGTCATGGCGAAACACTGGGCCAATATGATAAAGTTTTTGCGGCTGGCTTATTCTTCCCAAACTGTGCTCAAGATACGCCCTGGAAATTCCTGGCGTGAGTTCTGGTCTTAAAGCCAAAACATCGCCTCCTTTTGTTCGGAGGGTGTACATTTCTTTCTGGACAATATCGCTTTCTTCGCCAGTGGTTCGCCGAAACAAATCGGCGGATTCTAGTATCGGAGTTTCAATCCGTGAAAAATTATAAAAACGAGCCAACTCCTTAACCGCGGACTCAATGCGCTCCCAATAAGGCTGCTCGGACGGCAGAATGTCGTGCATCCCTTTCGGCGCCCGAAACATTCTCTGCGGTTCTTTTGGCCTGGACTTTTTATTCTTAGAAGCCACGTTTGTTTTCAAAAATCAGTTTTCGGTCTCATCTGCGGCCGACTTTTAATATTGCGGAGCCACAAAAGCAAGGAGGGAGTTAACGGGCCAAAGCCGAAAACGCACCAAACCCACAATATCATTAATACTGAGCGGGCCCCAGCTTCGGGAATCAAAACTGTACGACCGGTTGTCTCCCAGCATAAGGTATTCATTAGACTTTAGACGAAATTCCATATTTCCGCTCGTGGTAACGGCTCTCGGCAAATAATTCTCCGTAAGAGCAAATCCTTGAGGATTATCGTTATTAAAAATCATGACCCTGTTGTTTTTAATCTCCACGCGCTCGCCCGGCATGCCAATTATCCGCTTTATAAAATACGTTGATTCATTGTTTGGGTAGCGAAAAACCACAACTTCGCCGCGCTCCGGTAAGCGGAAACGGTAAGTAATCTCGTCAATAAGCAGATAGTCGCCGTTAGAAAAACTCGGAACCATGCTGGAGCCGCTTACCAGAAACGGCTGGACTAAAAAACTCCTAATCAAAAAAACAGCCGCTATTGCTACGAGCGTAATCTCAACAATCTCTAAAACTGAAGCAAAAAATTGCCGCATAAGAAATTTATAGCTATTATAAATGATTATATGGGAAAAATCAAGCTTTTAATGGGGCTGGGCAATCCCGACCCAAAATACCAAAATACCTATCACAATATCGGCATTTTGGCGATTCGCTGGCTTGCCAAAAAGTGGTCAGGAAACAAAGGGATTCCTCCGAAATGGAAAAAGTTAAAAAATCTTTTCCAGTACACAAAAATCGGGGCATTAACCTTTGTTGAACCGCTGGTGCATATGAATGAAATTGGCAAGGCGGCAATTGCGGGTTTCAAACGTTTTAAAGCAGCGCCTGCTGAATTTCTGGTTATACAAGACGACAGCGACCTCTCTTTGGGAGAGTTCAGGCTGTCTTTCAACCGCGGCTCAGCCGGTCATAAAGGCGTGGAATCTATAATAAAAAGCCTTGGCAACAAAGGATTTTGGCGGATGCGCATAGGCATACGCAAAGAGGCTTGGGAAAGACAAAAAGCCGGCGAGTTTGTCCTTAAAGAAATCAGCCCAATCAACAAAAAAATATTCTTATCTGTTTTTGAAAAAATTGAGGAAACGATTAAATCAGCGATTCAAAGAGAAAGTCATTGAAAATGACGGTTTTCCTCCGTCTGATTTGATGTCTGCCAGCGGCAAGTTGATGCTGGTAAACTCGGGGTCTCCTTCGAGCGCATGCTTGAAGTTTACAATTTGATCTTCTGATTCTGCCTTACCGGTCAAAATTATGGGCATACTTTCCGATTGGAAGTAAAAGCGGTTCGGCGTGATGCCGTTTACGCTCATCAAAGAGTAAATTTTTTCCCACAATTTGCTTTTAAGCAACCTGGTTTTTTCAACTGAAGAGATGAGGGCAACCGACCTGTTAAATTCTTTAACCTTTGCCTGCAGCACCTGTACTTCTTTTGTTTCTTGGGTTTTTAAATTAAACAACGTCTGTGACTCCAGGGCGCTCTTAGTTTGAACAACAAATAAATCTGCCAAATAAAACACTACAACAAGCAAGCCCAAAGAAACGGGCACGAGCAACTTCCAAAAACCGGAAAAATTCAAAAGTTGTTCCCGACGAAATTCCTCTTCGGCGCCAACACCCAAAAGACTTATTTCCCTATCTTCTGCCCTGGGCTTCAAACCCCTTAAGCCGCATCCTAAAGTGATAAACCATTCCGGACCGATATCTCTCCAGTTTTTCAATCTTAATTCATCTACGGAAAGAGAAAAATTGTCTATAATTATTCTTTTCGCTTCGTCGGCAAAGGCAATGGCTGAAATAATCACTCCTTGAATCGTCTCTGACCACTGCTGATTGTAAAAATTTATAACTTGATGAAAACTCCTGGTTATAGCGGCCTCAAATGCCGGAAGAGATATCTGTCCTTTTTCGTCCATCAAGTCGCGCCATGAATTAAAGTATTGAAAATAAAGCTGGCCGCGGCGAATTATCAAAAAATCAAAGCCGGAGTTGTCAAGACTTAACATGACATAAGGACGGCTTATGTCTATGTCCGCTCCTTCTTCTCTTACAAGACGGGCTAACGCTAATGCCCTAGACTCTATCGCTACTGCAACAAAACCTGCTTCGTATAAAGCACGGACTATTTCATCAACAACTGATCTGTCAATAAACGCAGAAAGAACTTCTAAGCGAAGTGATTTCTGGTCCTCACCCACTAATTGCCAGCCCGAATACGCCTGGGAAACCTCAACCGGAGAAACCATCTGGATATTAAGTTGGATTGCCTTCTCCAAATTTTCTCCCTCAATAATGGGCAGAGTGAAAATTTGGCTGTAAACATTAATGGAACTCAACGAAACTACGGCGTTGACTCTTTTTTTTGCGGCTGCCTTGCCGAAAACTTGTATTTTTAATTCCTGCAGTGCCTCTCTAAACTTCCCCCCGTCTTTTATTTTCCCGGATTCCAGCACTCCAGGCGCGAGACGCACGCCGCCCATGTGCCAAACCTTTCCGTCAAAATAAGCAAAGTGGAGGAGTGAATCAGAAATTTCCAAGCCGCCTACAAGCGGCCGCACGCGAAGCACGGATAATATTTTCTTAAGGTAATAACTTAATTCCATTATTTGTGCTTTTTATAAGTTTATTATCCAATAAGTTTCGGCTATTTGCACTAAGGTACAAGTTTAGACTATTGAGTTTGATTCCAAGAAAGAGGCGTGACCAGGCCGGAATTGGAATCTATTGACACCACAGCCCTTATTCTGCGCTGACGACTGGAAACAGTTGCTTGAGAATTAATCGTAGCTTGGCCGGCCGCGGGCGAGTTTTGCGTGATTGTAACGTCTGCCGTATCATTGCCGACTGGCACGCTATAATTAGATGGCGTGCAGCAGTCTTTGTCGCGCGCGAGTCGCATCAAGGCATCATAGACGCCGGCCGAAGCCACGATTTCTGCCCTCTGCGCCGCCTGAAAACCGTATGTGGAATTAACAAATGAAGTGGCTAAAAAAGCGACGCTTAAACCGACTAAAGCAGTAATCCCGCCAATCAAAAACACGAGCGCTAAAACGCCTTGCCCCCTAGAACTAGGTTTTAGGTTATAGGTTTTAGGTTTTAGAAAACGCATCTTTTGCTCTTGTTTATTATACATCTAAAACCCAACACCTAAAAACTAAAACCTGATTTATTACGGGCTCCAGCTTATGATTACCTCGTCAACTCTCGGCGTTTGTGTCTGGCTTTGGTTAGAAACAAGTATAACCCTGTAGCGGAAATATCGTTTGTTGTTGTGAGCTGTGTAATTTAGTCTTGAAGAGATGTCTTTGCTAATCTCGTAATAAGTGTTAGTCGTGCCGTCGTTCCCAACAAACGTCCAAGGACCGGAAGTGGCGTTGCTTGTGGCAAACTGAAAGCGCACATATGTGTCAGCCGGCTGATTGCCGTGCCATAGAGTAGAGTTTAGCTGGGCGCCGCTTGGAACGCCGGTATCATAAACCGACGAATCAAGAGTTCCTGTTGTTGAGGTAGCGACCCAGCTTGTATTTACTTTATATTCATTGCCGGCCTGCACTTGGGAGCAGCCGCCGACGCCGCCGGTGTTTCCGCAAAAGCTAATCCAGCCAACAATGTCGTTCCAGGCGTAATTTGAGAAATTGCCCGTAGTCGGATTAATGAGAACCTCATAAGTGGAGCAGGTGCTTGTGGTATTATGGCAGTCAAAACTAATCCAACCGTAAACGTCGTTCCATCCCCATCCTGAAAGGTTGCCGCCGCCGTTGTTCGTCACTTTGTAATTGCCGTTCGCCCCGCTGCAGACGTTGCCGCCTCTTGTCGTGGCGCAATCAAGCGAAATGTCGCCGGCAGAAGAACTGGCGTAACCGCTGAGCTGCTGCGAACTTACGACTATGGAGTCGGTGTTGTAGTGGTCAATCCACCCGATTGCGTCATTCCAGGCCCAGTGGTCTGTCGTTGTGGCGCTAATGTTTGTTGCTGCAATAGCTTTGTCAGTGAACACAAAAAAGGCCAAAAATGCCGCGACCAAAGAAATAACTATCCAAAGCGCTTTTTTCATTGGAACTTGATGGTGATTGAACCCGTTGTCGTAGAATAATCTATATTATTTGTAGAAGTAGAAAATTTAATGGTAGACGTGCTAAACACAAGATTTTCCTCTGGGCCGCCAGACCAATCTGTCTGAGAAAAGATATTGCTTCGGTTTCTTGTCAAATAAATTGAAACTGTGGTGGTAGTGCCTTGGGGCCAACTGTAGGCAACCGTAACTTTTTTCGTTGACGGGTCGTTTGTGCCGCCGCTAGCCACAATAGCTCCGTCACTCACGCCCCGCTCTACGTCTTCAACATAAAAATATCTCGTGTAAGTAGTTGTGGAGACCACTACTGTTTCGTTGCCGGAAACTGCGGAAAATGGCGAGCTTGATGTGCTTAAATAATAATGGTTGGCGGAAGTCGTCGCGAGATTTGAAATGTTGTGCCAGTCTCTCTCACCAAAGACGCGCACGTTGTCAATTAATTCCTTACCCAAGGCCGCCGCTGTCTGGGTCCTGCCGGCTTGAGTGTTAATTTTCAAAACAGGGGCGATAATAGTAGCCGCGGCGGTTATCATAATCGCTCCGATGGCAACAGCCACCAGAATCTCTATTAAGGACTGTCCGTTGCGGCGAGAAAACAGAGGACAAAAAAATTGAAAGCAGCGCATTGCTTTTATTATATCAATACTTCCCTGAAGATTCTATGTGTTAAAAAGTAATTAATCCGCCAGCACTAATCGTAATAGTTGAAGTAGCAGTTACAACTCCGCCGCCGCCAGTACTGCCAAGTGTAACGGAGGTCGAGGTTGATGGCAGTCCGGAAATTTGAGCAAAGGTAATATCAAGCGAACTTCCTTGGGCAATGCTTGAGGTGGCGTAGCGAATGGAGGTCGGCAGGCGCCAGTAACCCAACTTAGTTGAAGTTGTATAAGAAGTATAAAAAAGCGCATAAAAAGAGGCTGTGGTCGTGCTGTTTTCAAGATGCACCCCCCAGACAGTATTTCCTTCGCCCGACACCGCACGACTTTGCGCCTCGCGAAGAGTTGAGACAATTTGTTTTGTCGTGTTATCCAATTCAACCCTGCTCCGCCGCCCCAAAAGAGTTGTGAGCACTGCGACTCCTAAAACTAAACTTATTCCCAAAACAACCGCAAGCTCAATTAAGCTAAAGCCTTTTAGAAATACGAGGTTTTTCCGTTTATTTTTGTCAAAAAAATTCCTCATAAAAATGCAATACGAATAAGTCGCATACGTTGGACGCTATTCGCATGTGCCCATTCGCTAAGGCTATTCGCATACCTAGAATTGAGCTGTTAACTGATAGATCGGGACAATTATGGAGAGAGCGATGACTCCAACGAGTGCTCCCATAAACAACAATAATATTGGTTCAAGCAACGAAACTAACGATTTAATACTTGTATCAACGTTTACGGCATAAAAATCCGCCAGCGTCGTTAAGACTTCGTCCATATGACCGGCTTTTTCGGAAATCGCTATTAAGTTGGTTACCACTTTGGGGAAAACAGTTTCCCGCTTGAAAGCTTCCCCTATAGTAAGACCTCTTGCAAGACCTTCTTTCGCAATACGCTCTAAGCTGTACTTAAATTCGTTGGAGCCAACAGTTTCCGCAGCTACGCCAATGGTCTGAATAATCGGCAAGCCTGCCCTCATTAAAGAGCTGATGGTGGAGGCCATGCGCTGAATCGCGAGGTCTCTGTAAATTCTCCTGACAACCGGGAGTTTGCTCAATATGCTTCCAAATATTCGTTTTCCTGTTTCTGTTTTGTAGTAAGAATAAATGCCTGCGCCCAACAAAACGAAAAGCAATGACAAGATGAATATAGCGTGGCTGCCCAAAAAAAGTCCTATGCCAAACACAACGCGCGAGAAAAGAGGCGGCGTTATTCCTCCTTCAGAAAAAACTTTGGCAATTCTTGGGAGAGCGAAAACCACTAAAAAAACTATAATGGCCGACGAGGATAGCAATAAAAGTAGGGGGTAGATTAAAGCCGACCGAATGCGGCTTCGGAGTTCCGCTTCGCGGCTCAAAGAAACGCTTAACTCCTCAAGCGCTTCCTGGAGATTGCCGGATGTCTCGGCGGCTTTCACCAAGTTGATAAAAGTCAGCGAGAAGGATTTTTTGTTTTTCTCAAAAGCCTGGTAAAACGGCTGGCCGCGGCTCAGATTGTCCCTGACTTCCAAAAGAAAATTCCTTACCGCGGGTTTGTCAAAATCGGCAATCAATATATTTATAGCCGAGAGGAGGTCGGTGCCAACCTTGAGCATCAATGCCAAGTACTTTGTCAAGAAAACTTTGTCGGTAACGTTTATCCCTCCAAAAAAAAGCCGCATCCCAGTCGTGGCTTCTTTTAACGGTTTAACGGAAATAGGCCGGAGCTCTCTGCCGGACAAGTATTGGAGAACCTGACTCAAGTTATTGGCGTCTACGTCCGCTTCCACAACTTTGCCAAATTTATCTGAAGCCAGATAGTGGTATAGCATAAAAAATAATTCAAAATTTAAATATCAAAATGTAAAATTTAAAATTTTTAAAATTAATGTAAAATTATTGAGTTCGCTTCGCGAACACCTAAATTTTGATTTTTGCACTTTGATTTTTACATTACTCTCTTATTACCCTCAACACTTCCTCAATTGTTGTTATCGCCAACTCAACTTTTTCAAGTCCATCTTCAAACATAGTTTTCATTCCTCCCCGACGCGCTTCCGCCCATAACGCTCCAAGATCAAAGTGCGGTTCAATGATTAATTTCTTAATTTTATCAGTTATTTCGAGCGTTTCAAAAATCCCTAAACGCCCCACGTACCCGGTCATGCCGCAAACAGGACAACCTTTCCCGCGGTATAAAACTCTCGGCACCCTCACCTTGATATCGCCGGCGCCTGTCTCTTTAAGCTGCTCGCCCACAACTTTGGCTAACTCGGGGCCAGCTTCATAGGAATACACGCAAGATTGGCAAATTTTTCTTACTAACCTCTGGGCAATAATGAGGTTAAGAACAGACGATGCAAGAAATGGCGGCACTTCCAAATCAAAAAGTCGCGGAACAGCAGTTGGGGCGTCATTTGTGTGAAGAGACGACAAAAGCAAGTGACCAGTCAAGGCCGCCTGTACTGCTATGCCTGCTGTTTCAGAGTCGCGAATTTCGCCGACCATAATTATGTTGGGGTCCTGACGCAAGAGCGACCGGAGGCCAGAGGCAAATGTGATGCCGGCTTGAGGATTAATTTGGGTCTGGTTTATAAAGCGCATATTGTATTCAATAGGATCTTCAACGGTAACGATGTTCACCTGCGGTCTGTTTAAAATATTCATAAGGGCATAAAGTGTCGTAGTTTTGCCGCAACCGGTCGGACCGCAGGAAAGAACCATGCCATAGGCTTTCTTCAGGTTGTCCGAAACAATCTTGGCGACTGCTTGCGTCATGCCGAGCTCTTCCAAGGAAAGCGGTTTTTGAGCTGCTTCCAAGAGTCGCAATTCAGCTTTCTCGCCGTAGTAAGTTGGTATCACAGAAACCCTTATGTCTATAACTTGATTAACAAGGTGGTGGCGAAAACGACCGTCTTGAGGTTTCATATGTTCGTCAATTTTAAGGCCTGCCAGTAGTTTAACTCTCGCAATGAGGGCCGGGTGAATAGCTTTTGTCACGCTCATAATTTCGTAAAGAATGCCGTCAATGCGGTAACGAATTAACGTTGCCTCTTCTAAAATTTCAATGTGAATGTCAGAAGCGCGGGAAGCAACAGCGTACGACAAAAGATTATCAATAATGCCAACTATTGGGAGATCGGCTGCCGCCTCTTCTATGCTTCCCGCCTGCTTACTAAGCGATGCCCTGATATTTTCTTCTATAAGTTTCTTAAAGTCTTGACCGAGTTCATAACCGTAAACTGCAAAACCACGATTTAAATCTTCGGCAGTGGCTAAAAATGGTTTTATTTTGGCTTTAAGGTATTGTTTTAAAAACTCTATTGTCTCAAGATCCCCGGGGTCAATCATTGCTGCATCACAGGTGCCATCTTCCTCGCGGTTAAAAATTACTACCTGCCGTTGCCTCGAAATCTCTTCGGAGAGCAGCCTTACTGCTTTGCTGTCAATGGGCTTCTTCACAAAACTAACCCGCTCTACGCCGAGGGCTTTTGCCACCAAGCCGCCGAGGTATTCGGCGTCAACAACCCCTTGCGCAACCAAAACATCAAGAATGCTCTGGTTTTTCCTTTGGGCTTCTTCAAAAAGGGCGTCAAATCGCTCCCCGGTAATTAAATTTTCCGCAATAAGCATCTTTTTGAGTTGGGCCGGCGGCAGTGGAAGTTTCATATAAATGTAAACCCCGTTAAATGGCCTTTGCTGTAATGATAACAAAATCTTCTATTGCCGGAAAGAAAAGGCCGCGGGATTGAGGCCGCGGCCCTTAAATCAAAACCAAAGAAGTAGCTTAAAGTTTTAGAAACGAGAAAACCTCTTAAGGCTTAGTAGTTGAGAATCGTGCCTATCTCATAAAGGTTATAAGTATTGGGAGGCCCTCCGTCAGTTGACTCAACGTCAGAAGTGCCGCTCGCGCTGTACTTTAAACTTTCCATCTTGGCGTCAAACTCAAACACTAATCCGGTGGAGCTTGCGGCGTAAGAGTAGTACAGGTTTGTGCTCGTTGTTCCGCCTGCGGTATTAACCGGGTCTTTCGGCAACTTGCCAACCGGCGATCCGGATATCATTGAGTTAAAATTAACAGGAACCCAGCCCGAGCCATCCACGCTAAAGACGCCGCTTTTTGAAGATGTCGCTGTAGGAGCATTGACATAGCGCCCGCCGCAACTTGATGTTGCGAGGGACATATAGCAGTAAGCGGAATTATCTGTAATAGACGGCGACGAAACGCTTGAAAGGTAAAGAGAGACCGCGTTGCTCAATATTTGCAGGTCAGAGAGCCTTGTGGAATCTCTGGCCTGCCTCAGAAGTTCTACGGGGTTAATCGCCAGAACAACAACTAAAGAGAGGATGGCGATAATGGCTATAACGACAAGAAGCTCAATCAGAGTAAATCCTTTTTGTTTGGTTTCTTTGTGGTTCATATGGAATGCTTATGGTAGGCTACGTTACCCGCGGCATGGGCTTATTTATTATAGCAAATTCGGTTGATTAAAGGGCGAGTAGTTTTAAAAACGACTCAGGGATAAACCAAATTACTGCCAAAATAGCGACAGTTGCCATCGGCAGCCAAAAATAATAAAGAGGCGCGCGGCCGCGTCTAAGTAAAGAGTATATTAAGGAAAGCGACAGACCAGCCACAAACATCAAAACTATATAAAAAAGAAATCCCGGGTAGCCGGTTAAAAACACGCCCAATCTTATAAGCGCTATTTCTTCTTTTTCAAAAAAGCGCTCGTCAAAACGGCGATTGAAAAATTCTGCCAGCCGGCTTATCAAAATCGCGGCCAAAAGCGAAATAAGCCACGGCGCGAAAATTCTCTGACCCGCGTAAGAATAAAAATAATCCCAGCCATGATGAGGAGGAAGTAAAAATTTAGAAATAGGGTCGGCTTTCCAAATCTGGTACTGCAAAACCGTCCAATAAGCAGATACGCCGAACGCTCCTGCAATCGCCAAAGAAAACGCCCAACGGAGATAATAACTCAAAAGGGGGCGCCTCACAATCTGCACCCCCATTGTCAATCCCAAGATAATCAGTCCAAATTTGTCGGTTGGAGACATAGAACTGCTTCGCAAGGCGAAGCGGGCGGGTCTACTACTAGGGTAGGCTAATAATAACTAAGCAGTGCTAATAATTGAGAATCGTGCCTGTTTCGTAGAGCGTGTTTTGGTTTCCTCCGTCAGTTGATTCAACGTCAGAAGTGCCGCTTGCGCTGTACTTTAAACTTTCCATTTTGGCGTCAAGCTCAAACAAAGTGGAGGTGCTAATCGCTGCATATGAGTAAAAAAGATTGGTGCTTGAGCTTCCGCCAGTCGTATTTATGGGGTCTTTTGGCAAGTTCCCAATCGGCGCGCCAGAGCTGATGGCATTGAAATTCACAGGAACCCAGCCAGTGCCGTCAACCTTAAAAACGCCGCTCTGTGATGAGGTCACTGTAGCTGCTGTGTAACGACCTCCGCAGGTGGATGTCCCGGCTGCCGAAAGGTAACAGTAGGCTGAGCCGGCAGTTATTGTCGGCGAGGAAACATCTGCCAGATAAAGAGATACCGCGCTCTTCAGGGTTGAGAGGTCAGAAATTCTGTTTGAGTCCCTGGCTTGCTTGAGGAGCTCTGCGGGGTTAAGGGTCAGGATGACTACGACCGATAGGATGGCGATAATGGCTATAACGACTAGAAGCTCAATTAAGGTGAACCCTTTTTGTTTGGTTTCTTTGCGGTTCATTAAATAAGTTTTATCTCGAAACCCGACCTTTTTGGATATAAAAACATTATAACATAAGGCTTGATGCAATTGTAAGCAACTGTGGATAACTAACAATCTTTCGCTACAAAGACAGCGCGTAAATGATTTGGCTGTAATCCTCCGGAGGTTCAGCTTCAATCCTTGTTCTGCGGCCGTCTCCGGACGAGAACTCCAGTGATAAAGCGTGAAGCATTAAACGGTGGGCCCACTCCGGCTGATTTCTTTTTGGACTGTAGAGCTTGTCGCCTACCACGGGATGGCCGATGCTTGCCAAATGAAGCCTAATTTGGTGAGTCCGGCCTGTTTTTGGCTCTACCTCAAGAAAGCTGAATACAGAGGACGGACGCAGACGCTCTAAATATTTTATAACTTTGTATTCCGTCACAGAATTTTTTGCCATTTTTGTTGAATGCACGCTACGTTTCAAGGTG
>Ga0315280_10005787_pt1 | contig 17418 bp, 13 predicted proteins | sample YL17G06_40_MG_FD_203697 | JGI IMG/M metagenome (GOLD analysis project Ga0315280, IMG submission 203697) | Sediment microbial communities from Yellowstone Lake, YNP, Wyoming, USA - YL17G06_40 | ecosystem: Environmental > Aquatic > Freshwater > Lake > Sediment | place: USA: Wyoming | collected...
TATTCAGAAACAGGATTACCAGAGGTATATGGAACAGCATGATCAGGGATTGAAACTGGGGGATATTATGAGGGATCAACTCAAAAATTTCGGCTCTCTCAAAAAGAAAACAAATAAAAAGGAGGAATGAGATGATTAAAGCCGACTTAATCAACAAGATTTCTAAAGAAATGAACATCCCCAAGCAAGAAGCAGAATCAGGCGTCAATCTCTTCTTCAATACTATCAAAGAAGCCATCTTGAAAGGGGAAGAAATCGAGATCCGGGGTTTCGGCAGTTTCCGCTTTCGCAAAAGGACATCTCGGTCCGGGCGAAATCCCCGCACAGGCATGCCGGTGAAAGTTCCTCCTAAAAAAGTTCTGTATTTTAAGCCCAGCAAGCTGCTCAAAGAGCTGATCAATAAATAATGGACTACATCTCTGCTCCGTGGAGAGAACCCTACGTTACAAAAGCTTTGAAAATAAAGAGCTGTGTGTTTTGTAGCGCTCTCAAGAAAAAAAATGACCGAGAGGCCTACATTCTGCTCCGGGGCATCCACAATTTCATCATCCTCAACAAATTTCCTTACACACCCGGGCACTTAATGATTGCTCCTTACAAACATTTTGCCTCTTTTGAAAAAGTGGAAAAAGAAGCAAGCGATGAGCTGGCCGACCTTCTCAAGCTGAGCCTGAAGATTCTCAAAAAGAAATACCGGCCCCATGGTTTCAATGCGGGTATGAATCTTGGTCAAAGCGCCGGCGCCGGTGTGGCTGACCACTACCATCTCCATATCATTCCCCGCTGGATGGGCGATTCCAACTTCATGCCTCTCATCGGAAACACAAGAGTACTGATTGAAGACTTGAACATAACTTATAACCGTCTCTTGCCACTTTTCCAAAAAGAGCAGAAAATTCTCTTCCGCCAAAGAGCTTAAAGACAACTCAGAAAAAATGAACTTCGAACTTTCCGAAGAACAAAAACTGCTTCAGGAAATGGTTAGGGGTTTCGCCCAAAAAGAGGTACTTCCTGTGGCCAAAAGCCTGGAGGAGAGCCATACTTTCCCCCATGAACTACTGAAAAAGCTGGCTTCGCTGGGAATGTTGGGCATGACTGTCCCCGCTGAATTCGGGGGGACAGAAATGGATACGCTTTCTCTCGTGATTGTCCTGGAAGAGCTGAGCCGATCTTCGCCGGCTCTCGCGGTCATCATCAGCGTCCATTGTTTGCTTTTCTGCTATACCATCTCAAAATTTGGAACAAAGACTCAGAAAGAAAAATACCTCCCCCAAGCCGCGAGAGGTGAAATCCTCGGAGCTTTCTCTCTGACCGAGCCTGAAGCCGGCTCAGATGCCACAAATCTGAAATCCAAATCAAAAAGACAGGGCGACACCTACATTTTAAACGGAAGAAAAGCTTGGGTTACGAGCGGAAGTGAAGCAGACGCTTTCATCCTTTTTACCGGCCTCGGCGAGGAGCCCGGATCGAGAAAGCTCAATGCTTTTATTGTTGAAAAAAGTTTCCCGGGGTTCAAGGTTTCTAGAATTGAGGAAAAGATGGGACTTCATTCCTCCTTGACCGCTGAAATCACACTTGAAGATTGTGAGGTCCCAGCAGAAAATCATTTTGGCCAAGAAGGCAAAGGCGCTTCGATTGCCCTCCACGGCCTCGACTTTTCCCGGATGGGCATTGCCGCCCAAAGCGTCGGACTCGCTCAGAGCGCTCTTGAAGAAAGCATCAGATACGCCAAGCAGAGAGAGGCCTTTGACCAAAAGATTTCTGAATTCCAGGCCATCCAATTCATGATTGCGGATATGTCGACCCAGACTGAAGCCGCGCGGTGGCTCACTTATAAAGCTGCGAATTTGCGCGACCAGGGAAAACCTTTTGCCAAAGAATCTTCCATGGCCAAACTTTTTGCCTCAGAAGCGGCCAATCGAGTCGTCTATCAAGCTTTACAAATTCATGGAGGCTATGGCTATTCGCGGGAATTTCTGATCGAGAGGCTCTACCGGGATGCGAGGGTCCTCACTCTCTATGAAGGCACTTCGGAGATCCAGCGTTTGATCATCGCTAAAAATTTATTGAAAGAAATCTAATGTGAATAGATGCGTTGAGGTGAGACCATGTTAAAAACCATGAGAAAAAACGTAAAGGCCTTGGCTCCGACCTTATGGATTGTCATTGCCGCCTTTATCGTTGCCATTTTTGCCGTGTGGGGAGGAGCGGGCCGATTGGGAGAGGCCCAAAATGCCAATACACTCGCTTCCGTCGGAAAAGAAAAAATATCCTCAGATGTCTTCTCCCAGAGTTTAAGACAAAGGCTTGACTCCCTTAAAAATGAATACAAGGATCTCAACAAGGCTCTCATCCAGCAGCTCAACATTCCCCAGCAAGTTCTGGAGGGAATGGTCCAGCAATCCCTGATTCTCCAACTGGCAAAAGATATGAATGTGGACGCTACGGACAATGAAATACGGGTCAAAATCGTGAGCTATCCTGTGTTTCAAAAAGACGGCAAATTCATCGGCTTTCAGGAGTACCAACAAATCTTAAACTGGAACCACATCCCCATCGCCGAGTTTGAAAAGAACCTCCGAAAAGAAATCATTTTAACCAAGGTTGTCAACCTCTTAACCCTGGCGGTAACCGTGACTCCTGAAGAGCTGTGGGAAAACTACCAAAAAGAAAATGATGCAGCTAAAATCGATTACCTGGTGCTCGAGAAAGACAAGGTCACGCTTGATTATAAGCCTTCCACCGCGGAACTCCAGAGCTATTTTGAAAAAAACAAGGCAAAATACAAAATTCCCGAAAAAAAGGAAGCAGAAGTAGTCTTCTTTAAAAACGACGACTTAAAAAAAGAAATCAAGATCACTGACGCTGACATCGAAAAATATTACAAGGATAACCTTGATCAGTTTAAGACTCCTGAAAACACCAAAGTCAGCCGCATCTATCTTCCTTACGAGGCCAAAGACAAGCAACTCGTTTTGAGCGAAGCCCAGAGCATCCGGGATAAGGCTCAAAAGGGCGAAGATTTTGCTGAGCTGGCCAAAAAATATTCCAAGGATGACAAGGCTAAAGAGGGTGGCGATTGGGGCCTTTATGATTGGAAGTCGCTCTCCCAAAAAGAACAGGATGAAATCCAAAAACTTTCTAAAGGGAGTATTTCTGGACCCCTTGAGCTCGAAGCCGGAGTGACCATCCTCAAAGTCACTGAAAAAGAGCCGGCAACGACAAAAACTCTGGCAGAAGTCAAGGCAAGGGTCAAAAGCACTCTGGAGGATGAACGAGCCAGGGCGTTGGCGGATGAGAGAGCCATAGCTCTAGAGAAAGGCGCCCGGAAAGAAAAGAGCTTGGATGTTGCGGCTCAAAAAATGGGCCTCAAAATTAAAAAGACGGGTCTTCTCAAAAAAGGTCAGTCGTTTAATGAAGAGTTGGATCCTTCCGGCTCTGTGAGCGAGGCACTTTTTGGCCTTAAGGAAAAAGAAATCTCGGCGCCCATCTATACTTATTCAGGTGTCGGGATTGCCCAGCTGGTAAAGACTGAGGCGCCCCGTCCTGCCCAATTTGATGAAGTCAAACAGGATGTTGAGATCGACCTCGATTCGATCAAGAAAAAAGAAACAGCTCTCGAAAAAATAAAGGAGATCCAAGCGAAGCTCAAGGATATAAATTGGGAAGAGATCGCCAAAGAATATAAACTTGAATCTAAAACAGTCAATGAACACAAGCGGGAGCAATATTTGAGTCTCATCGGGGAAAACACCCAGGTTGACAATCTCATTTTTTCACTCCCCTTGAACACGGTGAGCAGCCCCTTCGAGTTTGAAGGTGGATATGCCCTGATTAAAGTCCTGGAGCGGAAGGAAGCGACGCGCGCCGAGTTTGAAAAAAACAAAGAAACCGAAAGAAATAAACTCCTCGAAACAAAGAAAGACAAGTTTCTCCAATCCTTCATGGCCAAATTGAGAGAAGAGAAAGGAGTTAAGATCAATTACAACCTCTTCCTGAAACTCAATTCCGACCTTCTCTCCAGGTATGCAGAAGGAGAGTAGGAAGTCGAAAAAAATTCAGGCAAATGAGATAGCCAAATGATAAATGGGGACACAATACCCATTTCCCTATTTTAATTTCTATGCTCGCACTACTGATATGGGCATATAGATTCAAAAATATTGAATAAAAAGCGGCGTTTTTTATAAAAACGAAAGGAAGAAAGATAAATTCTCATAAAAAATCGGAAATGGGTATTGTGTGCTCGATTAATATCCCCGATTAATATAAAAACTTCTGATGGCCGCCGAGGCCGGTAACGAATATTTTTTATGATTTTCACTTTACTCGTAAAGAGATGTCTGCGTGATTTCCGGCTCTTCGACCGCCCAAACCGCCTTCATGGTCACCTCACCAAGCCCCTCGGGCTTGCCTTGACATCCCCTCTCCTCTAATTTATCATTATTCATGACGAGCGAACGGTAAAATCGTTTCGAAAAAGCGCGCTCGGACTTCATAGCCGAAAAGGAAATTCTTATCCATAATGCATATCAAAATACCGGAAGGATTTATTATACAAAGTAACAGTCTGCCTTTATATATTTAGGCAGGCTGCATAATCACTATTAGGCGCAAGAAACATTTAACAAGGAGGAGTCATGATTAGAATTAACCGTATTCTACTAAGCATTGTGTTCCTGTCCCTTCTGACCGTCGGAGTTGGCGTGGCGCAGGAGCCAGATGTCGAGGGCAGCAAGGATTACCCGCTATTCAACCGCATGCCCGGGTATCTCATCTATCGCTACACGGACACGGAGTTCGACAGCCACACCTTCTATGACGCCAATCATAAGGAGCTGAAAGTCGAGGGGCATGTCTACGAGATCCGCTACTCGCTTCAGTCTGGGGCGAAGGAGCCCAGCCGGATCCAGATCTTCCGAAACTACGAGAATGCCGTCACGAAGATCGGCGGGACGGTGCTCTCCGAAGACGATGAAGGCAACTCGTATATGAAGCTGGTGAAGGAGGGAAAGGAGATTTGGGTTCACGTCGCCGCTTATATCACAAGCGAGTGGATGCTCTACATCGTCGAGAAGGAGGCGATGAAGCAAGACATCGTCGCCAACGGCGAGGTCTTCTCTAACAACATCAAAACCACGGGTCACGCACCTGTTTACGGGATCTATTTCGACTTCAACAAGTCCGAGATCAAACCCGAATCCGATAGCGCCCTGTCTGAGATTGCCAAGCTGCTCAAAGGTGAGCCCACTCTCAAGGTGAATGTGGTCGGGCATACAGACAACGTGGGGACAATGGAATCCAACATGAAGCTATCACTGGCTCGAGCAGAGGCGGTGGTGCGAGCTCTGGTAACAAAACACGGGATCGCCGCTGACCGGCTGAAGGGATATGGGGTTGGTCCGCTCGCCCCGGTAGCTTCGAACGATAGCGAGGAGGGGAAGGCAAAGAATCGTCGGGTGGAACTGGTGAAGCAGTAGGACTTTTGACCGCATTCAACAAAATGGGGACACAATACCCATTTCCATATTTAATTTCTATGCTTGTGCCATTAGTATAGGCACATAGATTCAAATAATATCAAAATATTGAATAAAAAGCGGCGTTTTTTATAAAACGATAGGAAGAGAGGTAAATTCTCATAAAAAATCGGAAATGGGTATTGTGTCCCCGATTAATAATGGAAAGAGGTTTCGAATAGAATTGACCCATGGCCATTAAGGCAAAACTCACCACCTTCGATACCACGATGATCGTGGTAAGCCTGGTGATTGGAATCGGCATCTTTAGGACACCGGCCATGGTCGCATCCGCCACCAAACGCCCCTTACTCTTCTTCGCGGCCTGGACGCTCGGCGGACTGATCAGCTTTCTTGGGGCGCTCACTTTTGCCGAGATCGGCTCCCGCTTCCCCAAGCCCGGCTCTTACTATAAAGTTGTCGCCGAAAACTACAACTCCGCCCTGGCTTTCATGCTCAACTGGGCCAATGTCTTTGCTGTCAACGGCGCGGGCGGCGCTGCTGTGGCCATCATCGGCGCCGAATACATCGCGCCCATCATTCTGCCCAAGGAGCTCCAGACTCAGCTCACTGTCCAGCTCACAGCCGCTGCGCTAATGCTGATTCTGCTCACCATCAATTACTTAGGGATCAAGACAGGTGCATGGGCGCAGAATGTTCTCAGCCTGCTTAAAATCGGGATGATTGCGCTGCTCTCCTTTGTTGCATTCTTGTATAAGCGTGCACCTGCCTCAGCACCAAACCAGCTCCCACTCACTAATTCCTGGTGGATCGCCCTGGCGATCGGCTTTATCTCAGTCTTTTACACTTACGGTGGTTATCAATGCACGATCAATTTCGGCGCCGATGTCCAAAGAGCCCAGCGTAACATGCCCCGCGCCATATTATTTGGAATCCTGATCATCATCGCCTGCTACTTGACCATTAACATCGCCTACTTCAAAGTCCTCGGAGTTCCGGGAATCGCAGGAGCAAAACTTGTGGCAGCAGAAGTTGCACGCATCTGCTTTGGGAAATTCGGCTATCTTTTCGTCTCCATGGCTATTTTTCTCTCAGCCATGGGATTTCTCAACGTAACGCTGATGCAGATACCCCGGGCGTACTACGCCATGGCTGAAGACCGGGGCCTGCCTTCTATCTTCATGCGAGTCAACCCTCAAACTCAGACTCAGGAGTTCGGTCTTCTCTTCCTGGGAGCTACCATAATGCTTTTTATATTCTTTCTGGGGACCTTTGAAAACATCGTGAACTACGTGATGTTCCTCGACAGCGCGACCATCGCTGTTGTCGCCTCGACTGTTTTTTCTCTGAGAAGAAAAGCGAGGCAGGCGGGAAATAATTACACGGGGTATAAAGTCCCCCTTTATCCCGTGCTGCCTGCCATCTTTGTTCTCTTCTTGTTCAGTCTTTCCGTCAACGTGCTTTTGACCCAAACCAAGCAGGCCCTTTTCGGGGCGATCATCTCTGCCGCAGGTCTTCCCATATTCCTGTTTATGAGGCGGGTGACGAAAAAGAGCTAGTTTTTGTCTTTACAAAATAGGCTAAACCTTATAATCTGAAAAAAATTATTGGCAAGGCGAAGAAAAATGGCGAGCAAGGAAAGGGTCGTTCGAGCCTTAAACCATAAGGAGCCGGACGCCATCCCGGTGGACTTCGGAGGGACTGCGGTCACGGGGATGCACGTGAATTGTGTTGCTGCGCTCCGGAATCATTACGGGCTTGAAAAAAGGTTGGTCAAAGTGCACGAGCCCTACCAGATGCTAGGGTTCATTGAAGAGGATCTAAGACAGGTCATGGGAATTGACATCGAAGGCGTCTATGCCGCAGAAACTCTGTTTGGATTTCCCAATGAAAATTGGAAGCCGTGGCGTATGGACAGTGGCCTGGAGGTACTCGTGTCTGAGCATTTCAGGATCACAAAAGACAAAATTGGCGATACGTTGATTTACCCTAAAGGCGACCTTACAGCCCCGCCCAGCGGCCGCATGCCCAAGGATGGCTTCTTTTTTGACACGATTGTAAGACAGGAGCCAATCATTGAGGAAAAACTAAACCCCGCCGACAACCTTGAGGAATTTGGACCCATCTCAGACCAGCATCTTGATTATTTTGAAAACGCAGCCAAAGAAGCTGCTCAAACAGGACGAGGAGTTATCGCGACTTTCGGCGGGACTGCGTTTGGCGACATCGCCCTAGTGCCGGCGCCCTTCCTCAAATACCCAAAAGGGATCCGGGACATCGAGGAATGGTACATTTCCACTCACACTCGACAGCCATATATCCATAAAGTCTTTGAGAAGCAGTGCGAAATCGCATTGGTGAATCTTGAAAAAATTAGGACAAGGGTTGGGAATCTTGTGGATGCTGTCTTTATCTGCGGAACAGATTTTGGAACACAGATTTCCACGTTCTGCTCCGAAAAAACATTCCGGAGTCTCTACATGCCCTATTACAAACGAATCAACGACTGGATCCACAAAAATACGACTTGGAAAACGTTCAAGCACTCATGCGGGGCCGTGGAAACTTTCATTAGGGCATTTATCGAATCCGGGTTCGATATTCTCAATCCCGTACAAACTTCTGCCCGCGGGATGGACGCCGCATACTTGAAGAGAAAATATAGCACAGAGATTGTCTTTTGGGGAGGAGGTGTTGACACCCAGAAAACACTAGCTTTCGGAACACCCAAGGGAGTGCGCGAAGAAGTTCTGAAAAGATGCGAAATCTTTGGTGTAGGCGGCGGGTTTATTTTTAACGCCATCCACAACGTCCAGGCCAACACACCTATTAAAAATATCGTGGCCATGATCGAAGCCGTTAAAGAATTTAATGGGAGGACATGAAGTCGCCAATGAAAGCCAGAACTTATGTCATTTTTGTTTCGATTGTGGCAGCGATCGGTGGGTTACTTTTCGGGTTTGATACAGCCATCGTTGCCGGCGCCACGCGGTATCTCAAAGACCAATTTTCTCTAAGTGCTTTTGGAGAAGGGCTGGCGGTCAGCATCGTTCTTATTGGTTGCATGTTCGGCGCCGGAACTGCCGGAACAATCAGTGACAGGGTCGGAAGAAAGCGCTTCCTGTTGGTATCGGCTGTCCTCTTTTTTGTCTCCGCGATCGGATGTGCCGTCCCTCACACTGTTGCGGAATTCCTTATTTTCCGTTTTATTGGAGGCCTGGGGATTGGCTCGGCCTCCATCCTCTCCCCACTCTATATATCCGAAATCGCACCGGCGCGGATCCGGGGAGCGCTTGTCTCCGTGAACCAGATGGCCATTGTCACCGGAATACTCCTCGCTTATTTTGTCAACTGGATTTTTGCTGGCGCAGGGCCATCCAACTGGCGCTGGATGTTTGCCACCGGAGCTTTACCTTCTTTGATCTTCTTCGCCCTTGTCCTCAAGGTGCCGGAAAGCCCGCGCTGGCTCGTCAAGCAAGAAAAGGAAAATGAGGCGCTTGGAGTTTTAACTCGTGTCAATACCCCTGAAATCGCTTCGGCTGAAGTGCTGAACATCAAGGAGACGCTGGCTCTTGAGACGGGAACGCTTGCCGACCTCTTTAAGCCTGGCTTTCGGAAGGCTCTATTTATTGGCGTAGTGCTCGCGATTTTTCAGCAAATCACCGGCATCAATGCCGTCCTTTATTACGCGCCGAGGATCTTCGAACGTGCCGGTTTTGAGCGCATGTCAGCCATCGGACAATCCACCATCGTCGGATTCGTCAACATGCTGTTCACGATTGTCGCCATCGCGCTCGTGGATAGAGTCGGAAGAAAGCCACTCCTTCTCACGGCGGCGGGCGGCATGGGTGTCTCGTTCATTTTCCTCGGAGCCGCTTTTAAATTCCAGCTTTTCACCGGCAGTCTAGTCCTCATTTTCACTCTATCCTACGTCGCCTTCTTCGCCATGGCCATGGGGCCAATCGTCTGGGTGGTGATGGCTGAAATCTTCCCGACGCGCATCCGCGGCCGGGCGATGGCCATCGCTACGGTCATTCTCTGGTTTTCAGATTTTCTTGTCTCTTTGACCTTCCCTGTCATCGCCGACCGATTCAATGAGTCCTCGGCCTTCTGGCTCTATGCTGCAATGTGCATCATTGATTTCATATTTATGCTGCTCGTATTGCCCGAGACCAAAGGCAAAACATTGGAAGAGATCGAACGCCGCTGGCTGCACAATCCGTGAAACGTTAAACGTAAAACGTAATTAAGGTTAAGGGGACGCTTCTCTGAACTGTCCCCAAAAGCGTCCCCCTTAGCATATCAAAAACGCATCCCCACGCTGAAGCCGCCCGGGTAGATGCTGAAAATCCATTTACGGTCCGATGGCTCCGCGATATAGGCCCCTTGTCTTCCCAAGTACCTGACTTCATAGTTGTTCAGATCCCGGATCGCGCGACGCGGCTGCGTGTAAATATTAAAAAGGGAAACAGTTTCGCCAGCTGCGAAAGTAATGAGCCCGTCGTACCAGGGACGGTGGAAGCCGACTGCGGTGACCAGTCCGGCAGCCGCGTTAGCGCCGATGTTCAGCATATGGGTCAGCCAACCCCGCCCATCCTTCTCCCTCTGGGCGCACTGGCGGAGGAGTTCCTCGGCCTTCTGAAGCTTCGTCAGACGCTCTTCTGTCGTATTCTCGGGCATGGACCTTAGCCTTTTAGGTCCATAGGCCGGAAGGAAAGAGTCGATCAACAGGCCGCCTACGCCCAGGGCGAAGGTTGCACTTCCCACGAGCATGTCCTCGGCAAAGTCCCTGTCGCGGACCCTCCGGCCTTCCTCTATTTTGACATCATTCCAGTGAGCTATGGCCAGGCCTCCTGACACAATGGCTCCCGCTGAATAGCCGGCTATCCAGCCATACCACCAGGTCTTGGCCCTGGGCTGTGCTGAATCCAGCGCGTTCTCTACAAAGCCAAGCCGCTCCTTCACCTGCTCATCAGAAAGCGCCGCCACGTCCCGCGCATAGACCGCGCTTAATGAGATGAATACCATGAAAAATGCTAGGCAAGAAAACCGCATCAAGCGACGAATCATAGGGATCTCCTTTATTGATAGGAAATACGTTTTTGTGATGCACCCTTGATCATCTCTCTCAGCTTGGAAACCGGGCTGACCATCACGAAAAAATATATATGGCAGCTCATGGACAATGTCAAGAACAGAAAAGGAAGCAATTCTTTTTCCGGGTTAGCCATGGTCAGGAATAGGGTCCTGTCACGGCTCCTCCCCGTCCGTCCTCACCTCCGCTCCCGTCTGATTCTACAAAGGAAATGATTCAAACGCCGTGAGGTTGCGGGCGGGCGGGGAGCCCCTCCGCCGCGCCACCCAACTTTGCCGATAGATCCCTCTCCCCCTGAAAAAGAATTGATCACAGCAGAAAAAGGCACATATCAATCTTTACGTTTTTCAATTCTCTGCTCGCTGCTCACCTGCAAAAATTTGACACGTCCCTCTCAAGCTGTTATTCTCTAACCAAGTAGAAAAAAACCATAAGGGGAGGTGGGCCATGAGATGCCCCAATTGTCATTCAGATAATCCTGATGATACCTTCTATTGTGGCAAGTGCGGCACAAAGCTTTCCCTCGCCGAAGAATTCCCGGGCGCTCCAACCTTAACCCTCCTGACGCCCTTAAAGGTCCTGCCTCCAGGCAGCATCATCGCTGGGAAGTACAAGATCCTTGGTGAGGTTGGAAGAGGAGGGATGGGAATCGTCTATAAGGCTGAGGATCTCAAGCTGCGGCGCACTGTTGCCCTTAAATTTATCCCGCCGGAGCTTTCCCGTTATCGAGAAGCGAAAGAACGATTTATAAGAGAAGCCCAAGCCGCTGCTGCCCTGGACCATCCTAATATTTGCACCGTTCATGAAGTCGAGGACTTTGAAGACAGAGCATTTATAGCGATGGCCTATATCGAGGGCCAGAGTCTTAGAGAAAAAGTCGCAAAGAATCCTCTCAGTGTTGATGACGCACTGGATATCGCTATCCAGGTGGCTAAAGGCCTGGAGGAAGCCCACAATAAAGGAATCATTCACCGCGATATCAAGAGCGCCAACATTATGGTGACAGAAAAGGGCCAGGCTAAAATCATGGACTTCGGCCTGGCCAAGGTTATCGGAGAGTCGCTGATTACCAAAGAGGCCAAGACCATGGGAACGGTAGCCTACATGTCTCCTGAACAGGCTCGAGGTGAAGCTGTAGACCATCGCACGGATATCTGGTCGCTGGGAGTCGTTCTGTATGAAATGCTCGCCGGACAATTGCCTTTTAAGGGAGAGCGCGAGACTTCGATCATGTATTCGATTATTCACGAAGAGCCGAAGCTCCTCAAAGCTATAAAGCCGGATGTTCCTTCTGAACTTGAGCGCATTATCCATCGCGCTTTAGAAAAAAAGCCCGAATCACGTTACTCATCAGCAGGAGAGATGCTGAAGGAGCTTAAGAAATATCAGGAAAGTCTGCAAGTCGCTGCAGCCGGAATTTTAAATCTTAAATCGCTATGGCGTCGCATCCGAAAACCTCAGGTTGCTGTTCCAGCCGTTGCTATTATTTTTGCCCTATGCTTCCTCGCCGTTTGGTTCTTCAACCGCCAAGCGAAAATACGCTATGCCAAAGAAGAACTGCTTCCTAAGCTCAATCAGCTCGTTGAAGCCGGCCGGGATTATTTTGTCGAAGCCTATAAGTTTGCTGCGCAAGCGGAAAAATACATTGCACGTGATCCCAAGCTCTCCGATTGTTTTTCAATAATCGCTGTGAATATTTCCATCAAAACAGAGCCATCGGGTGCACGAGTTTACCTGAAAGAATATAAGACTCCCGAGAATGACTGGGAATATTTAGGTGTTTCACCGATCGACAAAATCAGATTGCCCATCGGTTTTTTTAGGTGGAAGATCGAAAAGGAAGGGTATGAAACAGTCTTGGCAGCTGCTTCCACCTTCGAAACGGACCTGAAAGCTGAAAAACTCTATATTGCCAAAAATTTTCTGAGAGTGCTGGATAAAACGGGGAGCATTCCGCCCGGGATGATACGCGTTACAGGGGCTCAAGTTGCCGGCATCGGGGAATTGGGCGACTTTTTCATCGATCGATACGAAACCACGAACAAACAATTCAAGGAATTTATCAACAAGGGAGGGTATCAGAAAAAAGAATATTGGAAGCAACAGTTCATTAAAGACGGAAAAGAATTGACCTGGGAGGAGGCCAGCAAGGAATTTGTGGATCAAACGGGCCGGCCCGGCCCTTCCACCTGGCAGGCGGGAGATTATCCCCAGGGTCAGGATGATTACCCGGTTTCCGGAGTCAGTTGGTATGAAGCTACGGCTTATGCCGAGTTTGCGGGCAAGAGCCTGCCGACAATTTATCATTGGGGTATCGCTCGGGGATTTAGTGGCTTCTACACTTTCCTAGCTCCTTTTAGCAATTTTAAGGGTGAAGGCCCAGCCCCGGTGGGCAGCTTTCCCGGCATGACTGGTTATGGGGCTTTTGATATGGCCGGGAATGTCAAGGAATGGTGCTCGAATGAGGCTCCGAAAGGCAGGATGATCAGGGGCGGAGCCTGGAATGATGCCACATATATGTTCGGCAACCTGAGCCAAGCGCCTCCCTTTGACCGCTCCGCTAAAAATGGGTTTCGGGGCGCCGTCTATCTCGATCCTCCTAAAATCCCCAAATCCGTCTTTGAACCGGCCAAGCTGAGTGAAGCTCCAGATTTTTATAAACAAAAGCCGGTGCCCGACTCCGTTTTCCAGGTCTACAAAGAGCAATTTTCTTATGACAAAACCGACCTTAAGGCCCGGGTTGAATGGAAGAACGAAAGCACCAAATACTGGGTCGAGGAAAAGATCACCTTTGATGCGGCCTATGAAAACGAGCGCATGATTGTCTATCTTTTCCTGCCCAAAAGCAGCCCTCCTCCTTATCAAACGGTCATTTATTTTCCGGGTGCTGGTTCGATCTCCCAAAAAACAAGCGAAAGCCTGGACAAGTATTGGGAATTCGATTACCGCCTTTCCGCCCTAGTCAAAAACGGCCGGGCTGTTCTTTATCCTATCTATAAGGGGACCTTCGAGCGTGGAGATGAAGCTCTTTCGGCGCCTTCGGCGATGGATAGAAATTCTCATCTTTATGCCGAATGGTTGATCAAAATAGTCAAAGATTTCAAGAGATGCATCGATTATTTGGAGACCCGCCCGGATATCGATAGCCGAAAGCTTGCCTACTTCGGGTTCAGTTGGGGAGGACAAATGGGGGCGATTATCCCAGCCGTGGAAAATCGTCTTAAGGCCAGTATTCTCGCAGTCGGTGGGATGAGGGAAACCGGCCGCCCAGAAGTCAGCGATCTTAACTATGTCACCCGGGTGAAAATTCCGACCTTGATGCTCAACGGAAGATATGATATGAGCTTCCCCTTTGAAACAAATGTGAAGCCCCTGTTTGACCTTTTGGGAACGCCTCAGCAACAGAAAGAACTCAAGGTCTATGACACCGACCATTTTATCCCGAGAAATGAGTTCATCAAGGAGACTCTGAACTGGCTGGACCGCTATTTGGGGCCGGTGAAATAAACTAAGGGACATTCTCTATTAAAGGGAAGTGGCAACTCTTTCATGCTTGGATAAAAAGTAGCCCAGCCCCTCATAATTCAAAAACTTATTGACTTTTAAGGTCGATCGCGATATCGTATTACATATATATAATCGATGGAGATATTGTCATGGAATTAGTAAAAATATCACCCAAATATCAGGTGGTTATCCCCAAAAAAATCAGGAATTCTCTTGAACTAAAGCCGGGACAGGAGGTCCAGATGATCCTCTACGGCCAGAGGATTGAAATGATCCCCGAACGGAAGATATCAGAAATGCGTGGTTTTCTCAAAGGGATCAATACCGATTTCGAGCGGGAAGGAGACAGGGCATGAATCTTGTCGATTCGTCCGGATGGCTTGAATATTTCTCCGACGGCCCTCGAGCCTCTGTTTTTGGAAAGCCCCTTATTGACGTCGAAAAGCTGATTGTTCCGACTATTTGTCTTTATGAAGTTTTCAAGGTGGCCTTACGCGAGCGCGGAGAGGATGCCGCACTTCAGGCGGCCGCTCTGATGAGCAACGGAACAATTGTTGATCTGACCTCGGAAATCGCACTTCAGGCGGCTAAAATAAGCCTCGAGCTCAAAATTCCGACAGCGGACAGCATTGTTCTGGCCACTGGACAATTTTATCAGGCAACCATCTGGACTCAGGATAGCGATTTCGAGAAAATCAGAGGGGTTAAGTATTTTCCAAAAGTTAAAAAATTATAACTTCAATCATCCCGGAATTTGGGATGGTTACTTCTGTTTCCGGCATTTGACACTGCATTTATAAGCTGGTATTATTTTTTCAATCAAGCAAAGGAGCTTAGGAGCGATGAAATGCCCCAATTGTCATTCAGATAATCCTGATGATACCTTCTATTGTGGCAAGTGCGGCACAAAGCTTTCCCTCGCCGAAGAATTTCCGGGCGCTCCAACCTTAACTCTCCAGACGCCCTTGAAAGTCTTGCCACCAGGCAGCATCATTGCCGGGAAGTATAAGATAATTGGTGAGGTCGGAAGAGGAGGGATGGGAATTGTCTACAAGGCCGAGGACACAAAGCTGCGACGCACTGTTGCCCTCAAATTTATCCCACCGGAGCTTTCCCGTTATCCGGAAGCGAAAGAGCGATTTATAAGAGAAGCCCAAGCCGCCGCTGCCCTGGACCATCCTAATATTTGCACCGTTCATGAAGTCGAGGACTTTGAGGATAGAGTGTTTATAGCGATGGCCTATATCGAGGGCCAGAGCTTAAGAGAAAAAATAGCCAAGCATCCCCTCGGTATTGATGAAGCGTTGGATATCGCCATTCAGGTGGCTAAAGGCTTGGAGGAAGCTCACAATAAGGGGATCATCCACCGCGACATCAAGGGCGCCAACATCATGGTGACGGAGAAAGCTCAAGCCAAGATCATGGACTTCGGCCTGGCCAAGGTCATCGGAGAGTCGCTGATCACCAAAGAGGCCAAGACCATGGGAACGGTGGCCTACATGTCTCCTGAACAGGCTCGAGGTGAAGCTGTTGACCAGCGCACCGATATTTGGTCGCTGGGAGTCGTTCTGTATGAAATGCTCGCCGGACAATTGCCTTTTAAGGGAGAGCGCGAGTCTTCGATCATGTATTCGATTGTCCATGAAGAGCCCAAGCGCCTCAAGACTATAAAGCCTGATATCCCTTCAGAATTAGAACAGATCATCCATCTTGCTTTAGAAAAGAAACCAGAAGCACGTTATTCCTCTGCAGGAGAGATGCTGAAAGACCTGAGGAAATATCAGGAAAGCTTGCAAGTCTCTGAAGCCGGAATTTTTAACCTTAAATCGCTATGGCGTCGCATCCGAAAACCTCAGGTCGCTATTCCAGCCATTGCCATTATTCTTGTCATTGGCTTCCTCGCTGCCTGGTACTTCAATCGCCAGGCCAAGATCCACTGGGCTAAAGAAGAACTGCTTCCAAAGATCGAACAGCTCATCATGGCTGAAAATCCGGGCCGAGAAAACCTTATTGATGCCTACAAGCTTGTTCAGAAAGCAGAGAAGCACATATCAGGAAATCCTAAGCTCTCCGAGCTGGCGGCAAAATGCGCCGTCAACATTTCAATTGAGACAGAGCCGCCGGGGGCCAAAGTCTCTTTCAAAAAATACTCAGCTTCAGAAGGTGAATGGACATATCTCGGCGTCTCACCGATCAAGAAAATCAGGCTTCCGATGGGAATTTTCAGGTGGAAAATGGAAAAGGAAGGTTTTGAAACCGTGCTGGCGGTTTCTTTCACCTACCAACGTGACGAATCAAGGAAATATTTTAATATTCCTTACAATCTCAGACGAGTTCTCGATAAGAAGGGAAGTCTTCCTTCTGGGATGATGCGAGTCTCCGGTGGCCAAATTAAGGATGTTGGTTATTTTGATGACTTCTTTATCGATCAATTTGAAGTCACCAATAGACAGTTCAAAGAATTCATTGATGCGGGCGGCTATCAGAAGAAAGAATACTGGAAAAATCCTTTTGTCAAGGATGGAAAATTCTTGACCTGGGAAGAGGCCATGGCTGAATTTGTGGATCAAACAGGAAGACCCGGCCCATCGACCTGGCAGGCCGGCACGTATCAAGGGGGAGAAGAAGATTATCCTGTTTCTGGAGTCAGTTGGTATGAGGCCGCGGCGTTCGCAGAGTTTACCGAGAAAAGCCTGCCTACCACCTATCATTGGGGTATCGCCCGAGGAGAACTGACTCCGATATATCAATCTGCCTTCTTGTCAATTTTGTATCCCTTATGCAATTTTCAAGGCAAAGGGCGGGCGCCGGTCGGAAGCTACCAGGGCATAACCGCTTATGGGACATTTGACATGGCTGGCAACGTCCGGGAGTGGTGCTGGAACGAAACGCCTCAAGGCAGACTCATCAGGGGAGGGGCCTGGAACGATATCAATTACATGTTTGGCAATTTGAGCCAGGCGCCTCCGTTCGACCGTTCCCCCAAGAACGGCTTTCGGTGTGTTCGCTATATCGATCCCAAAAAAATTCCCGAAACCGCTTTCCAACCCATTAAATTTGCTGAGGCCCCAGATTATTATCAGCTCAAGCCTGTTTCGGATTCTGTTTTTCAGGCCTATAAAGACCAATTCGCTTACGATAAGAAAGATTTGAACGCCCGTGTCGAATGGAAAGATGAAAAGGCGAAAGACTGGATTAAGGAAAAAATCACCTTTGATACGGCTTATGGCAACGAGCGGATGACAGCTTATCTCTTTCTCCCCAAAAATTCCCGTCCGCCCTTCCAAACAGTCGTCTACTTCCCCGGTTCTTCTGCCCAGGAGCAGAAATCAAGCC
>Ga0315280_10005788_pt1 | contig 17415 bp, 15 predicted proteins | sample YL17G06_40_MG_FD_203697 | JGI IMG/M metagenome (GOLD analysis project Ga0315280, IMG submission 203697) | Sediment microbial communities from Yellowstone Lake, YNP, Wyoming, USA - YL17G06_40 | ecosystem: Environmental > Aquatic > Freshwater > Lake > Sediment | place: USA: Wyoming | collected...
GATTGGATAGACGTTAAATCCACGTTCTCGAATAACAGCTTGGGAGAACCGACCTCCTTCATTCTCTATCAAAAGGAAGGTTCGGTCTCCCACCTAAAAAATGAATTATTGAATTCGCCCGCGCGCACCTACCTATACACCTACACCTACCTACCTATGTACACGAACACACACGCACACGGAGTGAGTGTGTACAAGGCGCGCGCTGACTAGAACTAGAAACTCCGTGCCAGCGGCGAGGACAACAGTAAATGTTTTATTCTTACTAGTACAGAATCCAGAGCATGGGTATCTTTGATAAGCTTAAGAAAGGCTGGGAAATAAAGAAAACTTGGGGAACAAAATCACCTACTCAACCAGAGCCTGAGCCAGCGCCTCCGGAAACACATGGCCGCTATGGAAGGCTTGCTGCATGGATCAAAACAAATTACGGGAGCCGGTTTAGAGAAGGGGTGACGAGCGACGAGGTTGAAGCGCAGCTTAGAAGTATTCTTGGAGAGCTGGAGGCAAAAGGGGCATTCAAGAAACACCTCAAGATCGCGAATGGCTTTAGAGCATACATAAGCGAGAAAAAGTATGGCGACCTCGTTAAAGTAAGTGAATGAGAGAAGCGTATGAAGTAGAGATATCGATGGATTCAGGCTCCCCTCCCTTATTGCGATCTCGAATTAAATCCTACTATAGATCTAGCCCAATAGATCTAGCAGTAACATCACCAGTCAGATTCCGCCACTTTCGATTCCGACTTGAAGACGGCTCTTTTTATAAGATCAAGTGTAAAATACGCGATTCACGGGACTTGCGTCAATATCTTGTAAGGAAGGCCCCGCTTGATGTGTATTACTCTACTGCTTGTTGGCTCAACCCCCATGCACTTGGTAGCAGAGTTGAAAAAGATGTCTTGAAAAATCTGATGATTTCCTGCGATCTTGCTTTTGACATAGACCGCGGTGGCAAGTTAGAACTCGAAGATGCAAGGCAGCAAGCCATTGCAATAAATGAATTCCTTGAATCAAAAGGAATCAGTGTCCGCTATTCTGCCTTTTCTGGAAGCAAAGGTTTTCATGTAGTATGCGATGACCCGTGGCATGACGAGATAACCGAGGAGAATCCTAGGAAACGCGAGCTAGAGGCGATTGAAAGGAGAAAGAGGATAGTTCAAGAAGCGAAGCAAGAGGGCATAGCTTTCGATGAAAAGGTAACGGTCGACACGCGGCGCATAATCAGGTTGCCCGGAACGATAAATTCAAAGACCGGTTTTGTGTGCACTGTCTTGAACAAGAAAGAGCTTGAATCCGGCATTTACGAAATTGTTAAATTGGCGAGACGACATGCTATTCGTGCTCCCAGGATCCCGTTGCGTAAACGCGTGCGGGAGATGACCCATGATTTCATCATGGGCAAAATCCCTGGGTTGGTGGGCCGATTGGGAGTAAGGCCCACACCCGAAGAGAGGCCATGTTATTCCACGTTCATTACAAGTAACATACCTGGAACAAGGCTCAAGATTCCTGTGCTGGAGTTTGGCGGCTGGAGAAAAGTGGAAGAGATAGCTGGCGTGATTAAGAAAGTTCAAAGCCAGTACGGTATTGGAGACGTTTTCATTTTTGGCGACGGCAATAGATTCTCTGCCTTGAGTCTGAAGGCAGTTAGTAGGAGAAGAGTTGAAAAGATTCTGTTTGCGGCTGGTTCTATGAATTTGAATGCATGCAAGAAATACGGATGCACGTTTATGCGCGTGGGAAAAAGCGTTGGGATGAACGGGAAAGTCGCGTGTAGAGAGCCTGAACTGATAAGAGTTCTGGAATCCGATTTGCGAGGTCAAGCGAGCAGACCGCATTTCGAGTTCCTATCGTCACTAGGAGTTAAGGTGAGTGGAGAGAAAGTGGAGTTCTGCGGCGCGGGAAGGGAAAGGCTTGAACTTGTACACGCTGTTATTGAATGATGCCTGCGCCTTGCTAAAGGCAGGGTTCCAATGCGTCTGAGACTTCAACGACGCAAAGATGTTCAGGAAGCGAAAATGCTGGGCTCATTGTCAGGACGACCCGTGCGTGCAACTGTTACATGTTCTGTTTCAATATTTATGATTTGTCAAGGAACATTTGATTGAATTTCAATGACCGTTCGCGCGCGCTTTCAACTCTCTACATGCGTAGCGTTTAACAGCTCGAGCCCTGTGTTCCAGATGGGTTAAAGTAACGGAGCGCCACAGTGGCTGCACACAAAACTGGCCGCAGAGTTGTTGGTGTTACAGTATTCGCAGCGAACCACCTGGCGTGCACGCTCCAAGATTCTTTCCAATGCTCCCACTGCACTCTCGTTCAAAGACTTGAATTCTATGAGGTCTAAGGATCTTGGGTTACTGACTCGGACATTGTACACTGGTTGTTCATTGACTGTTCCAGCGGTCTGTTTGTCGAGGAACTGACTGATGGGTTTGCCCATGAAATCTGCAAGTGCAATTTCTTTGACGATTTTAGATCGATCGATCTGGACCAACAATCGCTCCTAGGCTATGGAGAGGTTTCAGAACTGCTATTGGACAAGATAAGCCTGCTTCCCACTAGTTTCAGTGAAGGCTTGGTTCTCCTCGTAACGCAATCAGTCACGCAATCCGAAGAGTTCAGGGGTCGAATAGAGAACTATATTTATCGCACGATAATGTTTGTCTGCAAGCTACCTGTAGCGCGCGCAAGTTCTTAGCTCTGCATTTCATTGATTTTCTCTTCGACTGCCTTCAGTTCATTCTTGAGTTCTTCTGCATAGTTCTTGAGTTTTTCAACCTTTTCGGCCTTCGTGAAGAAGCGTCTTCTGTAACCTTGCTCATCTCCATGCATCCCACAGCCGCAGTAGCCTTCATGTCTGTGGTGATGGCCTCCACGAACACATTCATCATCCATTTATTATCACCTCTTTTGGTAACACTATGAAAAGTAAAGTATTTATGCTATCAAGTTTATAGCGATGTAGTTGCTATCCGCAATGAAAGTGACAGACATGCAGAACAAGAATGACGTAGTCTGTTTTTGTCCGCTTGAAGGAATCATAGACGTAATAAGCAAGAAATGGGCGCTTCTGATCATTAACGCAATCGGCAATTGTGGTAACCTCAGGTTCAATAAGCTCATGGAAGAACTGCGGGGCATAAGTCCCAAGACGCTTGCAGACACGCTGAAGCAACTTCAAGACGAAGGGTTACTCAGGAGAGAATCCTTTGCCGAAATCCCCCCTCGCGTGGAATACTCGCTGACAAAAGATGGAGAGGGGCTCCGAGAAGCTGTAATCCCGCTCCTGAAATGGGCTGCAACAAGGCAATGTTCGAAAAGGAAGAAGTGTTCCGCGTCCTTCAGCAAGATTCCCGCGCACAGAATAAGGGACATCGCACGCCAAAAACCAAAAGACTGATTGTTACACTATTGTTACGCGAAATTGTTACGAAACAATGTTGAAAAACGTCTTCTCAATAAATGCGCGCGAATCGGGAAAGCTGGTTGATGATCTATCTACACACTCTCACTCCGTGTGCGTGTGCGCGCGCTAAGTAACTTGTTACAATTGATGTGCTTTTCAACGTTGCTCAAAGTAGTCTCGATTTTTAAATTGCTGCAAAAACAGTTGTCAAGAAAAATCATTGCCTATCTTTAGTGCCTTCATTGACGCTCGCGCGCGAATTCCTCCGAATTTGTCGTTCATGCCGATGAATGTGTTTGTTCTAGGGTTTGGTGACCTCTGCTTTTTCGGGGTTGATTCCGTGCCAGATTATTTTGTATCCGAAGGTTTCGAGCGACTTGGTTACGTCTGATACTCCTTCTGTTTCAATGATTCTTATGGCGTCGGACAGGTGCAGTCGGCCTGTTGGGCCCAGTTGTTCTTCGATTCTCTTTCTGATTTGTTCAAGCTTGTCTTTTCTCACCAAGCCGTTGGGCATCACTGTGTAGCCTCCCGGCGGGTTCTCGGCCAGTGCCGCCTTCACCGCATCGGTGGAGACGCCGATTCTGGCGGCAAACTCTTCATAGTTGACAACCGCTTCCGTGAATATCACGGGAAGGTTCTTCAGAAAATCTTTTTGTGTTAGTTGGACTCCTTGAAATGCTTTTTCCAGGTAGCGGAGAACCGGGGCTAGTGGGATTTTGTCGTGGTAGTATATGATGTTTATAGGTGCGGTTTTCTCAAGGTCTGCGAGTTTTTCGCAGGCTAGGTTTTCGTTGACGGCCACGAGCATGTTTGCGCTGACCTTTTTTAATTTGTCAATTTTGCGCAGCAGGTATTCCAGTGTCCAGAACCCGACGATTTCAATGTACACTTTGATGCCTTCCTTCTCGAGGGAGAAGTCGGGTATTATTACCTGTTTTCCGGCTGGAACGGGTTCTGGTTCTCTTTTCAGCTGCCATCCTGTTCTCAGGCCTTGGAACTGCTCGGCGAAGTCCTGTTCGACGACGCTGTCGTAGGAGACTGTTGGCTGCTGAGGACTCTTAAGTATTGTGCGGTGTTTCCAGCTTTCGAGTTTGAAGCTGCATATCTCGTTTGTGTATCTCCACAGGATCTTTGCTTCAACGGTCCACTCTGGATTTGCTATGATTGTGGGAAGAAGCTTGGCTGTTGCTGTTCCGTACCTCCTGGTGAGTTTGAACAGGCTTGCTGGTCCGTCTATCTTCACCCAGAACTTGCCGTCCTTGTAGACTTCGTAGATTAGTCCCAGCCTCTTCACCGCGTAGAATATTCTCTGCCAGTTGCCAGATGCCGTGAACCTCAGCTCTGTCGAATCGAAGAGTAGTGTCTGCGTTAGGCTGAGGTTGTACTCTTTGAGCAGTTCGTCCGGCGTTGGAGGGTCGAATTCTTCAAGGACCAGTTCACTTTCGAGGTCAGCGTAGAGGAATTCGTCAACAGTCTGAGGTGTCACATTCATTTCTGAGGCTACTGTTTCGACTATTCTTTTCCTCCGTTCCTCATTAGTGGCGAGTCCCAGCTTTCCTGTTGCTTGAAAGATTCTTTGTCTCAGTTCTACGGGGTTTATTTTGTCGTTGCACTTGAACGTGCTTTTTCTGTCCAGAAGATGGGCGAGGCCTCTGACAAAGCGGTATTCGTATCCTTCGTCTTCGAGTTGGCCGGCGAACGCTTTCAGAACGCTTTTCTTTTCGCCCACGTGATTCTTGTAAGCCTTGATCAGGCTGTTTGCGACATCCAAGCTGTCTCCGTTCGCTCTTGCGTATCTTGGCCATATGTTGCCTTTCCTCTTCCACACGGCGAGGAGTTCGCTTGGAAGCACCGTTCATTCCTCCGTGTTCTTTTTGTGTCGTCGTCTGCGGCTTATTCCCACTTCGACGGTTTCTTTGGAGACGATTTCAACAAGCTTGGCTCTTTTGCCTTCCACCTTTCTCAGAATTCTTCCTAATCTCTGGATGTATTCTCTTGTGCTTCCGGTTCCGCTCAGTATGTAGCCTGCTGAAGCGTCTGGAACGTCTACGCCTTCGTCGAGGACTTGAGAGGTAACTATGGCTTTATATTCGCCTTTTCGAAAGTTTCCCAAGATTTCTCTTCTCTCTTCCTTGGGTGTTTGGTAGGTGATGGCGGGAATCAGAAACCTGCGGCTGATCGTGTAGACGAGGTCGTTGTGCAGCGTGAATATCAATGCTTTCTCGTTTCTGTTGGTTTCAAGCTGTTGTGCCAAGAGACCCAGTTTCGCAGCCGAGTTCAGGGCGATTTTCAACGCACGGTTTCTGGACAGAAGGGCTTCTCGGGCGCGGTGGTCTCTGCCAGTGGCCATGATGAACCTTTGGAAGTCCTCGGCGCTTTTGAGGATGATTCCTTTCTCTTTCAAGTAAAGTCTGAAGACTGCCATCTCATCCTCGTAGGCTCGTTGCTCTTCAGGGGTCAGTTCAACGAGCATTTTCTCGTAGGTGTAAGGTGAAAGATGCTCTCCAGCCAACTCCTCAACGCCAACGGTGTAAACTGGATCTCCGACCAACCGTGGCAAGAGCGAGTGCCTTTCGTCGCTTCTCTCATACGTGGCCGTCAAACCCATGCGGTACGGTGCGATGTACATTTCGGCGATTTGCATGTAGCTCGGGGAAGCCAAATGATGGACCTCATCGAAGACTACAAGCATGAACTTGTTGCCAAGTGTTTCTGCTCGGAGGTAGGCCGAGTCATAGGTTGACACAGTTATCATTTTGACGGTGATTTCGCCTCCGCCGATGGCTCCAGCTTGTGTGTTCAGATGCTCTGTGATTCGGGTTCGCCATTGGTCTATGAGATCTAAGGTTGGAACAACGATGAAGGTCTGGGTTTTCAGAAGGCTTATGGCCTTCAATGCCACGTATGTTTTACCCGCGGCTGTGGGCAGAACCAGGGTTCCCCGCATGTTGGCGTGGCGCCACCTGTCCAAGGCTTCTTTCTGGTAGGGTCGCAGTTCTACTGTTGAGTTCAGTTGCTCAACCGGGGGAAGGTTTGGAACATCATCTTGAAACGCAAGCTTACTTTCTCTCAGGTAGGCCAGCACGTCCCAGTAATACATGGCTTTGATCCTGTAACACTCAACTCTAGGGTCCCACTTGCCGTACGGGGTTCCAACTTCCCCACGCAGCAGAATTGTGCCCTTGTCAAACCACAGGCGAATCATGAGCAGACAATCCATCTTTGCCAGCTGAACTTTAAACTCCTTTCGCTCTGAGGGGAACCTGCGCTTCGTATGCGCGTGCAAGCATTACGGCGAGACATACCCATAGGACTCTTCTTCCGTTTGCGCGCGCTATTTCAACAGCCACTGAACTGCCACTCATTTAAGCATAGCGCGCTAGGCTGTTGCTAAATTCGGACAAAAATAGATTCTAATGGGTCTGGGTTTTTTGTTGGCATGGGTCTCGATGTTTTGATGGAAGGATAGTTGTCGAATAAAATCTATTAAAGTCTGAATTTAGCAACGTCCTAGCGCCACCGTACCAACTTTTGGAATGGAGTGTACTAACACTTAGGATAATACAACAGGGCGTCTTCATAACTTAAGCAGGTGGTTAACTCGATGGAAAAACAAATCAAGAGAAAAGCCATTCTCTACGGACTTGCGGCCATCCTTCTCGCCTCAACCTTCGGCGCAGTAGCCTACTATGGAGTTTTTCAGACAATACCAAATCCCGGTGCTCCCCCAATCCCGGTTGCACATTCCTCTTTTCTAGCCACTTTCTCCTCAGCTGAAGCACTGAAGAACTTCCTGAAAACCAGCTCACAAACTCAAGAGCCTTTTTCACTTTATGGACCTGCAGACACCAAGCTGTTCGGCTCACCCGGCGGTCCCCGCTTGCCCGCCTCGATCAATGCTTTTTCCATAGCTTCGGATGCCATGGGCGAAAGCTACCAACATTCAACCACGAACATTCAAGTCGCAGGAGTTGAAGAAGCAGACACGGTGAAGACAGATGACAACGGTTACATTTACGTTCTATCAAACGACACCCTCTACATACTAACCGCCTATCCACCAACACAAGCCCAAGTGCTCGCCAAGATCAAGTTCGCCGACATGTATCCCATTGGAATCTTCGTCAGCGGTGAAAGACTGGCTGTACTGGGATCGCAATACAGTTTCCCTGTTCTGACATTTCCTTTCTACGACAGATTCTACGTCGCCGACATCAAAACGTATGTGAGAATCTATGACATTCATGACAGAAGAAATCCCGTCCCCATCAAGGACCTTGCCTTGACTGGTAGCTACTTCAACTCAAGAATGATCGGCGACTACATGTACTTTGTCGCGAGCAAACCAGCCTACACGGTTAACGACGCGATCTTTCTGCCAGAAATCGTCATGAACGGAAGAGCCACGGAGATAGCTCCCACGGATATTCGCTACTTCAACGGAACAGAAGAATACTACCAATACACGACGTTTGTCGCAATGAACATCCAGAACACGACCGAAGCACCGACGTACTTGACAACTCTGCTCGGAGGGACAAGCAACATGTACGCTTCGCAAGAAAACATGTACGTGACATTCCAAGAATGGTACTGGGGCGGAAACACGACAATATGTCGCATACATTTGCAAGCCAACAACATGACTATCGAGGCCAGCGGCAAAATCCCAGGACAAGAGCGCAACCAATATTCAATGGATGAATACGGCGACTACTTCCGAATGCAAACCTCAACTTGGTCTAATGGCAGCCAGACGAACGTGTACGTGCTCGACATGAACCTCACCCTAGTAGGAAGCCTGGAAAACCTTGCGCCTGGAGAAAACTTCCACTCCGCCCGCTTCATGGGCAACAGATGCTACCTAGTGACCTTCAAGAAGACCGATCCACTGTTCGTCATAGACCTGAGCAACGCAACAAACCCACAGGTTTTGGGCGAACTCAAAATCCCAGGATACTCAGACTACCTTCACCCATACGACGAGACTCACCTGATCGGCGTGGGCAAGAACACAGTCGAAGCGGAAGAGGGAGAATTCGCCTGGTATCAGGGAATAAAAGTATCCCTCTTCGACGTGAGCAACGTAACCAACCCCGTACAAGACGCGAGCTACGTAATAGGCGACAGAGGCTCAGACACACCAGTTCTAACGGATCCCAAGGCGTTCCTGTTCGACAGATCCAGAAATCTTCTCGCAATCCCAGTCATGGTGGCAAAGATAGACGAAAGCAAATATCCCAGCCCGGTTCCGTCATACGCGTACGGAGACCCAGTGTGGCAGGGCGACTACGTGTTTGACATATCATTGTACCACAACCTAGTGCTCGAAGGACGCATCACCCACTTGGACAATGGCACGAGCATCAACGATCAAGGATACTGGGTCAAGAGATCACTGTACATCGAAGATGTGTTCTACACAGTCTCAGACCGAATGATAAAGATGAACAGACTAGAAGACTTGAGCCAGATAGGCGAAGTCCCGCTCTCCTAAACCCTCCATCTTTTTCTCCATTCCATGTTGAACCCGCGCGCGCTTGGACATCTTTGCGTAAACGCAAGTCAGCGCAATTCACAGAATTAATCATGCTTTGTTCATGGAAAGAAGCTCAATTCACAGAGAACTGGTCACAGTCACAATTGAGTGAAAAATCCTTAAAAATGATGTTGCGTTTATTGTCTTTTTGAAAATCTAGGAAAATCCGACTTGTTACACGATTGTTACAGTTTTTTGTTACAAAAGACCATCAAAAACCGCTCTTTGTGCTTTAGCGCGCGTGTGTGTGTGAGCGCGTGTGAGGGTGTGTAGGTGAGTATGTAGTCGGGTGATTGGGTTGGCGTTAGAGTCGGCGTTGGTTGGGGTAAAGTTTTATCCAAACCAAACTTGCTTGAAGAACTTCACGCTTCGAAAAACCAGTTGTCAGGCAGGAAGCATACGCGGTTCAGTCAAGCTATGTTCTCGTGATGGGAAAAGAGGGGCTATCTGAGAAAAAAGAGCAGCAATAGAGCTAATGTATGAAGGGCATACGGAATCGAGTATACGAGTCGGAAAACTTGAGTTCCGCAGCGCGCGCTGCATCAAAAACGGCTGGCATCCCGCAAGATTTTCAGACGCACACGAGCCACATAAATCATTCCAATCGCCAAAAGAACAGCCCAAAGAACCAGCCCAGAGAGCGACAACTCAAAACCCAAACCAGACTCCTCACCTCTAAACGTGTAATACTGGCCCAGCGAAAACAACACAAGACCGACAATGAAGAGGATTACAGGAAACCAGTACCTGCGCTTTATTCTCATTCTAGCAAGTCCTCAGTCGGCTCCTCATAATACGGCGGAAGCATCCACTCCCCCACCCTTACCTCGTTCACAAAAACCATCCTGCCCTCATCCAGCCAAACACACTTGCTGCGATGCACGCGGTCAAGCTTCCTCGACAGGTGCAGACTCAAAAAACGAGTCAAAACCACGTGCAAAGTCTCATGCTCCAAAACCTGCAGCAAACTGTAAACCGTGAAACGGTTCTGTCTCTTATGCCAATAAACATTAATCACATCAGGACTCCCACTGTCAACCCACGCCCCGCCCAAAAACTCGGCCCGCTTAGGATTCTCCAAAATCTCCTCCTCAGACGGAATCCTAACATCAATCGTCAAAGAGTCCTCAGGCTCCCTCTATTTTCTCAACCACTAAGGCACAAGCCCCTTTTTTGGCTTACGCAAGAACTGCCCAAACCCCAACAACCCCAAACAGCCACTGCACAAACTGAAAACGAAATGCTTCCTCATTAACGAAGAAGGTTTATATCAAATCAAAGACTGAATACTAACAGGTCGCGGCTTATGATCAAAGTAAAAGGCTTGAAGTTCACCGTAATCCTCCGAGAAGAAGCCGAAGGCGGCTACTCAGCCCAGGTGGTTGAGCTTCCAGGCTGCATAAGCCAAGGAGAAAACCGCGAACAAGCCCTAACCAACATCCGCGAAGCCATAGAAGGCTACCTAGAAGCCTTCCCAGAAGAACTAAACCAGCTAAAGCGCAAGAAAGAGCTGGTGGAAATAACTGTCTAGAAAACTGCCAACACTTTCTTGGCGCAAACTCCTGAAAGCCCTCAACAAAGCTGGCTTCAAAACGGTCCACCAAAAAGGAAGCCACATCTTCCTAACAGACGGCAAGCACAAAATCACCGTCCCAAGACACGAAACCATCAAAAAAGGCACGCTGCTCGCAATCATACAACAAGCAGGCTTGACAAAAGAGGAACTCCTCAAACTACTAGACTAGAACGAAAACAGAAACCCAAGCTCTGAACTCACTTCAAGTTCAATCTATATGTAAGAGGGCTGAACACCCACAAAGAGCATCAGAGCACAAACACAATTCAAACCTGTAACTTCTGCCTTATCGCACTACGCTTCTCTTCAGCTAGCGGCCCGAACTTCTTTATCCTGCCCGTGAACATGCTAAATAGTTCCGCAGCCTTCTTGTAAACCGGCAAAGGCACATAACTATACCTCACACGCATGTTCTCAACACCGTACTTCGCCAGCTCACGACCCAAATCAATCATCCGCTTCTTCGTAAACCGCTCATCAATCTCCTGACTGCCCTCAATCACCAAAACGCCATCAGCACCAAACGCAAACGCGCCCAGCAGATGCTTCAAACCCAAAATCGCAGTCGTCGGAACAGGCACAATCCGAACATTCTCAGGATAATTCGTCCTATCCAAACCCAGAAAATCCATGCCCGTGTAACCCACATTCTTATCCACAAAAGCCACAACCCTGACCTCACCTGCCTGCTTCTCAGCCAAAACCCCACGCAAACTGGCCATTATCTGCCTGGACGTCGAGTTCCTGAAGTCAATAGCCTCCTGCGGACAAACAGGAATACACGCGCCACACCCATTGCACTGGAAAGGGTCAATCTTGGCTTTGCCCTCAACCATGCTAATCGCTTTCGTCGGACAAACCGCCACACACGCCTGACAACCATTACACAAATCCGCAATCACAAAAGCCTTCTCAGGACTCGTAGTAACATAATCACCCTTCAAAAACAAAGCCGCCTTCGCCGAAGCAGCCAAACCATCAGAAACCGTGTCACGCACATCCTTCGGACTCAACGCACACCCACACGCAAAAATGCCCGTAACCAACGAATCCACCGGATCCAGTTTCGGATGCTTCTCCGTGACAAAACCATCCTCACCAGTCGAAACCCTCATCTTGTCCGCAAGCTCCTTCAAACCATTCGGTGGAACCATCGGCGTCGCCAAAGCAACCATATCAAACTCCTGCTCCGTCAACTCACCCGAAATCGTGTCCTCAGCAACGGCAACCAGCTTACCAGTCTTGTTATTCCTGTAAACCTCAGCCACCTTGCCGCGGATAAAAGCAACGCCCGCCTCCTCATCACGCCAATACAAATCCTCGTAACCCTTACCCGTAGCACGAATGTCCGTGTAATAAATCGTGACATCAATCCCCAGCATCTTCTTCAACACAAAAGCCTGCTTCAACGCGTACATACAGCAAATCCTGCTACAGTAAGGAATGTAATTCTTATCCCTTGAACCTGCACAAAGCACAATCGCCATCCGCTTAACATCACTGCCATCAGCACGCTTAACATAACCGCCCGTAGGCCCAGTTGCAGAAACAAGCCGCTCCAATTCCATCATCGTAATGACATCCTTGTACGTGCCATACCCATAAGTCTCAAGCTTCCTGGCATCATACAACTCATAACCCGTAGCCACAACAATCCCGCCCACAAGCAAGTCAACAACACAACCCTGATCCGCCAAGCTAATGGCCTTAGCAGGACAAAGCTGCTCACACTTCCCACACTTCGTACACGCCTCAAAATCAATAGTATAGCTCGAAGGCACAGCCTGCGGAAACTCGATGTAAGCCGCCTTCCTCTGGGACAAACCCTCATTAAACTCGTCCGACATGCTCACCGGACAAACCTTCGTACATACCCCGCAACTTCTGCACTTCTGAACATCCACACCTCGAGGCTTCATGAACACCTTCACGTCATAATTGCCCGGCCGACCGCCAACCTCCTGCACCTCAGCGTAAGTGTACAAACTAACATTCTGGTTCCTACCAACCTCAGCCATCCTTGGAGTGAGAATGCACTGCGCACAATCCAAAGTTGGAAAAACCTTCGTCAATTTCGCCATGTTACCGCCGATGCTCGGCTTCCGCTCAACAAGATGAACCTTGTAACCCAAATAACCAAGCTCAAGCGCCGCCGTGATCCCAGCAATTCCGCCGCCTATGATGAGAATCTCCCTAGAACCCTTCTCGCTGATGGTCTGCAGAGGCTCAAGCTCCTTAGCCCGCTCATAACCACCTTTAATCAGGCTTACAGCCTTCCTAGTTGCTTCAGGCGACGCATGAGGACCATGAACCCACGAATCCTCCTCTCTGATGTTCACAAACTCAAGCATGAACGGGTTCAAACCGGCCCTTTCCAAAACGCTTTGAAAAGTTGCAAGATGCATCCTCGGTGTGCAACTCGCCACAACGACGCGGTCCAAACTTTCCTTCTTCACAGCGTCCAGAATCATCTCCTGAGCCGGCTTAGAACACAGGTACTTGTGATACTTGGCGACGGCAACTCCTTCCCAGCTCTTCACAGCGTCAACGACAGACTTCACATCCACAACATCGCCTATGTTGCCGCCACATTCACAAACGAAAATGCCAATTTTAGGCGACTTTTTCTCCATGCACGGCAATCTCCGTCTTCATGATTCGTTTTAATTGATTCACGGGAAAACGCTTTAATAATCTTATGCTCCCAATTCACTAAAAAGCGATGGGCAACATGAACGCTCAGGAACTCACCCAGAAACACAAACTTCTCGAATGCATCCAGTGTGGAATATGCACAGGAAGCTGTCCAGTCGCCAAAAAAACCAACCTCAACGTCAGAAAATACATGCGCGAAGTCGCCACACTAGACAAATTAACACCCCACTCACAGAACGAGCTGTGGAGCTGCACAACATGCAGCACCTGCGGAGTCCGCTGCCCAAAAGACCTGAGCCCCTACGAATTCCTGATAGACATCCGTAGCATGGCAGTCGAAGAAGGACAAGTTGCAACCACCATCCGAGACGCACTGGAAAGTATATTCAAAAACGGCAACCCATGGGGAAGAATCCGCAACAAACGCTCTGAATGGACACAAGGCTTAAACATCAAACACATCTCACAAGGCGCAGACATCCTCTTCTTCGTCGGCTGCACATCCGCCTACGATCCGAGAGTGCAAAACGTGCCCAAAAGCCTCGTAAAATGCTTTGAAAAAGCCGGACTAAACTTCGGAATCTTGGGCGACGAAGAAAACTGCTGCGGAAGCGAAGTCTACGGCATGGGTGAAAAAGGCCTGTTCGAGTTTCTGCTTGAAGAAAACATGAAAACCTTCAACAAGTACAACGTGAGACAGACCGTCACAAGCTGTCCGCACGGCTATCACGCTTTCAAGAACCGATACAACCAATCGAGCTTCGAAATCCAGCACCACACCCAGCTACTTGCGAAGTTGATCGACGAGAAAAGGCTCACCTTCGGAAAGGAAGTGAACAGGAAAGTGGTCTATCACGACCCATGCTTCCTTGGCAAACAGAACGGCGTCTATGACGAACCACGCAAAGTCATTGAAAGCGTGCCAGGTGTAAAGCTTTTGGAGTTTGATCGTTCAAGAGCTAGAAGCGTCTGCTGCGAAGGCGGCGGTGGCAGAATGTGGGTCGACATTCCGGGAGAGCGTCTCGCTGAGACGAGAGTCAAAGACGCCGTGGAATTGGGCGCGGAAATTCTCGCCGTGGCCTGTCCCTATTGTTTGCTGACATTCGAAGATGCCGTAAAGACCACTGGAAATGAGGGCAAAATCCAGATAATGGACGTAGCCGAGCTGCTTTCAACCGCGCTGTAAACTTTTTTCAGGCTATCAGACATTTTTCTCTTGGTCAATTCTGCAACGGTGACGGATTCATCATTTTCGCATAAGCATGTATTCTAATGTGTGATGTTCGAGGATTTGCATGAAACTTATATCGTGGGACATATCAATTATTGTTATTGGGGTCAAATCGTTCGTTTAATCAAGGTGCAAATGAAATGGTTAATGAAGGAAGAGGACGACTGTTCAGAAGGAAAGACGGCAAATTCCTGATCTACCTGCCCAAGGACTTGGCTGAAGACAACATGTTCCCGTTCAAAGGCTCTGACTCTGTCTACGTTAAAGTCAGTTTCAGACTCGGCGACAACAAGATACTAGTCGAAGAATGGAAAGAACCGAAGCCATCGTAGAGACTGACTAACCCTGCATTTGAAGAAAACGCGGTCTGTGCAGTGGACAATCTAAGCTACTGCTTTAAGCCGCACCTGCTGAAGCGGCCGCCTGCGCGTCGTGGTCTGGCAAAATGTCTTCCGCGTTCCGAATTACACGGAAGGAATATCCTACAAACCCTGCAGCAACTCCCAAAGTGCCCGCGATCACTAGCATCACCCCCATGCCAGCTCCAGGACCAGACCCAACCATCCAACCGAAAATCGGCACAAGTCTACCGCCGCGCATGCCTGGTTCAAAGAGAGCGTCAGCCAATGGGCCTGCAATTAGCGTGGCCAATGGTGCAGATATCTGGGCAATCAACAGTCGGGTAGAAAACACTCGTCCCTGCACATCGGGGGCAACTTTGGCTTGCCAAATAGCTTGGCTAGAACCGTTAGCAATGGGAGCGAAAAGCAATGCGAGAAAGGCGGCTGAGGCCCAGACGTAGAGGTCGCGTCCAAGACCCATAACTAGTGAGCCGAACAAACTGATAAACACCAGCCCCATCAGTACTCCGTGCACCCGGCGTTTTGGGCCTCCCCACGTATTCAATACTATGCTGCCGACAAGCCCGCCGACTCCAGCAGCAGACATAGCGGTTCCTAAGAGGACCGAGTCGTTATTCGTGCGAGCCAAAATCATGGGAGCCAAGAGCGTGCTGCCAAAGGCTCCTACTAGGTTGGCTACGAAGAAGGTGAGTTGTAGTCCTAGGAGGCTGGGGCGTTCGTAGATGTAGCGGAATCCGTAGAGTGACTCTTTCCAGATGCTTCCGGTGCCCTTGTGTCCTGCCTCTGTGGTGGGCGGTCGCGGTATGTGGATGAAGAACAGCATGCCAATTGCGACTAGGAAAGTTGTGATGTCAATCATCATTACCGTCTTGAAGCCACTGGAAAGTCCAAACGATGCTATCAGCAAGCCAGCGACGACAGGCGCGAAGATTGTTGAAGTGAACTGTGCTGTCGCGAGCATGCCGTTGGCTCGTCCATAATGCTTCTTCGGCAACATCATCGTGACAGCAGCGGAGTAGGCTGGAAAGTGGAAGGCTTGAAAAGTCCCTGAGATAGCTCCAGTTACGTAGAGGTTCCAAATCTGCAGGTGGCCAGTTGTGTATAGCAGTAAGACGGCAACGGTGGGCAAACCCGCTGCGAAGTCTGCAAGCATCATTACCTTCTTGCGGTCGTAGCGGTCGACTACCGCTCCTGCGATGGGGCTGACCAGAACGACAGGGGCGAAGGAGAAGAAACCGACCAGCGCTAGAGCAGTTGCTTGACTGTGATTTCCCACGCCCAAATGGTCATCGCAAAACCTGTCATCGCGGTGCCGAGCAAGGAGAACATCTGGCCAATCCAGATGATGGTAAATGCTAGCAGGCCAGTTCTGCCAGTTTCCTGCCCTGATACTTTTTCGTCGTTGGGTTTTTTCGTCTCTCGTCTTCTCCTGCGGCGTGTCTAGTGTGAATCTATTCAACAAGTATATCCCATTTGAGTTTTTAGGCAGATACGAGCTCGACATTTTCTTGGCGCTGAGCTGCGAATTTGGAATGTTGCGAATGCTTCATAAACCTCAGGAATAGAACTAGCTCTTCAAGAGGTTGTTTGAAAATGGAAAGCTGGGAATTAGTCATTATCGGGGCGGGTCCCGCTGGTTTGGCTGCGGGGATCTATGCTGTGCGAAGCGGGCTGAAGACTGTAGTCTTGGAGGAGAAGGTGGCTGGCGGCACGGTCGTAGATGCTCCGTTAATTGAGAATTATCCAGGCTTGAACAGGGCAAGCGGAATGGACTTAGCTCAGAGGATGGTGACCCACTGCAGAGACGTTGGTGTGGTGATCAGGGAATTCGAAGGCGTCGTCAATCTAGACCTTAAGGGCGAGAAGAAGACCGTGAAAACCAACAAGACAAACCATGAGTCTAGGGCAGTAATCGTAGCTTCAGGGTCTCATTACCGCGCTTTGAATGTGCCAGGCGAAAAAGAGTTTCGGGGCAGGGGCGTGAGTTACTGTGGGATTTGCGACGGCCCCTTGTTCAGAGGCAAACGCGTGCTTGTCGTGGGCGGAGGAAACTCGGCTGTGATAACTGCCCTTTACCTTGGTGATCTTGCTTCAGAAGTGAAAGTTGCTCATCGCCGAGATGTTTTTCGGGCCGAAGAGGCTCTTGTGAAGGGATTGCTGGGGAAGAAAAACATTCAGGTCTTGTGGAATTCAGAAGTCAAAGAGATCAGAGGCGAAAGACTCGTCAATAAGGTCATATTGCTCGATAGCAAGACTAAGCAAATACAGGAACTGCCTGTTGACGGTGTTTTTGTTCAGGTAGGCGAAGATCCAAACAGCCAGTTGGCAAAGGAGGCGGGGGTGGCGGTTGATGAAGATGGTTACATCATAGTTGACTTGTTGCAGAGAACAAACGTCGCTGGGGTCTACGCTGCAGGCGACGTTACAAATCATCCTGTCAAACAGGTGGGGGCGGCTGTTGGGCAAGGCATAACCGCGGCTGTGGAAGCTTACGGTTTCGTTCGAAGACCGTATTACAAACGGTAGAAAACGCTCCAAAAATGATATATCGTTCGGAATTCATTCTCAAAAACTCGTCGGTAGTAATCATAGTCGCATCGTGGAAAGGTTACGGAGCAGACGTTGGAGAAATGCCGAA
>Ga0315280_10005791_pt1 | contig 17410 bp, 13 predicted proteins | sample YL17G06_40_MG_FD_203697 | JGI IMG/M metagenome (GOLD analysis project Ga0315280, IMG submission 203697) | Sediment microbial communities from Yellowstone Lake, YNP, Wyoming, USA - YL17G06_40 | ecosystem: Environmental > Aquatic > Freshwater > Lake > Sediment | place: USA: Wyoming | collected...
AGGTCGATCTCTCCGGCCTACATTCACTCCGGTCCGAGCGGGTTCTATTTCGCGCCCTATCGCGCAACCACTGAACCGGCCCCCGCTCGCCGCGAAAGTGGCCCCTTTCCCGGCCGCGAACGACACTTGTGAAGAATCACTCGCCCCTCCGCCGCCGGCAGGCGGCGCAGAGGCCGGTGACGAACATCCGGTGGCCGAGGACCTGGAAATCGTGCTCCTCGGCCACCCGGTCGCGTAGGCGCTCCAGGGCGTCGCTGTGGAACTCGATGAGGGTGTTGCAAACCTGGCAGTAAAGATGGTCGTGCCGGGGATAGCCGTAGTCGTGCTCGAAGATGCTCCGCCCGCCAAGGGTCATCTTTTTTAGGAGGCCCGCATCCACCAGCTCGCCCAGCGTGCGGTAGACCGTGGGCCGGCTCAGCTTGCGCCGGGCGATCGACTCCTCCAGGTGGGCCATCAGCTCGTCGGCGTCGAAATGGTCGTGGTGGCTGAAGACCTGCTGGACGATCAGGTGCCGCTGGCGCGTGACCCGCTTGCCGCGGGCCTTGAGATACTCGGCGAACCGTTCCAAGGGCGGCAGGGAGACCTGCTCGGAAGGCAGAGAGAACCCTTTGGCCGGTTTGCGCTTCATGGCGATAGCGGAGTGGGACGACTTGGAAAGTCGTCCTACGAGGTTATGGCGTACGAAGTAGGGCGACTTTCAAGTCGTCCCACGAGGTCATGGCGTACGAAGTAGGACGACCTGGAAAGTCGTCCTACGAGGATTGCAGCGCAGCGTCTAGCCGATCTCGTCCAAGAGCCGCTCCACCGCGATCTGGAGCTTCTCCGGCGTCTCGTAGGTCCCCTCGGCGATCTGCTGGCGGATCTGGCTGACCCGATCCTGGCGGATCGCCGGCAGATCGTGGACCTGGTCGAGCAGTCGGCCGGCATCCGAGATCTGGACTTCGTCCTGGATCGGCCCTGAAGAAGGCGTCGCCGCGGGCCGGTTGACCTTGGCCGCGTGCGGCGGGCCAATCGGTTGGGCTCCGTGCAATTGGGCTGGGCCGTAAATGTGCATCCTACTCCTCCCTTCGACCGGTAGTACGTTTACGACACGAACGGTCGCATCCGTGACATGATCTCGGCGCTGTGCGAGTCGATTCGATCTGGCCCGAGCGGGCTGTTTGGGCGGATGCCCCGGCCGCTGCCGAAGCGATCACCCCCGGATGAGAACCGCGTCGAATCAACCCTTTACAACCCGTACTCCTTACGACAGGCGCGTCTCCATCCTCTGAAGCATAGCTCACCGGATGCAGCACACCTGCACCCGTCTCATCGTCCAAGGACCCGAAAGGGATTGAAGCAATCCCCCGGGCGTCGTCCTGGCACAACGGCGTATCTCGGAAGACCTGTAGCACTTCTGCCGAGGTCATCCCTTCGACCGATTATCGCATCCTCGCGGCCCGCCGGCTAGCCGGTTTATCGGCTTATGCCGGGCGTTCTGGAGTAGTATACGGATTTCCACGCGCCGCGGTTCACCGTTTCCGGCCGGATTGTAGGCAACTGCCGCAAACCTGGCAAGATCGACCCGAACCCGAACAGCCCGGACGTGTCTTGCGTAATAAAGGGCGGGCAGCACCAGTCCGGAGCAGATTTCGACGGAGTTATGTGACACGGAGGGGGGGACGCAGTGGACCATAAGAAGCACGACATTGCCCAAAGTGTGGGGTACGTCCTAGGCGATGGGCCGGTGCCGATCCGGCTTTCCCGCGACTCGTTGCGGCAGTTCGACCAGTGGATGGACCAGCAGTTGGCGGCCTTGGTGGCCAAATGGGCTCATGCCGCTGCCCCGAATGCCAGCAGGCCAAGACCGACGTTCCGCCGCCGCAGGCTCCGCAGACGCAAGCCGCGGTGAACCGACTCGGAGGGCGGATTTATAATCCGCCCTGAGACGGGACGGATTGGAAATCCGTCCTACTGAGGCAGGCAAGAATGCCTCCCCTCCTGTTCGTGCGGCAGGCAAGAATGCCTGCCCTACTGCGCAATCCATTTCGCCGCTTCCAACGCGGCCCCCTCGCTTAGGACAGATAGCCGGTCGGGGTGCCCGGCCGCCTCGTACGCGGCACTGAGGACCGGCGGCGTCTGCCCTTTCTCGCCGAGCACGATCAATCGGTGCGGCGCCGAGAGGGCAAGGATGCCAGGCAGGTCGAAGTACTTCGCCCCGCCAGGGAGCAGGTCAGGGTCGTCCAAGGCCGCGATCTTGGCAAAGCGGAAGCCGGCCGTGTCCACCACCGCCACGTCCACCAACCCTCCGGCCTGAGCCCTCGCGGCCGCCACCCAATGCCCCGCGCCGCCCAGCCCCACCAGGGCGATCTTCTGTTCTGCCGGCCGCGTATTCTTCAGGTGCGCCACCGCCGAGAGGATGTCGTGGACGCGCTCGGAGAACAACGAGCGGTTGTAGCCCAGGGTGTAGCCGAGGTAGCGGTCCCAGCCGTGCTCCTTGTTGAGCCGGGCCTTGGCCAGCGGCTTGCCGTCCGGGGTGAATTCGCCTTGGCCGACCAGATCGACCCCGAGCACGGCGATCCCCGCCGCGAGCAAGTCCCGCACTTGGGCATTCGGCGTGGCCGAGCCGGGGTTTTCAAAGAGCCCCTGCTTTCCCTGCTTGTCGATCCACACGGCGACCGCCTTGCCGGCCCGCTTGGGCTCCAGGAGGATGGCCGGGATCTGCTCGCCCTCGGCCGAATGGTTGAGCAGAAGCCTGGTTATGCGCCAGTCGCCGGCGCCCTGCTCCTGGCGCGACTCGGCCTGGATGACGCCGGCCGGCGGAATGCCGCGCCCGATTATCACGTCCACCGCCCCGCCGACGACCTGGCGGAACTTGGCCAGTGACGCGGCATCCCTGGGTACGAGGGGCCCCATCTGCCGCTGGGAATCCTCGGTGATCCATCGCAGCAGCGACCGCTCGTAGTCCTCGCCGCCACGGGGCTTGGGATGCTCGGCGTCCCAAACGGTCATCTCCGCCTTCGACAGGGGCTTGAAGTCCTCCTCCACGATCGGCTCCGCAAGGCCGAGCTTGAGGTGATTGTTCATCCAGAGGTACATCACCGCGCGGGAGACGTAGTTGTAGTTGTGCGGGAATTGCACCAGCGGCTTGGCCATCACCAGGTCTTCCCTGCCAAAGAGCCGGTAATGCTGCTTCAGTTCCGGCAGTCCCTTGGTGGCGATCTCCTTGGTCCAGTCGTCGGCCGCCGTCATGCCCAAGGGACGCGGGGCCACGAGCGCCGCGATCTCCACGTTGCCCGTGCCAACTCGCAAGAGGCAGCAGTTCTCGCAGGTGCAACCGCCTTGCATTGCCGTGCCGACCATGACCGCGGGGAAGGGGACGGCCGGGCGATCGTCGATCGCCGAGAGGATGAACGTCTGCGTGCCGCCGCCGCTGGCCCCCGTCACGCCGATCCGCTTGGGGTCCACGTCCGGCAGACTGCTGAGCCAGTCGAGCGCGCGGATCGAGTTGTAGGTCTGAAGGCCCATCATGCTTTGCAGGCGGCTTTCGGCCTGCGGGCTGAAGTAGCCCCAGTTCTCCGGCGTACACATGGCGCGCCGAAAGCCGGGTCCGTGCGGCAGTTGGACGCTGTCGGCATAGCCGACCATGTCGTAATGAAACACGACGCAGCCCATCCGGGCCAGCGTGACGCAGCGGGCCTGCAAGGGATATCGCCCGCTTGTCTCGAAGCGCTCTTCCCCGCGCACGAGCGCCCAGCGGTGCTCCTTGGCGCCGGCCTCGTAGAAGCGGCCGTTGGCCCAATGGCCGTGCGGGCAGAGGACGCCCGGGAGCTTGCCGCTGCGCCCCTTGGGCCGGTACAGGCTCCCGGTCACGAAATGGCCCGGATAGCTCTCCAGAAAGACCTTCTCCACGGTATAGCCGTCGCGGTCCACCCGGCCGTGGATCACGGCGTTGGCCGGGGTCTTGGTGGGCATGGGCCAAAGCCCCGTGGCCACGAGCAACTGGCGGCGGAGCCGCTCCGCGCGGACCTTCCAGGCATCCAGCGTCGGGCATGGATGGAAGGGGAAGTAGCCGTTGAGGTCCTTCAGCGATCCGAGCCGCTTGTCGTGGGGGAGTTGCCCCTGCGGCAACACGCGAGGAGCCTCGGCCCAGGCGGCGGCCGCAAGCAACGTCGCGAGCAGCCCAAACAGCAGGACGCCGTGCCATCGGAAGATCGTTCGAGTGCGAAGGCTGAAGCGGTTCATGGTGCTACTCCCAAGAGCTGAAGGATCGTCGGGCAGTTGGGTCAAGTCTTGCCCGACGCTGTTATAGCCGGCCGGCCGGGGCGTGCCAACTATCGTGGGGGTTTTGCGGCGGCCGGCCTCCGGCACGCCCCGAAAGCGGTAGATTGCCCCCGCGGGGGCAGGCTCGTACGATTCCGCGGCATTTACCGTAGGACGGATGTACCGGCCTCATGCCGCCCGCGAGGACATAGAGCGCGAGCATGGATAGACTGACGACAATCTACGAGGCTCGGACGATCCCCGAGGCAAGCGCGCTTAAAGAGCGGCTGACCGAGGCGGGCATCTCGGCAGTCGTGAGCAGCGAAGTGGCGGCGGAAATGGGGGCCAGCGACGTCTGGGGATTACCGCGGCCCGTTCGGGTCGCCGTGGACGAGCAAGATAGGGAGGCGGCGCGGCGGATCGCCGCTGAGTTCGACAGGTCGGTTGCCGCCCGAGTGATTGGCAGGCTCGAGGAAACCGAAGCAGGCGAGCCGAGAGCCGAGGATCCACAGGGCAAACCGGCAATCGCCTCTTCACCGGAAGGGGCTGATGCGAGCCTGCGCGACACCTGGCCGCGCTGCCCGCAGTGTGACAAGCCACGCCTGATGCAGTGTCCCTACTGCGGAACGGCCGGGACCGCGTTCCGTCTGGCGGACCAGGTGGAGCGAGAGCCGTCGCCGGGGCAGTCCGCCCGGCTTCTCATTTGTCCCACTTGTGACGAGGCGATGACGCCGCAGTACCTCCAGGAGTGCGAATGGTGCGGGCACCGCTTTGGCGACGGAGTGGCGCCGCCGCAGTCAGCGTTCCGAACAGAGTGGAGCTGGCGGCTGGCGATCGCCGTGATCGCCCTGGCGGCGATCCTGGTCGGGCTGATCGCGTACTTCGCCTGGCTCGTGTGACGGCGTGCACGGCTTGACGCAAGATGCTTGTTTGCTTACGCTTGCGTCAAGACGCAGGTTGTCCCGGCGGCCACGCCGGGCTTTCGAGGTTTCACAAAAGGGGGTCGAACATGAACGAAACGGGTGAAACCGGCAGGGCTCAGCACGCAACAGGGCTGGGTTCAAGGGAGGCTGCCAACGTCTCCCGGAGGACCTTTATCAAAGGCCTCGGACTAATCGGGGGCGGCGCGGTCTTCGTATCGCCCGGCGCCGCCGTGCGGGCAAGGGCCGCGGAGGGTGCCGGCCGCGCCGAGGGGCTCTCGCCGGAGCAGCTCACGGCCATGTATGCCGACATGCTGAAGATCCGCCTCTGGGAATCCAAGGTCAAGGACCTGATTCTCAAGGGCGGTTTCCGCGGCGTGGCGCACTTGTACGTCGGCCAGGAGGCGATTGCCGTGGGCGTTTGCCGCGCCCTGCGGCCGGACGACTTCATCGCCAGCAATCACCGCGGTCACGGCCACCTCATCGCCAAGGGCGGCGACATGCGCCTGATGTTGGCTGAGATCACCCACAAGGCCACCGGCTACTGCAAGGGCTACGGCGGCTCCTTGCACATCACCGACGTGAGCCTCGGCATCCTGGGGATGAACGGGGTGGTCGGGGCGGCGCATCTGTTCGGCGCGGGGGCGGCCTACGGCATCAAGGTCAAGGGCACCGACCAGGTCGCCGTGAGCTTCGGCGGCGACGGCTCGCTCCAGAACAGCTTCTTCACCAGCGGCGCCAACGCCGCGGCCGCGTGGAAGCTCCCCTGGATCGCCGTGATCGAGAACAACGGTTACCAAATCTGGGTCCGGGCTCGGGACGTTTACGGCATCACCGACCTGGCCCGGCGGGCCGACGGCTTCGGCATCGAGGGGCGGATCGTGGACGGCAACGACGTGTTGGCCGTTTACAGCGCCGCCAAATATGCCGTCGAGAAGGCCCGCAAGGGCGGCGGCCCCACGGTCATCGAGTGCAAGACCTACCGCTGGTACGACCACTACGGGGCGGGCGGATCGAGGATCGGGGTGGATGGGGCCTTCGGCCTCGGCTACCGCCCTGACCAGGAGCTTCGCGACTGGATGGCCAAGGACCCGATCCGCCGCTTCCGAGACTTCCTCGTCGCCGAGAAGGTCCTTACGGCCCCGGGGGCCGACGCGATCCGCGACGAGGTGGCCAAGGCCGTCGAGGACGCCGTAGCGTTCGCAGCCGCCCAGCCGGTTCCCAAGCCGGAGGACGGGCTGCGGAACGTCTTCGCCCAAGGTTCCGTTCCTCTCCACACCAGTTGAAGAAAGGGGCCAAAGCCATGCCAAAGAACATGAGCTATGCGATTCTCGAAGCCATTCAAGGCGAGATGCGGCGGGACAAGCTCCTGACGCTTCTGTATGAGTATCAAAGCCCGTCGGCCGGTTGGAGCGGCCGGTCGGTCAACCTCCAGGCGGAGTTCGGCCAGCCGCGGGTGCGGTTCTGCGCAATCGACGAGCAGTGGATCGTAGGGTCCGCGCTGGGGATGTCGATGAGCGGCGTGCCCGCCATCGCCCATATCCCCAGCATGACCACATTCATTCCCTTCGAGCTGATGTTCAACCACGCGGGCAAGCTGCGCCACATGACCGGCGGCCAAGCGGCCTTTCCCATGGTCCTCTGGGCCGATATGGCCGGAAGGTCGCCGGCCCAAGGTGGCCAGCACGCCGACGCGGGGCTCGAATCCTGCTACGCCCGGCTGACCGGGCTGAAGGTCGTGGTCCCCTCAAATCCGTATGACGCCAAGGGCCTGATGATCGCCGCAATCCGCGACGTAGACCCGGTGGTCTTCTGCCACTACGGGATGCCGGCCTCCGGGCCCGAGGTGCCGGATGAGCCCTACATGGTCCCCATCGGCGAACCCGTGGTGCGGACCGAGGGCAAGGACATTACGATCGTGGCCTACGCCCCGCAGACCACCGAGACAGCCAGGGCCGTTGTGGAGCTCAAGAAGGACGGCATCAGCGCCGAGTTCATCGACCCAAGGACGCTGGCGCCCTTGGAGGGCGTGATGCCGACGATCATCGACTCGGTCAAGAAGACCGGCCGGCTTTTGACCTCCGACGAGGGCTCCTACACGTTCGGCAACTGCGCGGAGATTGTCGCCCGCGTGGCGGAAGCGGTGCCTGGGACAAAGTTCAAGCGGCTCGCCTTCCCCGACGCCCCAGCGCCGGGGGCGCCGGAGATGCTCAATTACATGCGGGTCAGCGCTGCGCACATCGTTGCCGCGGCGAAGAAGATGGTCCGCGGGTGAGCGTGAGCACGGATGGGGTGGCTGGGGCAAAGCGCAGTGAAGCCCCAGTGTTCCGCAGTGCTGGGGCATGCTGCGCTTTGCGATCGCCGAGGCGGCCTTGCCCCTGGTCGATGAAGCGGCGGCCCAAGCGAACGTCGCCCTGGGCAATCAGTGGTGGGACTTAGGCGAGAAGGACCGGGCCCCGGTGTTCTCGTCCGCCGCCAGGCTGGCGCAGATCAGCTCGCGGTCGTTTCGGGCGAAGACGTGCTTGTAGGCGTAGGCCGGGTGCGACCAGCAGACCCCGCCGCGCTGCGGCAATTGCCCCTGCGTCGGATCAAGCAGCTTCGTCCGGCTGAGTTCGCGGAACCCCTGCGGCGAAAGCTCGCTCACGATCAGCTCGCCCCGCTCGTTGAACATCCAAATCCGCTTGCCGTTGCGGACCATGTGGATCGTGGCCCAACGGGCCTTGGGCACCGCAGTGAGGTCCTCCCAGACGCGGTCGCCGCTCTTGGCATCCAGGCAGCGCAGCTCGCCGTAGCTATCGACCCCGTAGATATAGTCGCCGTCCAAAAGCGGCGTCGAGATCATCGCGTGCAGCGCGTCGGTCTTCGTCTCGCTCGCGCCGGTCCGCCGCCAGAGCTTCTCCACCGCGGGCTCATCCTGGCGGAGCCGCAGCAGGAGCGATCCATCATAGAAGGCACTGACGAACAGCCGATCCCCATCGACCACCGGTGTGGGCACGTTGATCACCATGCGCTTTGGCGGCAGCGGGTATCTCCAATAGACCTTGCCGGAAGCCGGGTCGAGGCCCGCTACGCTGTCGCCCGTCCAAGCCACCAGCACGCGGCGGCCCGCTTGCTCGATGAGGATTGGGGCCGAATACGACGGCCGATCGTCCAAGGCCCGCCACTTCTCCTGCCCGGTCTTCTTATCCAGTGCCACCATGCACGCCCCGGCGGTGCCGCCGGCCTGCAGGATCACCAGCCCGCCATCCACCAGCGGCGCCGCGGCGATCCCCCACACGGGAACCCGGGCCTTGTACTCGGCCCGCAGGTCCTTGGCCCACAGGACCTCGCCGGTGGCGGCGTCGAGGCAGTGGAAATGCCCCATGGTCCCCAGGGCGTACGCGCGCCCATCGTCGATCGACACCGAAGCCCGCGGTCCGGCCGTGTACTGAACCTCGTACGAGCACTCGTACTCGCGGGTCCACAGTTTCCGCCCGGTCTCCCACGCGAAGCAGTGGACCGGTTCCACCTCGTTGGGCTTGCTCAGCCGGTCCATCACGTAGACCCGCCCGCCGGCCACCGTCGGCCCGGTATAGCCGCTGGAGATTGGCACGCTCCAGCGCAAGGGGATGCGCGGGCCGGGGAGCTTCTCCAGAATGCCGGTCTCCTTCCAGACGCCGTCGCGGTTGGGCCCCCGCCACTGCGGCCATTCATCCGCCGCCAGCCGCCCGGGCAGCCAAATTAGAGCCATTCCGAAAGCGAATACCGTAAGAGCCGAGCACCTGCGGAACAAGAACCGGGAGATTGTTGCCATGTTCACATCATGAAGCTGGCCGCAGATGGATTGCGCAAAGCGTTCGCAACGATCGGCAACAGTATAAGCACTACCGGAGCCAGCGGCCACCCAAGCCCTCCGCCAATCCAGCCCGAAAAAACTGCCCCCCTCAAAATGTATTTGCGGCTCCGTTGACATTGCCCCGCGACTGGCTAACCTCAGGGTATCTTCCAATGAAGCCCTGTTCGGCGCGGGTCTCCCGACCCCGCCGAAGCCCCGGATACTCAGCCCAGTTACTTTGTTTGGCGCGTGTCTCCGGACCCCGCTCGCCGCTTGACTATGTCCTGTCGATTGCCGGCACGTGGATCGGGGACCCGTGATCGCAATCGGAGTTGCTTTTGAAGGAGGTACGATTCATGAGGTGCAAATCGCGACGGTGTCCGATCGCGGGTCTTTCGATTCTCTGCGTGTTTCTCTTGGCTTCTGCCGTCCGAAACGCGCCCGCTCAGGGTGCGAAACAGCGTGCCGAACAGACGTGGAAGAAGATCGCCCCGGCCTTCCAGGCGCCAAGAGAGTTCGCTGGCGACCTCGGGGCGTACAAGTCGCCGCTGGTGTTCGACGACGGCCACCCGGTCAAGACGGCCCAGGACTGGGCCAGACGGAGAGAAGAACTCCTCGGCTACTGGCATCGAATGCTGGGCCCGTGGCCGCCGCTTCTCGACAAGCCGGCGATCGAAGTCCTTCAGACGTCGCGGCGGGACAACTTCACCCAGAAGAAGGTCCAAGTGGAGGCCGCGCCGCACTTGCGGCTGCCGGGCTATCTTCTGGTCCCGGACGGCGCCGGGCCGCACCCGGCGGTCTTGGTCGTGTTCTATGAGCCGGAGACCGGGGCGGGCCTGAATGACCGGAAGCTGTTGGATTTCGCGTATCAGCTTGCGCGGCGCGGCTTCGTGGCCCTGTCGATCGGCTGGCCAAACTCCTACACCGCCGCCGAGAGCCCCAAGCTCCAGCCGCTGTCGTGCCTGGCCTACCTCGCCGCCAACTGTCATACCGCCTTGGCGGGCCTGCGCGAGGTCGATCCAGCCCGGGTGGGCATCGTGGGCCATTCCTTCGGCGGCAAGTGGGCGATGTTCGCCTCGTGCCTTTACGACAAGTTCGCTTGTGCCGTGTGGAGCGATCCGGGCATCGTCTTCGATGAGAAGCGGCCCAACGTGAACTACTGGGAGCCTTGGTACCTCGGCTGGGAGCCCGGTCGAACACGCAAGCCGGGCGTCCCCACGGAGGCGAACAACCGCACCGGCCCTTACAAACGGATCGTCGAGGCGGGCCACGATCTCCACGAGTTCCATGCCCTGATGGCCCCGCGCCCGTTTCTCGTCTCCGGCGGCTCCGAAGACCCGCCCGAGCGGTGGAAGGCCCTCAACCACGCCGTCGCGGTCAACCGCCTCTTGGGCTACCGGGACCGGGTGGCCATGACCAACCGTCCCGCGCACTCCCCGACCGAGCAGTCGAACGAACAGATCTACCTGTTCTTCGAGCACTTCCTGAGAGAATAGGCGGGGCTGCCGCGGGACGACATTGACCTCCAGCCTCTCTTGGAGAACAATAGCAGTCATTGCCCGGGGGCCGGGAGCGGCAAGGCGCCATGACAACGTCGGGATCACTTCGAGGATTGCTGCTGGCGACAGTTGGCCTCTCGCTCTTGGGCCAACCGGCTGCGGCGCTTTCCGGTGAGACCCACCGTGATCGTCCGCCGGGGAAGGTCGCCAAACCGGGACAGGCACCCCACGACGCATCGCCGCTTCTTGAGCCCATTCTGACGCGCCACAAGATCCCGGGCATGGCGGCGGCCGTGGTCCGCGGCAACCGAACGGTGGCCCTCGGAGCGGCGGGAATCCGGCGGCGGGGAAGCCCCGAAAAGGTCGCTCTGGACGACCGCTTCCACATCGGCTCCTGCACCAAGGCGATGACGGCCACGCTCTGCGCCATGCTTGTTGAAGAGGGGAAGCTCTCCTGGAAGACCACGCTCGCCCACGCCTTTCCCGAGCTTGCAGGGAAGATGAACGCCGAATTCCGCTCCGTGACCCTGGAGCAGCTTCTCACCCATCGCGGCGGCATGCCCGAGGACCTCAATCGCGACGGGCTGTGGCAGAGGCTGCGGCAATACCGCGGCGCGCCGCCCGGCGCTCGGCAACTCTTGCTGGAGGGGGTTGTTGCCGAGCCGCCCGTCGCCAAGCCTGGGACGAAGTTCCTCTATTCCAACGCGGGCTTTGCGATTGCCGGCCATATTGCGGAGCGGACGGCCGGCAAACCATGGGAGGAGCTGATGCGCGAGCGGCTCTTTCGGCCGCTCGGCATGGCCACCGCCGGGTTCGGAGCGCCCGGCCGCAAGGAGGTGGTCGATGAGCCCCGCGGGCACACCGCGGCGGGCAAGCCCATCGACCCCGGCGCGTCGGCCGACAACCCCGTGGCCATTGGCCCGGCGGGAATCGTCCACTGCTCCCTTGCCGACTGTGCCAAGTTCGTCGCCCTGCACCTTCGCGGCGACCAGGGGGACGCCAGGCTGCTGAAGCCCGCAACGTTCAAGAAGCTCCACGCGCCGGCCGCCGGAGAGGCCGAGGGCTACGCCATGGGTTGGTCCGTCACCAAGCGCGATTGGGGCGACGGCGTCGTGCTGACCCACAGCGGCAGCAACACGCTCTGGTTCGCGGTCACTTGGGTGGCGCCGAAGCGTGATTTTGCCGTGCTCGTGGCCTGCAACCAGGGAGGTAAAGCAGCGGAGAAGGCGTGCGACGAGGCCTCCTGGCAGCTCATCCGCGAATTCCTTTTCCAGGGGAAGCACGGCAGCGTCGAAGGGCTCACCGAGCCGGAAATCGACGAGCTGGTCGAGTTCGTGCTGTCGCTCTAAAGGTGCTTTTGGAAGAACTCCTCGATCCGCTTGCGGTTCTCAGGATTCGTGAAACCGGGGCCGCCGTGCCCGTTGCCCGGGACGCGGATGAGCGTGCTCTGGACGCCCGCCTTGCGGAGCGCTTCGTCGAGCAGCTCGCTCTGGTTCATCGGCACCACCTTGTCGTCCTCGCCGTGCATGATGAGCATCGGCGCGTCGTCCTTGCTGATGTAGGTGATGGGGTTGGCCTTGGCGGCCTTTTCCAGGTTGTCGCGGATCGGACCGCCGATGAGCTTCGCCATCGGGGAGTCCGGCTTGTCTTGCCAGCCTCCCATCTTGCTGAAATCGGTCGGCCCGAACCAATCCACGACGCACTGGACACGACTTGACTGGTCGAGGTTGCCCCCCTGGCCCTCCAGCTCCTTCACGTCTCCGGAGGTCCCCAGCAAGGCCACGAGATGGCCACCGGCCGAAGCGCCCCAGACGCCGATGTGCCCGGCGTCGAGGCGGTACTTCTTCGCGTTGGCCCGCAGCCAGCGGACGGCGGCCTTGCAGTCCTCGATCTGGGCGGGGAAGACGGCGTGCTGGCTCAAGCGGTAGTTGATGCTCGCCACGGCGTAGCCTTTGGCGAGAAACGGGATCGCCGGGCAGCCCTCTTTGCTCCCACCCGCCCATCCGCCACCGTGGACCCAGACGATCAGCGGCAGCGGATGGTCCGCCTTGGCCGGGAGGTAGAGGTCGAGCTTGTTGCGGGCGTGGCCGCCGGGGATGTACTCCAGGTCGCGATGGACCTGCGTGCCTGGCGGGAGCGACGGCTTGGCCGGCTGCTTTGCCTTGGGCTGCTCCGCGGCCTGAATGAGGGCCGCTGCGGCAAGTACCAGGATGCCAGTGAGCGAGAATCGTGCTTTCATCGTGCGTCTGCTCGTTGGGGGTTGAGGGATCGCGAAACAATACCGGAAGACCATCGGGCCCTATTAGGGCTTCCAGAGCCCCTGCGAGTCAAGTGCTGGTGCGAGAATCGCGTGGGGCTTCTCAGGAGCAATCCTCTGTCCAGGCGAGGGCCGGGGAAATTACAATGGCGTTGCGCCCGCAGGCTTCCGAAGTCTCGAAGACTTCGGAAGTCTCAACTACTGGCGTGGTGGTGGATGAAGCCGGCACACCGGTCGCCGGCGCGGAAGTCTTCCCGTTTACCGGTGGCTTCGACTCCGTCAATCTCAACCGCCCGAACAGGATCAAGAGCGACGCGGCCGGCCACTTCACGCTCAAACAAACCGCCGCGAGGGGACCGGTGCAGTTTCGCGCGCGGACGGACAGCGCGGTCACCGGCGGGTCCGTGACCCTCCAGCCGGGCAAGGACCCGATCCGGCTCGTCGTGTCGCCGAAGAAGGCATTCGCCATGCGCGGGAGCCTCTTGGACGAGAAGGGCCGGCCGCTGAGCGGCGCCACCGTGCAGCTTCGGACATTGTGGCGGTACGCGTCCGGCGAGACTGGATTCGCATTCTCGGTCGCTATTGCCAAGTCCGGTGCCCAGGGGCGCTTCGAGTTTCTTGGGCTCTGGCCGGGCGACGAGTATCACATCATGGTGGAGAGCCCAGGGCACGACACATACCAGTCCCCGCGCGTCCGCGGCGCGCCGGGCAAGACGCACGAGTTTTCCAAGATCGTCCTGATCAGCATGCGCGGCGCGGTCGATGGGATGATCGTCGACTCGGCCGGCAAGCCCATGGCCGGCGTGCGGGTCTTCAACACTGGCGACGCGAACGAGACCATCAGCACGAAGACTGACCCGTCGGGCCGCTTCCGTCTGGAAGGACTCCGGTCCGGGCCCGTGTACATTTTCGCCGAGAAGGCGGACTGCCGGTTTACCGGGCTTCGCACTACGTCGGGCGCGACGGGCGTCGTGATCAAGCTCCTCCGCAAAGACGAGCCGCTGCCGCCCTCGGCGCGGCGGCCGAACCCGCAGTCGTCCTTTGAGCAGCAGCAGAAAGTCGCCCGAGGGATGCTGGAGAAGCTCTGGGCGGCGGACCAACCTAAGAGGAACAACTCCGGAAGCCTCATCGGGGCCATGGCCCGCGTCGATCTCCAACGGGCCCGCCAGTGGTCGGCCGAGACGGGCGGGCGCTACGACGACGTCCTCCGCCGGGCCTCGATCAAGCGAGTTGCGGATTCCGATTTGGAGGACGCGTTCAGCCTGCTCACAGAAGGGGGCGGCGCATGCGTCGATCTCCGGCAGCTTGCCTTGCGGTATGCCGCGTCGGACCCGGCCAAGGCCATGCGGTGCGCTGAGGAGATGGTGGTGCGGGCCCGGGCCCTCGATCCGCGTAAGCGGGAATTGAGGGGATTGTATTTTCCCCGAGCCGGCAGGCTTGTCGCGCGCCTCGGGAACAAGGAGGCAGCGCGCAAGCTGATCGATGAGGCGGCGGAGATGGTTGCCAAGGAGGGGATCGCGGAGAGCCAGTTCTTTGCTCGGGGAGAGGTCGCCACGGCGCTGGCCCCTTACGATCTGAAGCGGGCTCTGAGCCTTTTAGAGCCGGTCAAGCAGCGCAACCCGCGGGCTTACTCCTATTACGTGATGGACGTGGCGGCCGCGGCTTGTGTGGAGCGGCCGGACGAGTCGCTGGAGATGCTGGGACGCATGGATCCTGCCGATGCTGCCAGCACCCAGTTGCGGATCGTCGGTCATCTGGCTCGCGCGAGGCCCGCCGAGGCGCTGAAAGTCCTGGACGGCATGAAAGACGAGTACGCCGACCGGAAGGCCGAAGCCTGCGGCTGGCTCGCGGCATCCGTCGCCCCCCGCAACAAGGATTTGGCCTTTTCGCTGATCGACCGCGGGCTGGCTGCGCTCCCGCAGTCGTCCGAGAAAGTCGCCGTCGAAGGCGGGAGGGGGAGCGTGGGGGCTTTCCTCGCGGTCCAGGCCCGCCAGATCGGCTACCCGGACATGGAGAGTGTCGTCTATCGGGTGTTGGCGTTGCGGCCAACGGCCAAGGACGAGCCTACTCCCTGGCAGGTTTTCGATTCGTCGGCGATCATGGCGGCCGTTCTTGCCCTCGCCGACGCGGAGGCGGCCAAGGAAATCCTCCAGGGGCTCGAATCGCGGAGTGAGGCGTTCGGCCCAAGCGGCAGTCGGACCGGCCGCGAGAACCGGCTGAAAGGTTGGGCTCTGGCCTACGTGGACCGCGCCGAGCAGCGGCTGCAAACGGAGCTGTCGAGGATCAAGGACGACCCCAAGCCGGATTTCTGGGAAAGCGGCTTCATGTGGATGGTATACATGCTGGCGACCCCGCCGTCCGAACGGCTCCGATATTTTCGGGGGCTCGCTTTCGTGTTCCTTGAAGACGAGGATTAAGGGCGATGAACACGGCATTTCTCTCTTGCGTTCTGCTGGCGTTTTCCCCCGCGGCCGCGGCCGATGCGCCGGCGGCCTTCGAGTTCAAGGACGCCGCCGATCACGACGGCCGCACGATGATCCATTATCGGGCGATCGACCTGCGCAACTCGCCGCCTCGACCGCTGGAGGGCGACTTCAAGCCGACCGCGGATGTGCGGTACGGCTTGGTCCCCGTCGGCCCTACGCCCGAAGCCGCGCTACTGATCGTGTGGTTGGCGAAGGCGCCCGGCGGGCCGCAACTCTGGCTGGACGCCAACGGCGACGGCAAGCTCGCCAAGGATGAGCGGCACACAATGTCTGCAAGCGGGCTCGAAATCCCCATCTCGCTCGTCATCCAGTGGAAGCCCACGCCAACGCAGGTGCCGCGCACGCTCCTGTTGCGCCGCTCAGCGGCCGGCGACGGGCTGCGCTATGCCGTTCGCGGCTATGCCGCCGGAACGCTCGAACTGGGCGGGACCAAGTATGCGGCGCTCCTGGCCGACGCCAATGCCGACGGGCTGTTCGGCACCGTGGGCCAGGACCGCGTCTGGATCGACCTGAACCAGGACGGCCGCTTCGATGCCCTCACCGAGCAGTTCCCATTAGGCAGGGCGATAGTCAACGCGGGACAGACTTATGTCATCAGCTCCGACACGACCGCCTCTGCCGTGCGGGCCCGGCTCCGCAGCGGCGAAGTGGGAAAGCTGCGGTTGGACCTGGGCGTCAAGCCCGCCGGGAAGCCGGGACGATTCTCGGTCGAGCTGATCAGCGACCTGGGCGAGTTGGCGGTGATCGACAATCTCGGCCAGGCGATTGCCGTTCCCGCGGGCGAGTACTACGTCTCGATTCTGACACTGGAACTCGCCCACGCCAGCGGGCAGACCTGGACCTACGTGTTCCAAAACCACAAGCAACAACCGTTTGCGGTCCCGGCCGGGCGCGAGACCGCCGTCGGGCTGCTGGCGAACCTGGCCATGGAGGTCGGCGTGAACGAGTATCGCCCCGCCGAAATCCGCCCGGGAGATGCGGTCTCCGTCATGCCGCGGCTGGTGGCCGATCCGGGCCTGCAGCTCCGCTCCTGCGACGTCAGCGACCCGAAATCCCTCCGGCAACTGCCGGAGCGATCCGCCGAAATCGTCCTCCTCTCCGCCGACGGCAAACAGGTGCATCGCGGCGTGACCGGCTTCACGTGAGCGGGCCTCTGTCCGCACTCGTGTCGAGTGCCCAGCGACGCCGAGGGGCCGCACCTCGTGCAAGTCACCTTCGATACCGGCCCGTTGGCCGGCCAAGTCACGGGCGCAAGCCCGCTCGGCCTAACCGCCGCGCGGGTCGTCGCCCCGGTCCAGCAGATGGGCGCAATCGGGGCGCCCGCACTCCCCACACCTCGCACGCCGCCTGAGTTTCTTAGCGGCCACGTTCGCACTCAACGGCGTCGCCCAAGCCGGTGTACGAGCAACTCAAGCGGCTCATCCACGGTGAGTGGAAGACCCGCGTCTCCGGCGCCACGGACGCCTTCGGCACCCGCGCGGGCATCCTGCCCGAGTGCCCACGCGTCACCTGCGAGCCACCCGTGGCGATCCCCCGCTTTCCGCTTGCAGGTTTACACTCTCCGAGCGCGCCGTTCCCAACCTCCCAAGAACAATCGGAAACGCCGTTGACATTGCCTACTCCGTTGGTAGACTGGAGCCATCCGCCTTCTTGAGGATTGGGCTAACTCTGTTAGGGGGAAAATCGCCATGAACGCCCGTTCCGCTGACCGTCGCCCGCTGCGTCGCTCTTCCCGCAAGTCGTCGCACGACCGTCGCGACGATGCCCTGTCCTCCCGTTTTCGCCGGCTTGTCGCTGAGGCCCTGGAGGATCGGTGTCTGCTTTCGCTCGGCATCGGCGATGTGGGGCAGGTTGCCAACCTGCCCCACGGCGTTGCCAACCTGCCCCACGGCGTTGCCAACCTGCCCCACGGCGTTGCCAACCTGCCCCACGGCGTTGCTAACCTGCCCCACGATGTTGCCAACCTGCCCCACGACGCGATTACCCCCGCCGCTGCCCAAGCGGTCGAGTTGTTCAATGTCTCGCCGGCCCTGTTCGTCTAGAACCTGGGCCAGTGGTCCGACCCGGCGGTCCGCTATGCGTTTCAAGGCTCGGGTGCAAACGTGCTGCACACGCAAACCGGCCCGGTGATCCAACTCTTCCAGCGCGAGGACTCGGGCCAGACGAGTGGCACGGGCGTCCCGCCAGCCGTA
>Ga0315280_10005792_pt1 | contig 17409 bp, 15 predicted proteins | sample YL17G06_40_MG_FD_203697 | JGI IMG/M metagenome (GOLD analysis project Ga0315280, IMG submission 203697) | Sediment microbial communities from Yellowstone Lake, YNP, Wyoming, USA - YL17G06_40 | ecosystem: Environmental > Aquatic > Freshwater > Lake > Sediment | place: USA: Wyoming | collected...
ACGTGCTCTCGCGGCATCGGGAGCGCTTCCTCGACCGGGTGTTCACGCCCGCCGAACGGGCCGACTGCCTCTCGCGCGCCCGCCCGGCCACGCATCTGGCGGCGCGCCTGGCGGCGAAGGAGGCGGCGATGAAGGCCCTCGGCACCGGCTGGGGGCTGGGCGTGCGGTGGCGGGAGATCGAGGTGCATTCGGGGGCTTCGATGCCGCCCGCCCTCCGCCTGACCGGCGTGGCCAGGGAGCGGGCGGAGGCAAGGGGGATCCGGCAGGCCCTGGTCAGCCTTTCCCACGACGGGGAATACGCCATCGCCGTGGTCGTGGCCACGGACTGATCCGGTTGCAAGGTTCAACGTGCAAGGTTCGACGTTGAACCGTGAACCTCGAACCTCGAACCTCGAACCTCGAACCTCGAACCTCGAACCTCGAACGTCAGAGCGTGAGCGCGATGATCAAAGTCGTCACGGCCAAAGAGATGCAGGAGCTGGATCGGCGGGCCTCCGCCGAGTACGGCATCCCGTCGCTCGTGCTCATGGAGAACGCCGGGTCGGAGACGGCGCGCGAGCTGCTGGCAGCCTTCCCCAACCTGCGGCGATCCCGCGTGGTGATCCTCTGCGGGCGGGGGAACAACGGCGGGGACGGCTTCGTGGTGGCCCGGCACCTCCTCAATCGGGGGGCGACGGTGGAGACCTTCCTCATCGCCCGCCGCGAGGACGTCGCGGGAGACGCCCGCGCCAACCTGGAAATCCTGGAAAAGATGGGGGCCGCCCCTCAGGAGGTCCGGGATCACGGCGGGATGGCGGCTCTCTCGGATCGGATCGCATCGGCCGGCGTGGTGGTGGACGCCCTCCTGGGGACGGGCACGCGCGGACCGGCCACGGGGGTCCTGGTCGAGGTGATCGAGCTTCTGAACCGCGCGGGGCGCCCCGTGGTGGCGGTGGACATCCCGTCGGGCCTCCTGGCCGATGATCCGGAGCCGCCCGGTCCGGCCGTCCGCGCCACACTCACCGTCACCTTCGCCCTGCCCAAGCGGTGCCTGCTCCTCTACCCGGCCGCGGGATATGCGGGCACGGTTCGGATTGCGCCCATCGGCATCCCGGCGAGCCTCTGTCGGGATCCGGAGCTGCTCCTGGGACTGCTGGAGGCGGACGACGTGGCGCCGGCCTTCCCCCAGAGGGATCCCGCGGCCCACAAGGGAACCTTCGGGCACGTCCTGGTGATCGCCGGCTCGGTGGGGAAGACGGGCGCGGCCGCGCTCGCCAGCCTGGCCGCCCAGCGGGTCGGAGCGGGCCTCGTGACGCTCGCCGTCCCGCAGAGCCTCAACGATGCCATGGAGGTCAAGCTCACCGAGGTGATGACCGAGCCGGTCCCCGAGACCGAGACGCGGACCATCGGACTGGAGGCCAAGGATCGGCTCCTGAGGCTGGCCGAAGGGAAGAACGCCGTGGCCATCGGTCCCGGCCTGGGAGTGCATCCCTCCACCCAGAAGCTGGTTCACGAGCTGCTCTCGTCCCTCAAGCTTCCCCTCGTGCTGGATGCAGACGCGATCAATGCCCTGGCGGGCCGGGCGGATGTCCTGGCCCGGGCAGGCGGGCCCGTGATCGTCACGCCGCACCCCGGAGAATTGTCCCGGCTGCTCGGCGTCTCGACGGACGAGGTGCTGCGGAAGCGGATCCCTCTGCTGCAGGACGCCGCCGGCCGACTCAACGTGATCCTGGTCTTGAAGATGGCTCACACGATCGTCGCGTCGCCGGCGCGGGACGCCGCGATCGTGCCCACCGGCAATCCGGGGATGGCGACGGGCGGGACGGGCGACGTGCTGACCGGCCTCATCGCCGGTCTCCTGGCCCAGGGGATATCAGCGGGGCTCGCCGCCCGGGCGGGCGCCTACGTCCACGGGCTGGCGGGGGATCTGGCCGCGGCGCGCCTGGGGCAGGAGGCGATGCTGGCCGGCGATCTCCTGGCGGAGGCCCCCGCGGCCATCCAGCAGGTCAAAGCGGCCCGCGCTTATTCGTACCTTCGTACGCTTTTCGTGTTATGACCGTCCTCGATCTTCAAGAATGCGTGCTGTCCTGGGACTCCGCCTCGCCGGAGGAGACCGAGCGGATGGGGGAAACCCTGGGCGCTCTCCTTCAACCGGGGGATGTGGTGGCGCTCTTCGGCGAGCTGGGCAGCGGGAAGACCGTGCTGGTCCGGGGCATCGCGACCGGATTCGGCTGCGACAGAAGCGACGTGCACAGCCCCAGCTTCACGCTGGCGAACGAGTATGCGTCCAGCCGGGGCGGGCGGCCGGGGGACGGGGACGGCAGCGAGCGGCGGCTGGCCCATCTCGACCTGTACCGCGTCCGATCGGAGGACGAGCTGCCGGGCATCGGCTGGGATGAATACGTGGATAGCCGTCATGTGGTGGTCGTGGAATGGGCGGAGCGCGCCCTGCGATGGCTGCCGCGCGACCACCTGCGGGTGAGTCTGGAATTCCTGGGACGCGATCGGCGGCGCCTTCGGGTAGAGGCCACGGGTGCCCGATCGGTCCAGCTCATCCTGGGATGGGTGGAGGCGCGAGGCTCCACCGCAGAAATCACGTAAACCGTTCGGCGGTTCGAACGTCCGCGCCAAGAGCGAGTCGGCGGTGGGCATGGACGCCCGAACACCTGAACGATTCTGGATTCGTGGAGGGGTCAGATGAGTTGGAAGAATCGGTGCTGCCGGGCCGCGATCGTCCTGGCGGCCGTGGGGAGTCTCTTCGGGGCGGGCCTCGTTTCGGTGCCCGCGGACGCGGCCCTCTGGACCGAGTCCGCCGGAGCCGGGATTCGGGAGGATCCCGAGCTGGCCCGCGTGAACCAGGCCTTGATCCGTCTGGCCAAGGTCCTGCGGCCCGCCGTCGTGCTGATCGGCGTGAAGATGGAGCGAGGCACGGGCTATAGCCTGCCGGAGAACCACCCGCCGATCCCTCCGAGCGAGCGTCCGGCGGTGGGTTCGGGAATCGTTCTCAGCGCGGATGGGTATCTCCTGACAAACTATCACGTCATCGAGCAGGCCCGCGAGATCGAAGTCCAGCTCATGGACGACCGAAAGTTCCCGGCCAAGCTGGTGGGAAAGGACGCCCGGACGGACCTGGCCCTGCTGAAGATCGAGGCCAGCGGGCTGCCCGTGTTGCCCCTGGGGGATTCCGACAAGCTGGAGGTGGGCGAGCTGGTCCTGGCCATCGGGAATCCCTTCGGCCTCGATCACACAGTGAGCATCGGCATCGTCAGCCGCAAGGGACGGGCCCCGGGGAGCTCCGGGACCTTCGACGACTACATCCAAACTGACGCCTCCGTGAATCCGGGCAACAGCGGGGGCCCGCTCATCAACATGCGGGGGGAGGTGATCGGCATCAACACGGCTGTCATCCCCAACCGCCGGGTGGCTTTCGCCATCCCCGTTAACCTGGCGAAGTCTCTGCTGCCCGAGCTGCAAACGGGAGGGCGCATCGCCTGGGGGTTTTTGGGGGTGAGCATCCAGGATCTGACGCAGGACCTCGCCAGGGCGATGGGCTTCTCGGACACCAAGGGCGCCCTGGTGAACAACGTCCTGTCCGGGCAGCCGGCCGAAGCGGCGGGGATCAGGCGCGGGGACATCATCGTGGCCTTCGACGGGAAGCCCGTCTCGGACGTCCGGGCGCTCCAGCGGGCGGTGAGCTTCACCCCCGTCGGGAAGCAGGTGGAGATCCGGGTCTTCCGCGGGGGCAAGCTGGAGACGGTGACGGTCAAGGTGGGCGAGGCGGAGAGGGTGGAGCGCCAGGCGTCCACAGCGCCGGCGCGGCGTGACCTGGGGATGACCGTCGAAGAGCTGGACGCGGAGAAGGCGAAGAAATTCAAGCTGCGCGAGGACGAGGAGGGCCTGGTGGTGACCGATGTGGCCAAGGGCGGGCCCGCGGCCGGCGCGGGGGTGCGCGCCGGGGATCTGGTTCGGGAGGTGAACCGGCGCGCGGTGCGATCCCCGGAGGGCTTCCGCAGCGCCCTCCGGCAGGGGGAGGGCGAGGTGGACCTGTTTCTCCTGCAGCGGGGCGATGCCCACATGTACGTCGCCGTGAAGCCGAAGACCTGACCTGGAGGCAATTGAAAATTGAAAACGGACAACCGACAACGCAGAACCGACGGCTGCGATTGACCGGTTGTCCGTTGTCGGTTTTCCATTTTGAATTCGCAAGGAGTGCGCGATGACCATCGTGGCGATTTCACGAGAACTGGGGAGCGGCGGGAACGCCATCGCCGCCGCGGTTGCCAAGGCGTTGAACTTCGAGTACGTGGAGCGGGAGATCCTCCTCCGGGCCGCTCGCGTCCACGAGGTGCCGGAAGAGAAGATCGCCGACGTGGATGAGCGGCGGCTGTCTCTCTGGGAGCGCTTCGACGAGGAGAAGCGGCGTTACCTCATCTTCATCGAAGCCGCCTACTACTCCTTTGCGGAGAGGGGGAATGTGGTCACCGCCGGGCGGGGAGGACCCTTCTTCCTTCGGGGGGTCAGTCACGCGCTCAAGGTCAGGATCATGGCCCCCTTCGAGATTCGCGTGCGGAGGGTCATGGAGCAGGAGAGGCTGGATCACAAGGCGGCCGCGACCAAGGTCCGCAACTACGACCGTGAACTCTCCGGGCGCATCGACTACCTGTTCGGGCTGGACTGGACCCTTCCGGAGAACTACGATCTGGTGATCAACACCGGGAACGATGCCTGGGAATTCTACACGGATCTCCTCGTGTCGGCGGCCCGCCACCCGCAGTACCAGCCCACGCCGGAGTCGCAACAGCGGGTCTGCGACCTCAGCCTCGCGGCGCAGGTGCGCGCCGCCATCGCCAAGGATTTGGTGACCAAGAACATCAATGTCGAGGTCGCCGCCCAGGCGGGCCGCGTGGCGCTCAAGGGCGTCGTCTTCAGCCCGGCGATGATGGATGCCGCCGCCGAGGTGGCCAGGCGCGTCCCGGGGGTCACGAATGTCTCCTGCGAGGCGGTCGAGATCCCGCGGGTGTATCCGGGTCCGATCATGTAACAGAACCTTCCAGTCATGAGCCATGAGCCATCAGCCATCAGTTGAGAACCCGTGCTGACCGCTGATGGCTGAATGCTGACCGCTCCTCATGGTGGAGGACTGCCTGACCAGTACCCGGTATCTTGCCGCGTACTACTTCTGGTACTTCGCCGCCATCGGTGTCTCCGAGCCGTATCTGCCTCCCTGCTGGCGTTCCCTGGGCTTTTCCCCGCCGGCGCTGGGTCTGCTGAACGCCATCGCCCCTGCGATCACGGTCGTCGCCCCCTTTCTCTGGACGGCCTACGCCGACGCTACCCGGCAGGGCGAGCGGATCTTCCTCATCAACACCTGGATCGCCGCGCTGGCGGCGGTCCTGTTTCCGAACCTGGCCGGGTTCTGGCCGATGGCCGCCGCGGTCCTGATCTACGCCGCCTTCCGCACACCGCTCATCCCTCTCGCGAACAGCACGACCTTCCGGGCCCCGGCCGGACGGCGGCAAGGATATGCGGCCATCCGCCTGTGGGGGACCATCGGCTACATCCTGATGGCTATCGGGGCGGGGTTTCTCGTGGATCGGATCGGCTTGCGGGCGGGGATGTACGGGATCGCCCTGGCCATGTTGGCTTGCGGGGTCGTGGGCTGGGTGGGGCGCAGCCGGGAACGGAGCAGCTTCCCGTCGGTCCACCTCGGGACATTCCTCCAGACGCTCCGGGATCGTCGAATCCTGTTGCTCTTGCTCACCCACGCGCTCACGTTCGGCGTCTTCTACCTGGCCGGGGTGCAGATGGTGGATGCGTTGGTGCCGGACGGGCTCCGGGCAACCGCGCAGGGCCTCTTCGCCTCGGCCACATTCGGGCCGGGCGGCCTCGTCGGGAATGTGCTGGCCGGTCTCCTGTACGAGTCTCTGGGCATGGCGCGACTGTACACGGTTGCCGCGGCCCTGGCAGCCGGAGCAACGGTTCTGTACTGGGTCGGGACACGGCTGGCTGGGGCGGGCGACCGCCTGGGAACCGTCCGCATCCCGGTGGGTGGGTCGCGATGAGCCGTCCCTGGATCGTCCTGGCCTTCCTCACCGGCGTCAACCTGCTGAACTACATTGACCGGCAGATCCTGTACGCCGTCTTCCCGCCCATCCAGGCCGAACTCCACCTGTCGGATACCCAGCTCGGCCTCCTGGCCTCGGCCTTCATGTGGGTGTACCTCTCCACGGCGCCGATCTTCGGCCTGCTGGCCGACCGCTGGTCCCGACCCCGCCTCATGGGCCTGGGTGTCGCGATCTGGAGCGTGGCCACCGCATTCTCGGGCGTGGTTCGAAGCCAGGCACAGCTCCTGTTTGGTCGCGCGGCCGTCGGCATCGGCGAGGCAAGCTACGGGGCAGTGGCCCCGGCCATGCTCTCCGATTACTTTCCCCCGGCGCGGCGCGGAAGGGCGCTGGCCGCATTCAGCATGGCCATCCCGGTGGGGAGCGCGCTCGGGTATCTGCTGGGGGGAATCCTCGAGCGCGCCTTCGGCTGGCGGGCGGCCTTCTTCGTCGTCGCCGTTCCCGGCCTGCTGCTGGCGTGGTCGGTGGGCCGGATGAGTGAACCGGAGCGTGGAGGCTCCGATGGCGTGGTCGGGTCGGCCGCTGGCAGGACCGCGCCGCGGGCTCGCGACTACCTCGAGCTCCTCCGCACCAAAAGCTACGTCCTGAACTGCCTGGCCATGACGGCCATGACCTTCGCGGTCGGGGGATTGGCGGCGTGGGTTCCGACCTATCTCGTTCGGGTGCGAGGGATGGAGCTGGCCCAGGCCAACCTCGCCTTCGGGCTGCTGACGCTGATCAGCGGAGTGGGTGGGACTCTGGCAGGCGGGTGGATCGGAGACCGGCTCCTCGCGCGGGTGCGGTCGGCGTACTTCCTGGTCTCGGGGGTGGGCCTCCTGCTGAGTGCTCCCTGCGCGGCCGCGGTCATCCTGATGGAGGATCGAGCCTGGGTCCTGGCCGCTATCTTCCTGGCGGAGGTTCTCATCTTCCTCAACACCGGCCCCCTGAATGCCATCATCGCCAACGTCAGCCGAGCCGAGGTGCGCGCGACAGCCTACGCGGCCAATATCTTCGTCATCCATGCCCTGGGGGATGCCGTCTCACCGGCGGTCGTGGGCGCGGCCTCGGACCGGGTGGGACTCGCCGCGGCGTTCTGGATCGCCCCGGCGGCGTTGGCCCTCGCGGCCGTCTTCTGCTTCTGGGGCATGCGGCATCTTGCGCAGGACGTGAACCGCGTGCGCTCCTGAAGGGAAAAACGTACGAATGTACGAGGGTACGATGGTACGGCCTTGGATCGCGTACATTCGTACATGCGTACTCTCGTACGCCTCTATTCCGGCAGCAGCACGATCTTCCCGAACACCGCCCGGTCCTCGATCAGCCGGTGCGCTCGAGCGCATTCCGAGAGGGGAAGCGTCCGGTCCACCACGGGGCGCAGCCTCCCCTCGGCCATGTGCCGGACCACCTCCAGCAGATCGGCCTTGCAGCCCATGAAGGCCCCCAGGACGGCGAGCGACTTGGAAAAGAAGTAGCGGATGTCCACCTTCGACTCGTATCCGGCGGTGGCGCCGCACGTGACCAGGCGGCCGCCGGGGGCGAGGGTCGGGATCAGCTTCTCCCAGGTCGTCCCGCCGACGTGCTCGAAGACCACGTCCACGCCGCGCTTGCCGGTCAGCCGGCGCACCTCCTGCGCCAGGTCCTGCGTCGCATAGTTGATCCCCGCATCCGCCCCGAGCCCGGCCGCCTTGGCCAGCTTGTCATCCGTGCCGGCCACGGCGATCACCCGGGACCGGAACAGCTTGGCGATCTGGATGGCGGCCGTGCCCACGCCGCTGCCCGCGCCCATGACCAACACGTCCTCGCCGTCCTTGAGATGCGCCCGGCGGACGAGCATGTTCCACGCCGTGAGGAAGATCAGGGGGACCGCGGCGGCTGACGGATAGTCCAGCCGCTCCGGGATCGTGATGCAATTGACCTCTGGGACGCAGACGAGCTCGGCGCACCCGCCATCCAGGCTGTAGCCGCCGATGATCTGGTAGGCGCGACAGAAGTTGTCCTCGCCCTGCAGGCACGCGGCGCACTGCCCGCAGCTCCATCCGGGGGACACCATGATCCGCTCCCCGATCTTCACGCGGGTGCAAGCCGAGCCCAGCGCCGCAACCTCGCCGGCGATGTCGCAGCCTCCGATCTTCGGCAGGGGGACCTTCAGGCCGGGGAGGCCCTTGCGCAGCCAGACGTCGAGATGATTCAGCGCCACGGCCTTGACCCTGAGCCTGACCTCCGTCGGCTTCGGGGTCGGATCGGGCGCGTTCTCGTACCGCAGGACCTCGGGTCCGCCATGCTCGTGGAACCGGACGGCTTTCATGGCACCTCCGTGAGCGTGAAACGTGAGACGTGAAACGTGAAGAGATGGGGGTGAGCGGCTGGCGACTGCGGCATCGTATCGGGGCAGGGTGGCGTTGTCAAATCACGCGCAAACCGTTCCCGGTCGGCGTGAGGTCCTGTGGTCTGTTGTCAGTCCGCTTGCCCCGCTGTGGGCCGACAGGTATACTTCCGGCGTAGGCTTCAGCCTTCAGCCATCACTGTGCGGTGCGTAATATAGGCGACAGTCCCTCCCGGACCGCACAGTCCGGGGGAGAGTCCGAGGAGGGGCGGCGGCCCGCCCCTCTCGGAAGGGTCCGTGGGGAGGGCTGAGCCCTTGCCGCGGGCCCTGTGCAGGGGCGGGGGCCTTCCCCGCGAACGAAGCAGCGCGGGGAACGGTGTAGCCATTATTCCGCGCTGCGTAGTAACCATGAGCTATCAGCCATCAGCCGTCGGCCCTCGGAGGCGCGGATGCTCGTGCTCGGTGTCGAGACTTCGACGATGCAGGGGGGCGTGGCGCTGGTCGGCGAGGACGGCCTGCGCTCAGAGTACACGCTGAACGTGGCGGCGACGCACTCGGAGCGCCTGCTCCCCGCCATCGACCGGATGCTCCGCGACGCCGGCGTCGGCCTGGACGCCCTCTCCGGCCTCGCCGTGAGCATCGGGCCAGGCTCCTTCACGGGGCTGCGCATCGGCCTCAGCACGGTCAAAGGTCTGGCGTATGCCACGGGACTTCCTGTGGTGGGCGTGGCAAGCCTCGAGGCCCTGGCGTGCAGCGTGGCCTTCGCCAGGGAACAGGTCTGTCCGGTCCTGGATGCGCGCAAGCAAGAGGTGTACGCCGCGCTGTTCCGCTGGGAGGGCGGAGCGCCGGTGCGTGTCATGGAGGACGCGGCCCTGGCCCCCGAGGCGCTCTGCGACAGAATTCGCCGGCCGACCATCTTTCTTGGGGACGGCCTGGCCGTTTACGGGGAGCTGTTCCGGCGGCTCCTGGGGGACCGCATGCTTGTCCCGCCGCCCCCAAGCCGCGGGGCGCGCCCGGCCTGGGTGGCCGAACTCGGCCGCCGGCGCCTCCTCCGGGGGGAGCGGGATCCGGTGGACGCCTTGGTTCCCCGCTACCTGCGTCCATCGGAGGCTGAGCTGCGATTGCGCGGAAAACTCAGGGGGCGCTGAACATTTCTCTCGGAACGAACTGCGTACGCGTGTACGCATGTACGAATGTACGCGGTCCGGGGTCGTCCGTTCGTACTCTCGTACGTTCGCCTTTGCCCCGGCATCGGACCTTGGACCTTGGACATCTCGCAGTCCGCACCGAGTTGTGTCAAATTCGAAATTGCGCAATCCGAAATTCGAAATTGAGATGATTCCGCATTTGAGCGCTACCTTCGTACCCTTGTACATTCGTGCGCTTCTGGCCTGTAGCCTGCTCGCTTGCCAGCATGCTCACGGTTCAGCGGCCATTGTGCATCGGTCGGTAGTCCGTGGTCTGTGGTCCGTGGTCGTGATTTCTCATTCCGCATGGACCTTGGCCTCGGACGGCTGAGGCACCGATGGAAATCCTGATCGAGCCCATGAGCAGCAGGGACCTGGCGGAGGTCCTGGCAATCGAGGCGGCCTCTTTCGCCATGCCCTGGACGCAGGAGATGTTTGAGAACGACCTGGCCCGGGGTGATCTCTCCGAAGCCTTGGTCGCCTGCCTCTCCGACGCCGGAGCGCCGCCGCCGGTCGTCGGATACATCTGTGCCTGGGTGGTGGGGGACGAGCTCCACATCAACAACCTCGCCGTGGACCCGCGCTGGCGGCGGCGCGGGATTGCGAGGGCCCTCCTGGACGCCGCCCTGGAGCGGGGGCGGGTCCGCGGCGCCCGGCGCGCCTTCCTGGAGGTGCGGGCCTCCAACGTTGAGGCCCTGGCCCTCTACCGGCGGCACGGATTCGAGGTCGCAGGGGTCCGCAAGGGCTATTACGACCACCCTGTCGAGGACGCCGTGGTCATGAGGCGCGAGGGCCTCTGACGTCCGAAGGATCGTCGAATGGTCGAATAGTCAAAAAGTCGATTCGGCCCGAAGATTCCACCGCAATGCTCGCAAAGACCGCAAAACCGTTCCGTCCCGAGGTTGAGACCGTCGTATGCCCCGGGGGTTCTATGGCATCCGGGGTCCTTCTTTGCGTGCTTCGCGCCCTTTGCGGTTGAATTGCAATGGTTGGGCTCAGAGCGGGTCCGACCAAATTGACCACTCGACCGGTTGTCAACTTGACATTCCTTGAGCGTCGCTGCTAGTGTCTCGCCTGGTCTCTTTGCCGCAGGAGGCGGAAAGGCATCGTGGAGGAGTCTGCATGATTGACAAGGAACTGCTGGAGATCCTGGCGTGTCCCAAGTGCAAGTCCGAGGTGAGGCTGGATGAGGCCGCCCAGCGGATCGTCTGCACCTCCCCGAACTGCGGCCTTCGCTATCCTATCCGCGACGGCATCCCGGTCATGCTGATCGACGAGGCCGAAGGCGGGCCGGCTCGGACCTGAAAGGGCGGCCCGGCCCCGCCGGGGCTGTCCGGGGGGTCGCTCCAACAGAGACTTCTGCAGGTGAGCACTGCCACCGGGAGGACGGATGCGCGCGCTGATCACGGCCGGTGGGCGTGGGACCAGGCTTCGCCCTCTCACCCACACCAGCAATAAACATCTCATCCCCATCGCCAACAAGCCCATGATCCACTACGCCCTGGAGGCCGTGGCGGCCGCGGGCATCCGCGACGTGGGGATCGTCCTCAATCCGGACACGGGCGAAGAGATCCGGAGTGCCCTGGGGAACGGCGCGGCCTGGGACCTCTCGATCACGTACGTTATGCAGGAGGCCCCCCTGGGATTGGCCCACGTCATCCAGTCGGCGGAGGGGTTCCTCAAGGGCGAGCCCTTCGTGTTCTTCCTGGGCGACAACGTCGTGGTGGGCGGCATCCGGCAGTTCGTCGAGCGGTTTCAGGCCCAGGGCGACCACTGCCACCTCGTGTTGGCCCGCGTGAAGGACCCGCAGCGCTTCGGCGTGGCGGAGGTCCGGGATGGGCGCGTCATCCGGGTGGTGGAGAAGCCGGCCCGGCCCGCCAGCGAGTTTGCCGTCACCGGGATTTACGTGTACGGCCCCCCGATCTTCGACGCCGTGCGCGCCATCCGGCCCAGCGCGAGGGGCGAGCTTGAGATCTCCGACGCCCACCAGTATCTCCTCGACCGCGGCTACCGGATCGGATTCTCCGAGATCACCGGCTGGTGGAAGGACACGGGGAAGCCGGAAGACCTCTTGGAGGCAAACCGCTTCGTCCTGGATCAGGTCCTGGATGCGACGGGGCCGCTGATCAGGGGAGAGGTGGACGCCGCCAGCGACGTGGCCGGCAAGGTGGTGGTGGAGGAGGGGGCCCGGGTCATCGCGAGCCAGATTCGCGGGCCGGCTATCATCGGCGCGGAAAGCGTGGTCGAGGGAAGTTATGTCGGCCCGTTCACCGCCGTCGGGCGGCGGTGCCAGATCCGGAACAGCGAGCTGGAATACAGCATCCTGCTCGAGGATACCCGGATCCTCGATGCGGACGTCCGGATCGAGCGCAGCCTGCTGGGCCGTGAAGTCATCATCCGAAAGGGCAACTCTCGCCCGAAAACGCAAAAGTTTATCCTCGGGGATCAGAGCATCGTCGAACTCTGCTAATGCGGAACGCCCAGGGGGTACCCGATTGGGGAATGCGGAATACTCAGAGAACCGGTTCTCAAGTCGGGGATCCGGTCATTCCGCAATCGGCAATCCGCAATCCGAAATCAGCCATGATCCACGGCGTCCAGGTCAAGCCGCTCAAGGTCCTGCCGGACGACCGGGGCTTTCTCATGGAGATGCTCCGGGAGGACGAGTCGATCTTCGAGCGGTTCGGCCAGGTGTACATCACGGGCTGCCGGCGGGGAGTGGTTAAGGGCTGGCACTACCACAAGGACCAGACCGACCACTTCGTGTGCGTCGCCGGGACGGCGCTGGTCGTCCTGTATGACGGACGCCGGAATTCACCCACGCAGGGAATGGTCCAGGAATTCACGCTGACCTCTCCGCCCGCCCAGGATCCTGCCCCCCTTCTGCTGAAGATTCCGCCGCTGGTCGTTCACGGGTTCACCGCCATAGACGGCGAGGAGGCGCGCATCGTCAACATCCCCACGCGTGCTTACCGGTACGCCGACCCGGACGAGTATCGCTACCCGTGGGACAGCCCCGAGATCCCCTATCGCTGGCCTGCCGGGGTCGTCCGAGGGGGCTGATCCGGCATGCGCATCGTAGTCACGGGGGCCGAGGGCCAGCTTGGCGTGGAGCTCCTGCGTACCCTGGCCCCTCACGGCGAGGTGATCGGCGTAGACATCGCGGACCTGGACGTGACGCATCCCGACTGCGCCGATCGGGTCGCGGCGCTCGACCCCGACTGGGTGGTGCACGCGGCCGCCATGACCGACGTGGACGGCTGCGAGCGGGACCCCGCAGGCGCCACGGCGGTCAACGCCGAGGGAACCGGCCGGGTGGCCGAGGGTTGCCGGCGCGCCGATGCCGCCCTCGTGTACCTGAGCACCGATTACGTGTTCGACGGGCGCAAGAGGACACCGTACACAGAAGAGGACATCGCCGCGCCGCTCAACGCCTACGGCCGCTCCAAGCTGGAAGGCGAGCGTGCGGTGCGTAGTCTTGTCTCTCGCTGGCTCATCGTCCGGACGGCCTGGCTGTACGGGACGCACGGCAGAAACTTCGTCAAGACAATCCTGGGGAAGGTGAAGGCCGGGGAGCGCCTGCGAGTCGTGGATGACCAGGTCGGTTCACCGACCTACGCCGCGGACCTGGCGGGAGCCGTGACTATGCTGCTGTCGCAGGGACGGACCGGACTGTTCCACGTGACCAACAGCGGGTCCTGCTCCTGGTATGCTTTCGCGCGAGAGATCCTGCGGCTCGCCGGCGCGGATGTGGTATCCGTGGATCGGATGGCCTCGGACGAGTTGAACCGTCCGGCGCGGCGGCCGGCCTATTCCGTCCTGGAAAACGCCGCGTGGAGGGCGGCGGGCTTTCCGCCCCTGCGTCCGTGGCCGGAGGCCCTCGCCGACATGCTCTCCGCCCTCAGGCTGTCAAGCCGCTGATCGGTGGATCTGTAGTGCGGCCGCATTGCCTTTCCGCTTCCACCGGAATTCACCGGTTCACCCTTTCCCCGATGCACCGTGTCACCGGGTTAGAAGGCCACCCGCAGCGCGGCCCCTTGTACTCCCCCCCCCAGCAGGGGCACCACGCTCACTCTTGACTTCTCGCGCCGCTGCTCATTGAGCTTGGCCACCGCCTTGCCGATCAGCGTCCCGAGGGCCGCGCCAAGGAAGACGTCCGAGGTCCAGTGTTTGTCGTCGTAGATGCGGGCGATCCCGGCCGCTCCTGCAAGCCCGTACGCGAGAATGGAGACGGCCGGGTGAGGAAAGTGCTCGGAGAGCGTTGACGCCACGGCAAAGGCATTCGCCGTGGTGAAGGAAGGAAGCGAGCTGCCCAGATTGAGCGGTTGGTAGTGCGCCGGCCCTTGGTCCCTGTTGGGGCGGGAGCGCCCAGTGAAAAACTTCGTGGGAACGGCGAAGACGCCGACCGAGATGAGGCTTGCCTCCAGGGCGTCGGCCGATGCGGCCTTCAACTTGGGTTGGTCGAAGGCGTAGCCGATGCCGGCCATGCCGGCAACGAGCGTGGCCGGGGCGATCGTTTCGAAAGGTCTGAAGACGTTCGCCAGAGTATCGCTCGTTTCGTTTCGCTTCTTCTGGACGGAGCTGCGGATCTCCTTGTCCGCCAACATCAAGCCCCCGGTAGCCGCACCCACCCCGGCAAAGATGAGCCAGTCGCGCGCGTCCCACCGCAAGGGAGAGGTCAGCAGAGTCCCGGTATCCTGGAACAGGCGCTTCACATAGTTCGCCGACACCACCTCGTCCGGGTCGATGTCCGGAGGATTTTCCGCCCGGGGCGCCGGCGGAGGCGTCATGGGCCGCAGGGCTTCCGAGCGGGGCTGCCGCCCGATCAGCCCCTTCTCCAGGGCCGAAAAGCTGTAGGTGGCCTCCAGGCGGACGATGTGGTTGTTCGCCCGCTGGCCGGCGACGAAATCCTTGTTGTCGATTCGCTCGTACCGATAGCCGAAGAGCAGGCTCAGGGCCGGGATCGGCTGGTAGCTGATATCCAGCCCTACGTACTTCCGCTGCTCCCGCGGAAGGGGCAGTTGTGCGATCTCGGTTGATCCCACCTTGGCATAGCCGAATTCCGTTCCAATCTGGAGGTTCGGAAGAATGCGCTCGGCCCCTCGGACGTACAGCTCTTGCCCCCGGGCGGCGATGTAATTGGCCAAAGGGAATCCCTCGAAGGAAAACCCATTCGCGTAGATGGAATGTGTGTAGGAGAACGACGTGGTCTCGGCCCACTCCACGCGCAGTTCGCTGTCGTCGCGGCCAAACAGGTTGGGCAGGTAAACTCCCACCATGTATCCCGGCTTCAACGGCCAGACGACGTTCTTGCAGCAGGTGTCGTCCACCTCCATCTCGGCATAGAGCGCCAGGTCGCGCGACAGGGGAAGCACGCGATCCACGTCGTGCAGCCGAAGGGTTGCGTCGAGGGTGTAGATCTGGTTCGTGTTGTACTTGCTGCTGAAATTGTCCTGACTTATGGCCAAGGCTTTAAGATAGTCGAGCCCGCGTAGAGGAGGGCGCCCCTGGCCGCCCATCTGGACCGTCCTGGCATATCCGAGTTCCAGAAATTGTAGGGGGGAAAAATCCACCCGCCAGGAGCCCAGGACGGCGTGTGGATGATCCCGGTTCGCTTCGAGGCGCGCGTACATCAGTTCCAGGCGAGTCGGTCCGAGATACTTCAGGAACCAGGGCAGGATGATCGGCTCGGCCGTCCCGATCCGGACCTGGTCCATGGGCGGGGCGTTGTTGCTGAACATCAGGCTTCCGCGATAGCCCGGCCCCCACCAGAGCGATTCACGCCCGACTCGCAATGCGATGTTGTTGAGCTTCAACTTCAGATATCCTTCGACGAGCCGGCCGTTCCGGTCGCGTTCGTTCGCCTGGAATTCGGGATAGAGATAGCCGCTCATGAAATCGCCGAGCTGGAAGTACGAGTCGAATCCCACCGTGCCGTCGTACCGGCGGGCGAGCTTCAGCCCCTGGGAGTTCTCGGGGTTTACGTCCTGTCTGACCGCGAATCCGCGCGCCTGAAGATGGGAGAGGGGCTGGAAGCTCAGCCAGGGTTGGCCGGCAAATTCGTCCTCACCCTTCCGCACTGCCATGGCCTCCAGTTCGGGAGCGAACTCCTCCATCAGGTCGTAGAGAATCGGCTCGAGGTCCGTTCGCTGCGCGAAGCGGCCGATCTGGTCCTCTTGAATCTTCCGCATGGCCACTGTGACGATGCGCGCCATCTCCATGCGGCTCATCGGCTTCGTATTCAGAACCCAGGGGCCGACGAGACCGGCCGTCACCAGCTTCTCGATGGCCGTATAGGTCCAATCCCGGTAAGGCTCGAAGTAGGTCCAGGGTTTCAGGGGCACGTCCACGAGGCCGGCCCCCTCGGCTGTCGGCGGTGCGGGAAGGATTCCGAGGTGAAAGGATAGGATGAGGGTTCCGGCCAGGAAGAGGCAGCGGTAACGTGTCACGTGGGCTCCTGGAAAGGGTCACGAGAACCGTTTCCAAATACTCGTTCCCCCTCCGAATGTCAACAGAAAAGCAGTGCCCTTCGGGCGGTGCAAGTGTTACCCCCTGCCTTGCCCTCTCCCCCAGGGGAGGGAGAGGGGACGGGTGAGGGGGAATACACTTGACGGAAGGATGCGGGCGGATATATGTAGCACAGACCGTACGAGTGTACGCATATACGCTGCCCGGCCGTTTGCCAGCTTGCTTGCCAGTCTGAGGAGGGAGAACCGGTGAACCGGGGAACCGGAGAAGCAGAGCGCCGGCGGATCGGCCTCCGGCCCTGAGGGGCCTCCAGCCCGGAGGGTGAGATGGTGAATCGGGGACTGGGGAACGTGGCAGGAAAGCGGCTGATCGGCTTCTATCGTGATTTGGATGTGTACAAGATGGCCATGGAGGCCGCGATCCGGATCTTTGAATTGACGAGGGATTTCCCTGCTGAAGAGAGGTTCTCGCTCGTCGACCAGATCCGGCGTTCCTCGCGCTCGGTGTGCGCGAATATCGCCGAAACCTGGCGGAAGAGACGATACGAGGCAGCGTTCGTGAGCAAATTGAGCGATGCGGAGACCGAGGCTGCCGAGACGCAAGTCTGGGCAGAAGTAGCCTTTCGCTGCGGGTATTGGGATCGGGAGACCTTTCGCGTCATAGATGAGAACTACGACCAGATCATTGGCAAACTGGTCAGGATGATAGACAATCCTGGTCCTTGGCTGATCGGAAGCAGCAAATGAAGTCCGCTCCGTTTCTCCGATTCCCTGTTTCTGCGGATGCTCCGTTTCACCGTTTCACCGATTCTCCGGTTCACAGATGCAAGCGACCTTCGTACGCCCCTTCCCTCGTAAGGTGAGACACCCATGCGTGCGCTAGTGACGGGAGCGGCCGGATTCGCCGGATCCCACCTGGCCGAGCTTCTTCTCTCCCGTGGAATGGAAGTGCACGGGCTGGTCATGCCCGGAGTCTCTTTGGACAATCTTCAGGAGATCCGGGCCGACGCGCCGTCCCTCGACCGCCTGCGCGTTAGAGAAACAGATATCGTGGACGGCGAGGGCCTTGTGGCAGCCATCGCGGACATCCGGCCCGACCGCGTGTATCATCTTGCCGCTCTCTCGTCGGTTCGTGATTCCCTGGAGGATCCTGCGGAGACATTCCAGGTGAACACGGTGGGGACCGGGAATCTTCTGGAGGCGATCCGGCGTGTCGGGGTGAAGCCCCGGGTCCTGGTCGTCAGCTCCGCCGAGGCGTACGGCGATTCGGCCAATCTCGGCAGACCGCTTTGCGAAGAGGACCCTCTGCTGCCCGTCAGCCCGTACGGGGCGAGCAAGGCCGCGGCCGAAGC
>Ga0315280_10005793_pt1 | contig 17408 bp, 23 predicted proteins | sample YL17G06_40_MG_FD_203697 | JGI IMG/M metagenome (GOLD analysis project Ga0315280, IMG submission 203697) | Sediment microbial communities from Yellowstone Lake, YNP, Wyoming, USA - YL17G06_40 | ecosystem: Environmental > Aquatic > Freshwater > Lake > Sediment | place: USA: Wyoming | collected...
TCTCGGAGGGCGTTAGGCGCAAACCATCGGGCCGCCGCCAGAGCACCGTGCGCTCGCCGGTGGAGCGGTCGATCAGAATGTAAGCCGACTGGTTGGCGCACCCCGGGCGCACCTGGACGTGGTCCAGGTTGATGCCCGCCGCGCGCAAACTCTCAAGCTGGATGCGCCCGCGCTCATCATCCCCCAGCGTGCCGATGTACTTGACGCGCAGTCCCAGCGCGGCGCAGGTCACCATGGCGCTGGCCACCTGCCCGCCAGGGCTCAGGATCTCCTCCTGGAACGGAACCTTGCCGGCGTAGGCGGGGAAATGAGGAACCAGCAGCAGGGTGTCGGTGGCGTTCAGGCCCAGGCCTACCACGTCGAATTCCGGCATAAGACCCCGAATGTAACACGTCCTTCGGGCTGCCGAATGAGCCGCAGAATTGCCGCCGCGGTCGGGTCGTCCGGCTTGTTGATGTTGACCATTTCCGAGATGTGATTCTGCTTGGGGATGAAAACCAGCTCGGAGGCGACTCCGGCTCTTTCGAGCGCCTGGTGAAATTGCCGGGCCTGGGCCGGCAAGGTGTCGTAGTCCCACTGGCAATAAGTGATCAGGAAGCGGGGCGCCGGAGCTCTGACGTGGTGGATCGGAGAAGCCTCCTGGCGGATCTGCTCGTCCTTTCCGAACACCGCCTCCAGCCCCCGGATCTCATAGACGCCGCTCAGCGCCATGACCGCACGGATGTTGTTGGAGGACAGGCCGTGCTTTTTCAGGTAGCGCTGGTCCAGTGCCGCGAGCGCGGCCAGATGTCCGCCCGCGGAATGCCCTCCCAGGAAAAACAACAGAGGCCATTGAGCCATTGTGCCATTGAAATGACTCAATGACCCAATGACTCAATTCTGCAATGAATCAATTCTTCTTGATCTGGTAGACGTAGATGGTATGAATGCGGCTGCTGTCCTCGACCTTTTCGATCCGCACCGGCTTCCAGCCGCGCATGGCGAAATCGTGTGAGACCACCCGGGCGCCGGACTTGAGGAATTGTTCGAGTCTGGGCCTGAGGCGGGCATTGGAGCTGGTTTCCAGATACAGAGTGACGACATCGGCGGAACTGACGTCGGCCCCGAGCAGGTCGCCGTGAATGATGGTGATGCGGTTCTGGAGCCCCAGGCGCTTGACGTGCTCCTGGGTCTTTCTGGCCAGGTCGGCGGAAAGCTCGACCCCCACTCCCTTGGCTTTGAATTTCTGCGCCGCGATGATCAGGATGCGACCGTCTCCACAACCCAGGTCATAGACGGTCTCTCCGGGCTTCAGTCGGGCGGCTTCCAGCATCCTTTCCACCACCACTTGCGGAGAGGGGACATAGGGGGCCAGCCGTTCGGCTGCCGGCGGGGTCTGCGCCAAGCCCGGCAGGACCGCCAGAAGCAGAATGAAGGGACAGGCGGGAGCAGGCAGCATAGTGCACCTATTGAGAGGCCACCCCGGAGGTGCGGCGGGCGCTCTTGAACTTCAAAATGCGCGAGACGATCTCGGTCGTCGCCACCCACAGGTCGCGGGGCCGGCTGATGGTGAACTCGTACCCCTTGAAGAACTTCACGGTGCGGCCGATGGCGTCCTTCCAGGGGTTGGTCTGGGGTTGCAGATTGTAGTTCATGTAGAAGACCGGATACTCGACTTCGCCGACCTCCTTGAGGGAGTCCACCGGGACGTTCTCTTCGAGCATCACTTTGGGACCCGCGAAGATCAGCCCGTCGGGTTGTTCCTCACCGCCGATCTCCCTTTGGATGAGATTGGTCAGGAACTCGGTCTCGCCGTTTTTCTGAATGAGCTTCTTGAGGTCGATGGTACCGAGGTTCAGGGAATGGAGCGCCTCGCCCAGCGCGGGGAAGTCGATGCGATCGGCCTTGTCCTGGCGATAGAGAATGCGCTGCTCCTGAAGATTGAAGGCCACAATCGAGAACTTGCCGATCCGGGGTTCGCGCGAGATACTGCGCAGAATGGAAACCAGGGCCGTGGTATCCAGGGGCTGAAGGGTGGCCGAGCGGGAGTTTTGGGGCGCAAAATTGATGAGCACCTTCACGTTCAGGGGAAGCTCGCCCTGAGCCCGGGCCACCGGGGGCTCTTCCTTGAACGGTTCGGTCTCGGAGGCCTGGATGGAATCCGGGGGCAGACCCACGCTGATCTGCTTGTCCTTAGGCGGCAGGGCGGCTTCCGCGTCCCAGTAGAAGGAACACACCCGCTCGCTGCGGTCCCGCATCAGCCAGTCCACATGGTAGTGGCCCTCACCCAGGTCGAAACCACCTTGCAGGTAAGCCTCCCCTTTGGCGTCTTCAGGGATGGGAGGCACGCGAATGCGCTGCACGAAAAAAAAGGGCTCATCCTTGTGACTGTCCGGAGTGATCCGGAAAATCATGGTGAGGAGATTCTCCGCGCCGGCCAGTTCCCGGAGCGGAACACTCACCTCGTAGCCGGCGTGAAAGCGCAGGTCGAAACCCAGGACCGGCTTGACGGGACTGACCGTGCAGGGTAGATCTTTGCGGGGCTCCTGGACTTCCAGGACCGCCAGATCGGTATTAAAGATGCGCACCGCGCCGCCCGGACCCGAACCCACAATCGGGGTTTGGGCGTGCAAGATCAGCCCCACCGCGAGGCCGGGCAACCACCGGGCAACCACTCCAACGGTCCGCTTTGAGCAGCGCTTCCTCATCGCGTTCAGCACCCAGGCTGCTGTCCTACTCTTATTGTATCCCCGCTCGCCTGCCGTACCCGGACTCTTGATTGTACAACCACTTGCGGAAACCGTCCAGATGACCACCCCTCGCTGGTTCCATTATGCATTAAAATCGCTCAACCGAAAACCGGCCGCGGGGGGTAATACCTCTTCAGCCTGGTGCGCGCTGTCTTGGAAGATGGGCCAGACAAGCTGAAGCTTATCCCACCACCGGCCCGGTTGTGGTACAGTGCAAGGGAATATGGCATCCCGAAGCGTCAACAAGGTTATTCTGATCGGCCACCTGGGAAGAGATGCAGAGACCAAGTTCACTACCAGTGGCGCTGCCAAGACGACCTTCTCCGTGGCCACCAACCGCCGCTGGAAAGACCAGCAGACCGGCGAGTGGAAAGAGGAAACCGACTGGCACAACGTGGTTCTGTGGCGCCAGGAGAACCTCGCCAACTACCTGACCAAGGGCAAGCAGGTGTACGTGGAAGGGCGCCTGCAAACCCGCAACTACGACGACAAGGACGGCAAGAAGGTCTACGTGACCGAGGTGGTCGCCGAAGACGTGGTGCTGCTGGGCGGTCGCGGCGCAGAGGCCCCGGCAGAAGATGCGCAGCACGCCGCGCCGGCGCCCGGACCCCGGCCCGTGCCCGTGCCGCGTCCGCAACCCAGCCCGCCTGAAGAGGCTGCCTCGCAGGTGGTCACCGACGACGACGTGCCGTTCTAACAGCGGTGCAAGCCTCTTCCAGGCTCAACCCAGCAGGTCCAGCGCGTCCTGAAGCTGGTCGCGCGCGTGCCCCTGCCCCAGCCGGGTTGTGACCTGGATGCCCCGGCCGTACATCTGTCTGGCCTCTTCCAGACGTCCCAGTTTCTCCAGCGCCTGTCCGGCCTGAAAATATGCCACCGCATAGTCCGGGTCGAGGGACAGTACCACGTCGTATTCCTGAAGGGCCTGTTCGAATTCGCCGCGGCCGGCATAGGCCATCGCCAATCCATAGCGGGCGAAGACCTGGTTGGGGTTGAGAGCCACCAGGTTCTTGAGAGCTTCCAAACGGTCCGGCATGCCCTTCTATGCTAATATACGTGCGATGGCGTGTCCGTTCTTCTTCCCCATCGAGAGGTTTGCCGAGAAGGCCTGGAGGAAACCGCCGCGACTCCCGCTGGGGGACCCTTACCAGGGCGTCTGTCACGTGGATCCGATGCGGGAGTGGCGGCCGGATGAAGCCACGCTGCGGGAGGCCTGCAATCTGGGATACGCGCGCAAGAAGTGCCCCCGGTTCCCCAAAGACGCGGATCCGGATGCGGTTCGTTTCACGGCCCTGAGCGAGACCAACGGGACCCTCAAGCTGTACTACGTGATCGAGAAGAACTATACGCCGCTGGAGCACGGCCCGCTGGAGTACTCGGTGCCGGAGCAGCGGTTTGTGCGGAGCCACTCCAGCGCGCTGGTGGTCAAGCAGGCCCAGGCCTATGTCGAGAGTTACCTGCGCCGGAAATTCGAGCCCCAAGACGAGGCCAACAACCCGCACCGGCGGTGAGGGATCGTGGAACGTGGATCGTGGAATGTGGAACTTCGCTCCCGGGGATCCGCCCGCTGAGGGAGCAGACCGCCAGCCACCCGCTCCCCGGCCAGTGCGGGAATCCGTTTCAGAGTACTCCGAACTGGCCTTGCCCAACGATGCCAACTCGTTTGGCTTCCTGCTGGGCGGCAAAGTGATGCATCTGGTGGATCTGGCCGGGGCCATGGCGGCCATGCGACATGCCCGGCGCCCGGTGGTGACGGCGGCCGTGGATCACATGAACTTTCTGCACCCCATCCACATCGGGCAACTGGTGATTCTGCGCTCCTCGGTGAACCGCGCATTTCGGACCTCGATGGAAGTGGGAGTGAAGGTCTTCGTGGAAGACCTGATTAGCGGCGAGCTGAAACACACCTCGTCCGCGTACCTGACCTTTGTGGCCATTGACCAGCAGGGGAACCGGGTGGCGGTCCCGCCGGTGATTCCGGAGACTGAGGATGAGAAGCGGCGCTACGAAGAAGCGGGACAACGCCGGGCGTATCGCCTGGAACTGAAACGCCGGGCCAGCAGGTAAGCCCAGCCGCCGAGTTCAGCCCGCCGCTTTGTACATGTACTTGATGCTGGGTTTGAACAGGAGCAGGTTGGGTTTCCCGTCGCGGTGGATCTTCAGGCTTCCCTTGTCATACCACTCGATGACGCCCTCCAGGGTCTCTCCGTCGCGCAGCACAAACACCATCGGCGTGCGGGCCTGCATCTGCTTGAGGTAGTAGAAATTCTCAGCGTTGGTCTGCTCGGGAGGAGAGGCCCTCTTTTGGTGATTGTTGTTGCGGCGAGGGGAGTTCATTTGCTCCTTGACCTCGACCAGCGACGGACGGATCAGTTTGCGATTGGCGGGTTCCATCAGGGGGCTCCTTCATTAAAGGCTATTAATTGGCGCTCAGGTCAGGACTTATGTCTATGAATAGCACACTGGGGCGAGCGCCGCAAGCCCGAGTTGACACCCCCCGGCCCCAGCGATCGGTTTGTCAGTGCCACCCACTGTCCTCAAAGAGGTTGAGCGTGTCTCTCGGGAAGAGCGCCGCACCAAGAGTGAACTCTTCCGGGAGATGTTCCGGGTCTACCAGCGCTATCGCAAACACCGGGACACAGAAGAGAACCGCTGAGTCACGCAAATCATCGAGGAGGCCCAGCGCGAAGAGCGCGAGCGCCCCATGAAGATCGAGGAGAGGCTCGCGGACCGGATCATGCATGCCTCCCGAGCCAAGATGGCAAGAACCCTTCGTTCAACGCGGGATCAAGCGGCTGGTGAAGACTGCTGAAATCATTGCCCCCAAAATGAGGCTCCACGTCGTGGCCGACAGGAAATTTCGATCGTCACCGTGGCCGACTTCCGGCGAACGCTCGCGGTGTGATCACCTTCAGCCCGGCCGCAACTCCAGGATCAGGGCGTCCAGGGCGAGGTTCTTCTGAATGTTGCGGCGCAGCAGATCGGCCAGTTCATCGACCTTGCGAACCGCGTTGCGGATCCAGGGGAAGGAGACCCGCGCGGCCAGGGCCTGCAACTGGGGCTGGAGATCCGCGTTGCGGATGCGGGCGCCGGAGAAGCGCAACACCAGCAGATCTTCGAGCAGCAAGTGGAGAATTCTGAGCAGAGGTTCGAGCTTCTCCTGGCGGCTGGAAGCGGATTCGGCGTGCTTGAGCCAGGCCGCGAAGGGGGCAGCGCCGGCGGCCACTTCGAGCAGGGCAAGCATGGCGGTCCGGCGGCGGTCGTAGGTTTCCAGATCCAGCGAGACGGCCAGGCCGGGACTGCCGCGCGCCAGGGCGATGCGGCGCTCGGGATGGTCCAGGCCCCGCGTGCGCACGAACTCGGCCATCTCGTCGTCGGCCAGCGGGGCGAAGTGGAACCAGACCGAGCGCGAGCGGATGGTGGGCAGCAAATCATAGGGATTGGCGGCGGTCAGGATCAGGATCAAGTGAGCGGGCGGCTCTTCCAGGATCTTGAGCAGGGAATTGGCGGCCTGCTCGAAGGCCCGGTCGATCTGGTCAATCAGAAAAACCCGGCGCTGGCCGCGCAGCGGCTTGAACTGAGCGCGCTCCTTGAGCAGGCGCATCTGCTGGATGGAGGTCTGGCGCAAGGGCCCGTCGGGTGCGAAGGTGAGGAAGTCGGGATGCGAGGAGAACAGTAGGGGGTCTTCCGAGCGTTTGTCGGGGGGCCACTTCTCGCGCTCGCTCAGGCAGGCGGCGTTGTGCGGGAGGCTGAGGTCGTCCTTCTCGATCTTCTCCGGGGCGCCCAGCAAGCGGGCGGCGAAGCGCCGCGCCAGGGTGGCCTTGCCGATCCCTTCCGGCCCCGCAAACAAGAGGGTCTGGGTGATCCGGCGGTTCTCGATCATTTGTTCGAGCGCTTCGACCACCGGGCGGTTTCCGAAAAAGTCAGGAAACATCCAGCGTCCTCACCAGCGGGAGGACAGCCTCCCAGACGCGGCCAGCCACGGTCTCACGGTCCGGCCGTCCGTCAATCACGCGAAAGCGATGCGGCTCGCGCTGGGCCAGCCGGCAGTAGGCCTCGCGGGCCTGGCGATGGAACTCGAGGGCTTGCTCGTCCATGCGCGTCTCGGACTTGCTGAGTTCGCGGTTCCTGGCCCGGGCCAGGCTGGTTTCGAGATCGATGTCCACCAGCACGGTCAGATCCGGGACCAGCCCGTGACAGGCGATGCGATCCAGCGCCTGCACGGTTTCCTCGCCCAGGCCGCGCGCCGCACCCTGATAGACCAGGGTCGAATCCGTGAACCGGTCCGAGAGCACCACGGCGCCTCGCCGGAGGGCGGGCAAGATCCACTCCTCGACGTTCTGCGCGCGGGCGGCGAAATAGAGCAGCAGTTCTGCGGTGGGGCACAGTTCCTGGTTGGCGGAATCCAGGAGGATGCGGCGAATCTGCACCCCGATGGGCGTGCCGCCAGGCTCGGCGGTCTCGAGAACCTGGCAGCCCTGAGCGCGCAGCCGCTGGGCCAGCAGCCGCATCTGGGTGGTTTTCCCGCAGCCGTCCATGCCTTCAAAGGTGATGAAGAGGCCGCGTTTCGCTTCAGTCATAGACGTAGTGCAGAACTTTTTTCAGGTCCTCCCAGGCCTCGCGCTTGGCGTTCTGGTTGTAAGGCCGGAGCAGGTAGGAAGGATGGTAGGTGACCATGACCGGAATGTCGCCCCATTGGAACCAGTTGCCGCGCAGCCTGGTGACTCCCTCCTTGCGGCCCAGCAAGGCTTTGGCGGCGGTGGCGCCGAGGGCGCAAATGGCCTTGGGACGAATGGCGGCGAGCTGGCGGAACAGAAACTGGCCGCAGGTTTGAGTCTCGTCCGGCTCGGGGGTGCGGTTTTCAGGGGGCCGGCACTTGACGACATTGCAGATGTAGACATCCTTGCGCTCGATCGGAATGCCTTCGCGGCGGGCGGTGCCGTCGATCATCTGGGTGAGAAGCTGGCCGGCCCGTCCGACGAAGGGAAAGCCCTGGGCATCTTCGTCGGCCCCCGGGCCTTCTCCCACGAAGACCAGCCTGGCGTGGGGATTGCCGACGCCAAAGACGATCTTGCTGCGGCCGGCGTGGAGGCGGCAGCGGCGGCAGTCCCCCAGGTCTTCCTGGACCTTATCCAGGGATTCCTGTGGGGCAGGCTCGGGGCCTGCCGAGCGCCGGTAGAGAGTCCGGATCCCCAGATCCTGGTAGTAGCTCAGGTACTGGCGAAGCAGTTGGGTGTTCATTGCGCGGCGAGGAGTGCGAGCCGCAGTTTCAGCAACTCGTCGAAAATCCGGTCGGCCAAGTGGCGCTTGGAGGCCCGCGGAAGGACCACCGTTTCGCCCGTGCGCATCACCAGCGTGAGCTCATTCTGGTCGGATTCAAATCCGATCCCCTCGACATCCACGCGGTTGCCCACCAGCATGTCGCAGTTCTTGGACGCGAGCTTGCGACGGGCCTCGGCGAGGAGATCCTGGGTTTCGGCAGCGAAACCAACCAGCAGCCGGTCTCCCTTACGGGCGCCGATTTCGGCCAGGATGTCTGGGGTGGGATCCAGCTCGAGGGCCAGCCTGGCGGCGGTCTTTTTGATCTTCTGGAGGGGCGGTTGGGCGAGATAATAGTCCGCCACCGCGGCAGCTTTCAGGATGATCGTGGAGGGAGGGAGGCGCTCGAGAACCGCGGCCCGCATCTGGTCGGCCGTCCGCACGCGCACCAGGGTGACTCCGGAGGGCGCGGGCAGGCTGACCGGGCCGGAGACCAGGATGACCCGCGCGCCGCGCGCGGCGGCCGCTTCGGCCAGGGCGTAGCCCATCTTGCCGCTGGAGCGGTTGGAGAGGAAGCGCACCGGGTCCAGGGGCTCCTGGGTGGGCCCGGCGGTGACCAGGACGGTCTCTCCTTCCAGGTCGCGCGGGCGGTCCAGCAGCGCGAAGACCGCGTCCGCGATGCGCTCGGGAGGGGCCAGGCGTCCGGGACCGGTCATGCCGCAGGCCAGCGGACCTTCCTCCGGATCCACGATGGTATGTCCCCGCTCTCGCAAGGTTTCGAGGTTGCGCCGGGTGGCAGGATGATGCCACATATTGGTGTTCATGGCGGGGGCCAGAACCACCGGGCCAGTGAAGGCCAGGTACAGGGTGGTGAGGAAGTCATCGGCCAGGCCGAGGGCGAATTTCGCCAGCAGGTCCGCGGTGGCCGGGGCCACCACAAGCAGTTGGTATTCTTGGGCCACGGCGATGTGCTGGACGGCGCTGGCCAGGGCGCCCTCGGCGGTCTGGGTGGGGAACAGGTCGGTGATGACCTGGCGTCCGGTGAGGGCCGCAAAGGTGAGCGGGCGGACAAACTCCTGCGCGGCCCTGGTCATGACCACCTGGACGCTGGAGCCGCGCTCGATGAGCGCGCGGGCCAGTTCCGCGGCCTTGTAGGCGGCGATCCCCCCGCTGACCCCGAGCACTACCGAGTGGGACATACCTCAGCTTGTCCTGTCTTAGATGCTCTCCAGCGGCGGGGGCGGCGGCGGGGTGGTGTCCTCGTACTTCACCAGCCCACGGCGGACTTCCTCCATGGCGGTGACGGTGGGTTTCTTGGAGGTGGTGGGAAGGAACGGGCGAGCGCCGCCCTGGAGCTGGCGGGCGCGCTTGGCGGCGACGATGATGAAGCGATAGGTGCTTTGCTCCGGATCGTCCGGAATGGTGGCGACACTGTTGTTTCTTGGGGCGCTATCGGGCATCAGTTCAAACCTCCGCACAGGCAGGAATGTCTGTGCTACTCGCGGGTTTCGAAGCTCTCCAGAATGGGCCGGATGTGCTCCTCCATCCTGGTGCGGCGGACCCGCTCGGCCTGGAGGATGGCGGCCAGGGTCTCAACCGCGGCCTCCACCCCCCGGTTGATCAGCACGTAGTCATAGGCGCTGTAGTTTTCGATTTCCTGCGCCGCTTCGCGCAGCCGGCGCTGGATCACTTCCTCGGAATCCTCCGAACGCGCGCGCAATCTCTGTTCAAGAATGTGGCGGGAAGGCGCCAGGATAAAAACGCTTACGGCATCCGGGATCTTACTCTTTAATTGTCGCGCACCTTGAACGTCGATGTCGAGTACCAGATCGCGGCCTTCCGCCCGGGCCTGCTCCAGGATGCCGCGGTGCGTGCCGTAGTAGTTGCCGAAGACCTGGGCGTGTTCGAGGAACTCGCCGCGGGCGATGCGGGCGTCGAAGTCCTGGCGCGAGATGTAGTGGTAGTGCTCGCCGGGGCGTTCCTGGCCTCTGGGGCTGCGGGTGGTGTAGGAGATCGAAAACAGCAGTTCCGGGTGCTGCTGGAGCAGCCGGCCGACCAGGGTGGATTTGCCGGAGCCGGAGGGGGCCGAGACGATGACAACCAAGCTCATTCCAGATTCAGCACCTGTTCGCGTATCTTCTCGATCTCGGCCTTGGCCTGGAGCGCCAGATCGGTAATGGCCAGCCCGAGTTCCGGCAGACCGGCGGCTTTCGAGAGGATGGTGTTGGTCTCCCGCTGCATCTCCTGCAACAGGAAATCGAGTTTCTTGCCCACCTCGCCGCCCGCGTTGAGGGTTTCCTCCAACTGGGCCGAGTGGGCCTTCAGACGGCTGGCTTCCTCGCTGACGTCGCTGCGGTCGGTGAGGAAGGCGGCTTCCTGGGCCAGCCGCTGCGGGTCCGGGGCCAGGCCGCTGAGCAGTTCTGCCAAGCGCTCGGTGAGGCGGGTCTGGAAGGCGGGCAGGGCGCGCACGCGGAGGGCTTCGATGCCCGCCACACATTCCCGGACCAGGGCGTTGCGGGAGCGCAGCTCGGCGGCGATCTCGGCGCCCTCGCGGTCGCGGAACTGGTTGAGCGCGCCCAGGCCCTCTTCGAGGACCTCCAGCAGCGCGGCCTCCAGTTGCGGGCCGGGCTCCGCCTCGGCGGCCTGAAACATGCCGGGAACGCGGAGCGCGGAATTGAGGTCCGGCTGGCAGTGCAGGCCGTGGACCGCGGCGGTGCGGCGAAAGGCGCTCAGGTACGCTTCCAGCAGGGCGCGGTTGACAACCACCGGGGCCAGCTCCTGGGCGTTCGAGAGTTTGACCTGGATCTGGAGGTGCCCGCGCGTGACCGAGCGCTTGACCGCGGCGCGCAGCGAATTCTCAAAGGCCTCCAGTTCCTGCGGCAGATGGAGATGCACGTCCAGACCGCGGTGGTTGACGCTCTTGATGGTGAGGACCATCTCGGCCTGGTTGAGCAACTTGCGGACCCGGGCGAAGCCGGTCATGCTGCGGAGGCTCATAGATTCACCAGCTCGTCGCCGTGCAGGAACTGGAGCTCGTGGAGCCGCTGGTAGACGCCGCCGCGATTCACCAGTTCCTCGTGGGCGCCGATCTCGGCAATCCGCCCCTGGTCCAGCACCACGATCTGGCCGGCCCGGCGCACGGTCGAGAGCCGGTGCGCGATGACGATCACGGTGCGCTCCGCAATCAAGTTGGCCAGGGCCCGCTGCACCAGCATCTCCGACTCGGTGTCCAGGTGGGAGGTGGCTTCGTCCAGGATGAGAATGGGCGCATTCTTGAGCAGGGCGCGGGCAATGGCGATGCGCTGGCGCTGGCCGCCGCTCAACTTGACTCCGCGTTCGCCGATCACGGTATCGTAGCTCTGGGGAAGCTGGAGGATGAATTCCTCGGCCATGGCGTTGCGGGCGGCGCTTCGGATGGTCTCGAAATCGGCGTACGGCTTGCCGTAGCGGATATTGTTTGCCACGGTGTCGTTGAACAGGAAAGTGTCCTGAGCCACAATGCCGATCTTCTCGCGCAGGGAGGCCAGTTCGAGGTCTCGCACGTCGGCGCCGTCCACACAGACGGCCCCGCTCGAAACGTCATAGAACCGCGGCAACAGGTTCACCAGGGTGGTCTTGCCCGCTCCGCTGGGCCCCACCAGGGCCACCACTTCGCCGGCCTTCACCTCCAGGGAGATGGAGCACAGCAGAAAGCCGTTGGGCGAGCCGGGATAGCGGAAAGTGACGTTGTCGTAGGTGATGGACTTCTGAAAACCGGGCAGGCGCTGCGCCCCGGGCTTGTCCCGGATCTCTTCGCCCCGGTCCAGGTACTCGAAGACCTTCTGGGAAGCCCCCACCGCCTGCTGGAATATGTTGTGGATGCCGGTCAGCCGCTTGACCGGCTCGTAGAGCATCAGCAGGGCGAAGACGAAGCTGATGAAGGCCCCCTCCGACATGGTCCCGGCTTTGATCTGGCCACGCCCGTAAGTCAGCAGAGCCACGATGGTCAGGGCCCCGAAGAACTCGATGAGCGGGGAGGCCAGGGCCTGCTGGACCACGTAGCGCAGGTTGCTGGCGCGGAGGTGGCGCGCGGCCACTCGAAACCGCCGCGATTCATAGCCCTCCGTGCCGAACGATTTCACCACCTGGTGGCCGCTGAGGGTCTCCTGCAAGATCTGGTTCAGCTCGGCCGTCTCGTCCTGCGCCCGGCGGGTGGTGTGGCGAATGCGCCGGCCGATGCGCACGGTAGGCAACAACACGAAGGGCAGCACGGTCAGGCTGATGATGGCCAGGCGCCAGTCCATCGAGAGCAGCACGCACAGCAGCCCGATCACGGAGAAGGATTGCCGCAGCCAGTCCGCCAGCATGTGCGAGGTAGCCACCTGGATCTTCTCGATGTCGTTCATGATGGAGGACATCAGCCGGCCGGTCGAGTGGATCTCGAAGAACTGCGCACCCTGGCGGAGCACCTTGTTGAAAACCCGCTGGCGCAAGTCCGTGATGGCCGAGAAGCCCACGTAGTTGACCAGGTAGTTGCCGCAGAAATCGCTCAGGCCCTTGACCACGAAAATGCCCACGATCCAGAAGGCGATCATGGTCCAGACGTTGTGGATCCAGGGCGGCGTGACTTGGTCCAGGTAGACCTCCGAGCCGGAGACGGGGACCTTGAACAGCAGCACCGGCACGTCCGCCGAGGTGGGCTTCAGGACCCGGTCGAACACCGGGCGCAGCAGCAGCGCGATGGTGGCGTGGGCGGCGCCCGCGCAGGCCATCAGGAGGACCGAGGCAAGGAGCGCCAGCCAGTACGGGCGCGCGAAGCGCAGGATGCGGAACAGCCCCTTCACGCCGCCACCCCCAGGCGCTCGACGGCCCCGAGCACCTCGCGCAGCTCGACTCGCTGGATGGATTCGCGCGCCACGATCACTTCGGCAGGCGCCTTCCAGGGCCCCCAGATCTCCGGATCGGAGGCCCCGAAGATGACCACCGAAGGGACTTGGAGCGCCGCGGCCATGTGCGCCGGTCCCGAATCGTTCCCGATGAACAGGGCGGCCCGGCTGAGCAGAGACTTGACCTCGGAGAGTGGCGCGCCGGCCAGCGTGCGGAACTCTCTGAACGGGCTCAAATCGTCCCCCTTCCCCGCGATGAAAATGGTCTCGAGCTTGAGTTGGCGGGCCAGCGCCAAGAACTTCCGGGCCGGCCAGGTCTTGTCGGGCGTCGAAGCCACCGGGTGCATCACGGCGTAGTCCCGGGCTCGTGCAGGACCGCCGCCGGAGAAGAGCCTGGCGCGCGGAATCTCTCCGGGCTCCGCCCCTAAGTAGAACACGGCGGAAGCCAGGTGTTCCGCGGTGTGTACCTTTCTTTGCACCCCCAGGATCTCCTGGGCCCTGGGAATCCGCACATTGTGCAGGAAAGAGAAACGAAAATGCGCAAAACCCGCGCGGAAGGAGGCGCGGGAGAGCGCGGTAAGCCGCAGGCTCCGGATTCCGCCGTGCAGGTTCAGGCAGAGCTGCGGGCGCCAGTGCGCCAAGCGACGCACTCTGGGCGGCAGCAGTGCGTTGACGTCCGGGTTACCCTCGAAGACTGCCACAAAAGGCTCTTCCACGACCACCCCGACTTGCAGGTCGGGCCGGCTCTTCTTCAGGATCTCGAGGGCCGGCGTGGTCAGCACACAGTCGCCCAGTGAACGGAGGCGGACCACCGCCACGCGCGCACCCAGGGGAAGCTGTTGCAGTATCTCTGCCATTCCGAGGCGGACCTACTCCTCGATGGTGGCCTCGTCGATCAGCATCACCGGGATATCATCGCGGATCGGATAGACCCGCTTGCACTCGACGCACTTCAAGCCGCTCTGGTCTGGCTTGAGCTCCACCGTCGCCTTGCACAGAGGGCACACCAGGATTTCAAGAAGATCCTTGCTAATGGCCATAACTGGCCTTACAGTGTAGCAGTTTTGGCAGGACCTGAGCAGTCGCTGTAGAGGGTACTGCTGTTGGGGATACCCACGAGAGTTGGGTTCGTTGGGCTGGGGATCGGGTTGGTTTTGGCTCCCAAACTGGGGTTTCGGCAGCTCGTAGAGGGGGTTGAAGCCAGTAGTCTGGTTCTGGTAGAAGCAGGGCTCTGTGGCCGGGAAGGCGGCGCGGGCGTGGGGTTTGCGTGTGAGTGCGTTGCTCCGATTGGCGTCGGTTGGGTTTTGTGTGGCCATAAAAAGTCAAATTTGTACGAGCGAAGCCAAATCGGGGCGCCTGCGGCGCCAGCATCGACGAAAAGCGGTCGATGCTGAGGAGTCAAGAGCCAGGAGTCAGAATTCAGGAGTCTGGACTCCGTTAACAGAGTAGCAGAGGGAAATGAGATGAGAGGGGAGGGTTTGGGGGAAGGTGTTGAAAACGCAGAGGAAAGATTATAGGGAGATTGTGTCATTGTTCTGGCAAGGAGGAAGAGGGCACGCGAAGATAGACCTTTCCCGGACGCCACCTGCTATGTCACAATCGCAGCATGCAACCTGTGACTGGCAGTTGGATGTCTCGCCGCGCCTGGGTAGCCGGGGCAGCGGCCTCGGGGCTTTCGGCCCAAAGCGTTCCGGGGACGGTGCGCCTTCCCAAGAAGATCCGGGTGGGACTGCTGGGGGTGGTGGGACACCCGGGCGAAATCCTGAACCCGCTCGGCCGGCTCCCGGATGTCGAGGTGGTGGCCGTCGCCGATCCCGAAGCAAAGGCTGCCGCGCAATTGGCCCGCAATCCCAGACTGAGCGGGATCAGGCAGTACACGGATTACCGCCAGATGCTGGACCGGGAGAAGCTGGACGTAGTGGGCATCTGCAATCCCAACGGGGAGCGCGCGGCGGCGATTCTGGCCTGCGTCGAGCGCAAGCTGCACGTGGTTGCGGAGAAGCCGCTGGCCATTGAGATAAAGGACCTGACGCGGGTGAAGCAGGCCGTGGCGCGGCAGGGCGTGCGCCTGTCGATGCTGCTGCCCATGCGCTTCTCCCCACCGTACCTGGCGCTGAAGCAGGTGGTGGATTCGGGCGCCATCGGGGAAGTAGCGCAGATCGGGGCCCAGAAGTCCTACAAGCTGGGGGAGCGGCCGGTCTGGTATTTGCGCCGCTCGACCTACGGGGGAACCATTCCCTGGATCGGCATTCACATGGTGGACCTGATGCGCTGGTCCAGCGGGCGGGAATTCACGGAGGTGGCCTCTTTCCAGACCCATATCGCCTTCCCCGAACTGGGGGAAATGGAGAACGTTACGGCGTCGCTTTTCCGGCTGGACAACGGGGGAGCGGCCACCCTGCGGATGGACTACCTGCGTCCGGAAACCGCGCCCACGCACGGGGACGACCGGCTGCGCCTGGCCGGGACCCAGGGGGTTGTCGAGTACCAGGGCGCCACCGGGGTCACCGTCATGACCGGCAAGGAAAAGCCGCAGGTCATGCAGAAGTTGCCCGCCGGGCAGTCGCTGTTCGTGGATTTCCTGGAATCGGTGTACAACGGCAAGCCGACGGCCCTGAAGCTGGAAGATATCTTCCGGGTGAACGAGATCGTCTTGCTGGCCCGGGAGGCGGCTGACCGCCACCAGATCTTGAAGCTTACTTAGGGCGGGCTACCAGCAACTTCCGCGATGCCGCCATCTCCTGATCCGTGAGCCGGTGATCGAGCACGCGTTTCTTTTCCAGTTCCCGGTGCAGCCTGATCAACGCCTCGTCCCACCGGCACTCTGTCAGCCTCAGTTGGCGGTCCAGCGTGTAGCTTCCCTCACACGCATCGGAACGGACGGCTCAGGCAACTTCTGCGGCGTGCACAGCAACGCGGTCGGTGTGCGCCTCTACTTTGACGCAACCAGCCGCCCAGCACGGTTCAGCGCCACATTCTGACCAGCCGTCCCTCGCACAAGTTCCCCAAGAGAAAAAAAGCCCCCGCCTCTCGGGGGCTTTTTGTTTCCAGTCTCCTACACCCTCGCGCGTGCGCCGCCGCAACGGCGCCCACCCCGCCTACGGACGCACTTCCTCGGGAAGCCCATTCAGTACCGCCTCATAGACCTGGCTGGCCGTACCCAGCGCCACTTCAGCCTCCTGCGCCGTCGGCTCCTCCGGCAGCCCCGCGTACCGGAACTTCCAGGCATATTCCGTAAGCGGAGCCGCACACCGCAGCAGTGCCTCCAGGCTCGGGTCCAGCTCGCTCGATGCCTCCCCAAGCTCCACCAGGTTGTGTGTCTTTCGAAATGCCCGGCCGTGCCAAGTCAGGAAGGCCTTGAGTGCCTTCTCGACCGCTTACTGAGCGTGGAAGGCGATGTCCTCCACGAACAGTGGGTCGGCCTGCAATTCGTAGGCTGCGGCTCCCAGGTCCCGCGCCGCCTTGGACAGCCACGCCTTGGTCTCGGCCACCAGAGATGCCTCACGCGGCATGCAGCAGCCTCCCCTGCCGCATGATTGTCGCAGGCAGCGACGCCACCACTCCCAGCCTGCTCTCAAACTCCGTCACCGTCCACACCAGCACATCCGCGGCCGCTCCGGTCCCCCAGAGCACCTGGTAAGCCAGCCGGCTTCGCCGTTGCTCCGCTGGCGCATCATCCGCGACAACCAACATCAGGTCATAGTCGCTGTCCGGACCCGCGTCGCCGCGTGCCTTCGACCCGAACAGATAGACCCGCTCCGGCGCGTACGCCTCGACCAGCCGCCGCACCACCTCAGCCAGCACCGGATCTCGCCTCAGGACCTCCCCGCCGGCCATCTTCTCCAACTGGTAGTCACCCGCCATGCTTCACGCGAAGCCCAACGCACTTCAACCAGTTTCAGTCTACACGCCCTGCCGGGTCTGGGTGTGGGGTTGCTGGGCATCGTGGGACAGCCGGGCGGAACGCTGAAGAAGGTGTTGGACTCGGGCGCGATTGGGGAAGTGGCGCAAAAATGACCGGCAAGGAAAGGCCGCAGGTCATTCGGGAGGCGCCCGTCGGCGGGTGAGGCCGGCCGCCAGGCCGATCACCACGCAACCCAGTTTATAAGTCGTTTCTTTCCGCGAGTTAGCGTGTGGGCCACACTTGGGACTCCAGGAGCCCGCCGTAAGCTCAAGACGCAGGTTGGGAATTCGTCCCAACCCGGGAGAAAACCATGGAGCCCGAGCCGATCATTATCATTTTCCCCCCTCCACCGTGGCTCTGAGAAGTTGACAACCGAAAGGTTGATTCGGTGCGCGCCACAGGCGCACGATAAACACTTGGAAAACTGAGAATAACTGCCATTTCGCGGCAAAATCCTGGCATGATTCCGTGGTGGTACTCCGGAATGGAGTACCACCCGGAACGCCAGCCCTCCGGTTCCACTCCTCCAAGCTTGGCAAGGGCTCCGCCCTTGATATCCCTGACGGGATATAGAAGTCAGGAGTCAGCATGGGGGGCGCCTTCGGCGTGGTCCATAGGACCAGAATGGCTTTGCGCGCCTGTTCCGGTATCGGA
>Ga0315280_10005794_pt1 | contig 17405 bp, 15 predicted proteins | sample YL17G06_40_MG_FD_203697 | JGI IMG/M metagenome (GOLD analysis project Ga0315280, IMG submission 203697) | Sediment microbial communities from Yellowstone Lake, YNP, Wyoming, USA - YL17G06_40 | ecosystem: Environmental > Aquatic > Freshwater > Lake > Sediment | place: USA: Wyoming | collected...
AAAAAAAGTTAAAGAATATCAATTTTCCGGAGAAGCTGCTTATTGGCTTGGAGAGTTATTTATGGAAATGGAAGACTACGCGGAAGCTGAGAAATACTTCAACGAAAGCAACAGCATCTATGAAAATGCAGGAAACACAGATGCCCAGCTTGCTTGGACATTTCCAGCCTTGGCAAGATTATATCTGAAAGAGGGTGAAATTGAAAAAGCCAAAGGACTAATCGAAAAAACCTTTGAACACGCAGCAAAAACAAAAAACAGATTAGTTATTCCTTACGCTGATATGTTGAAAGGCATGCTTTTCAGAGAGCAGAAAAACTGGGAACAATCTATAGAAAACTTCGAAAAAAGTCTCCAAGGATACAAATCCTTAAATGCGCAAAAATGGTATGTCACCCAATTCGCTGAACTTCTGTATGAATATGGCTTAATGTATCTGGAAAGAAATGAGGAAGGCGACAAAGAAAAAGCCAACTCGCTACTAAACCAAGCTCTGGAAATATGCCAAAAAATCGATGCCAAAAAGAAAGTAGAAAAGATAATAGCAAAAAAGAAACTGCTCACAGCTTAGATTCTAACATTTCTCCACTCTTATTTTCGTCCCACTTTTCACCCTACTAAACAGTTCAAGATTTCCCGTTACCTTGCCAAGAATACTCACCGGACTGTAAGGTTGCGATTCCCCATAGAATATGCATATGGCGCTTCCCATAGGCCAAAACGCAACAGTTCCTTTTTCAACAGTTCCCTTCGCTTTTTCTTCCCCCATCTTAATCAGTGTTTCAAAATAGACCTCTTCCTTCCATAAAGCTGCCCTGCCCTCTACTGGGAGTTTCCTAACTAACGAGTCTATGGTTCTTGGCGCCAAAAAACGTACGAGCTCTCCTTCCGCTTCGCCTAATCCTTCTATAATGAACTTTATTTTTATGCGCGAAATTGCTTCTTCTTCGTCGCTGCTCATCATTTTTTACCTCTTTGGAGAAGCTCTTCCAATATCTGCTCAAGCGAGACTGGCCCTAAAACCTGAAGTTCATATTTCACTCTCACTGTTGGCTTGTTAATGGTCATAACTCTTCTCAAGTCGATGGGTGTTCCAATCACCACAACGTCGCAGGGTGTGCGGTCGATGGTTTCCTTAAGCTCGGCTATTTGTTTTTCACCGTAACCAATTGCTGGAAGAATAGTTCCTAAATGCGTGTATTTCTTGTAAGTTTCCTTTATCGAACCTACGGCATATGGTTTCGGATCGACAATCTCGCTTGCCCCAAATCTTTTCACCGCTATTGTTCCGGCTCCATAGGGCATGTTGCCATGCGTCAGTGTTGGTCCATCCTCTATCACTAATACACGTCTTCCCTTGATTAACTCAGGTTTGTCAGCGGTTATTGGCGAGGCTGCATCCAAAATTATAGCGTTGGGATTGACCCTCCTTACGTTTTCTTTCACTTGCTCTACGTTCTTTGGGTCTGCTGTGTCAACTTTGTTTATTATTACAACGTTTGCCATCCGTAAATTAGCTTCACCAGGATGATAGGTGATTTCGTGTCCGGCTCTATGGGGGTCAGCTACAACAATGTGCAAGTCCGGCTTATAGAAAGGTAAATCGTTGTTGCCTCCATCCCAAACTATGACATCCGCCTCTTTTTCAGCTTCTTCCAAAATTTTCCCGTAGTCAACCCCAGCATAAACAATTATGCCGTTGTCGATGTGGGGCTCATATTCTTCTCTTTCTTCAATCGTGCATTCATATTTGTCCAAATCTTCGTAGGAAGCAAAACGTTCCCAAACCTGCTTTCTTAAGTCTCCATAGGGCATCGGATGCCTAATAACCACAACCCTCAAACCATTGTTTTTCAAAATCTTTGCGACTTGCCTTGAGGTTTGACTTTTTCCAGATCCTGTTCTGACAGCGCCCACAGAAACAACTGGAACTTTTGCCCTAAGCATTGTCGTTTTCGGTCCCATTAAACGGAAGTCTGCACCACTTGCTAATACTATGGAAGCCTTGTGCATAACATATTCATGTGAAACATCGCTGTAGGCGAAAATAACCTGGTCAACGTCGTTTTCTTTTATTAGTTTTTGCAGTTCTTCTTCCAGATATATTGGTATGCCCTTTGGGTAGTTTGGACCTGCAAGCTCCGGTGGATATGTTCTGCCTTCTATGCCCGGAATCTGTGTAGCGGTGAAAGCCATAACTTCATAGGCGCTGTTGTCTCTGAAATAGACGTTAAAGTTGTGGAAGTCTCTGCCAGCCGCGCCCATTATAACAACTTTAATTTTCTGCATGGTTATGATTCCCCATCAAAACCCCATTAAGCGGGTTCAATACTACTTAATCATTCCATATAAACCTTAAGTAGAAAAATGATTAGTTTCATGGTGTGTGACCGCCTTACAAAACTTTGATAGCAGTTTCGATTTCTTCGGTTCTCTGTTAGTTTTTGCTAATAACTTCGTTTGATTACTGGATATTAGGAAAACCTTAAAATGGTGAAAAGTTGTTGCCTAAATTCTTGACTCTGTTTAGAAACTCTTCCATCTCTCTTTCCGTTTCTTCTTTTCTTTTTGTCAGAAACTCTAGCTCCTCAGATATCTCCCCTAGCCACTGTTTAATGGCTAACTTGCATTCTTCTCTAGTCATTTTGGCAAGATATTTTGAAACAGCTTGCGGAGCGCACTTTCTCAGTAAACGTAATGGGTAATTGATTTGCTGAAATTTTGAAAAAGGGAAGAAATGTCTGGTTGAACGTGGTTTCATTAGGCATTTGTTAAGTCCAGCCGAGATGACTCTTTCAATAGTTATTTCTTCATCTGAATCAGTTACGTATCGATGGATTCTTCTTCTTCCAACACGTATTTTCGGATTCTGAAAGGCGTTGATAAGCATAACTGGTATTAGCGTATAACCAAGGCTTTTCAATGCGAGCCAACGGTGCATTCCGTCTAGAATTACGTGCGATTTTTCATCTGCTATGATTGGATACTTTAGTACACCGTCCATAAGGATTTCTTGTTTAAGCAGTTCCAGATAAACTGGAGAGCCTTTTTCGTGAGGCTTCAGCTCGTCAATAGGCACCAAAACTATTTTTAAATTTGGTTTTTCCATCAAAACAGTGGACGTCACTTGTTCTTTCACCTTTTAATGGCTGAAGACGGGAATGTCAATCTTTTCTGGTTCATAATCCGCCAGTTTGCCAGCGAGGAATTGTTCATAAGCCGTTAGGTCAAGTAAGCCATGTCCACTGTAATTCATTGCGATAACTTTCTTTTCGCCAGTTTTCTTGCATTTTAAAGCCTCGTCTAACACGTACTTTAGGCTATGGGCGGTTTCGGGGGCTATAATTAACCCTTCAGTTTGAGCTAGTATTTTGGCGGCTTCGAAAACTTCGGTTTGACTGTAAGCAACCGAACGCATGTACCCCTTATAGATTAGATAAGATATCAAAGGTGCCATTCCATGGTATCTTAGACCGCCTGCATGAATAGGTGGACAAGCATATCCATGTCCAATTGTTAACATTTTGAGTAGTGGTGTCATTTCACCCGTGTCTCCATAATCATATGTGTATACGCCTCTGGTTGTATGTGGAACGGCTTTTGATTCGCAAGCAACAAATTCTGTGTCTGTTTTACCCTTAAGCTTGTCCATCATGAAGGGAAAGCCAAAACCAGCATAGTTAGAGCCGCCGCCTATACAGCCGCAAACTAAATCGGGATATGTGTCTACGAGTTCAAACTGTTTTTTCGCCTCTAGGCCCACTATTGTTTGGTGCATGAGAACGTGGTTCAACACAGAACCTAGAGAATACCGCGTATCATCATGGGCGAGCGTATCTTCTATTGCTTCACTGATAGCTATGCCAAGCGTCCCTGGGTGGTTGGGGTTTTCTTTAAGCAGTTTTCTACCAAAACTTGTTTGATCGCTTGGCGATTGAAACATTTCAGCTCCATAAACCTGTGATATAATTTTTCTGCCGGGCTTTTGCTGGTAGCTTGCTCGAACCATGTATATTCGACATTTTAACCCGAAAATGATGCTTGCTAAAGCTAAAGCTGTGCCCCATTGTCCCGCCCCAGTTTCCGTAACCAACCTGTTAGTTCCTTGCTTTTTGTTGTAGTAGGCTTGTGCGATGGCTGTGTTAGGTTTGTGGCTTCCGGTTGGACTGAAATTCTCGCATTTAAAGTATATCTGCGCAGAGGTTTTCAAGTATTTTTCAAGTCTTTTTGCACGGTAGAGGGGTGTTGGACGTGGAAGCCTTAGATAGGCGTCAAACACTTCGTCTGGTATTTTGATGTAGCGTTCCGTGGAAACTTCTTGCCCAATCAGTTCTTTTGCAAATATTCTTTCCAGTAGTGCTGGGCTTATTGGCTTTAATGTTGTTGGATCCAACGGGGGCGGTGCGGGTTCTGGAAGGTCTGCTTGGATGTTATACCAAGATGTTGGGGTTTCGTCGAGGCTTAACGTGACCATATATTCTTTCATTTTGTCCTTCGAGGTCATTTAATTCTCTCCATTGTATGTTTTGGTACATATGAGTACGTTACGATACTTAGAACTGTAAGAACATATTTATACTTTATTGCGCAAAAACGTACATGAAGGAATCCGTAACATGTGGAGTAATATTAGAAAATATTTAGAAGGGCATCCAGAAAGACTCAAAGTAGCCCGCGTCCTCGTAGAAAACGGGTTAAGCGTAAGAAACGGAAAAATCTATCTCAACGACATTGAAATTCCACCAGTGCGCGTAGCCCGGGCTGCTGGAGTGGATAGACGAACAGTGAATGAGACATTGAATGCTATCAACGCTAACAGGGAGCTTCGACTAATATTTGAGGGTATGAGATCTGCTGGGCTCTCGTTGAAGGAAATAGCCAAACACCTGAACTTGGGGGTTGTGGAAATAACACCCGTCGACGCCAGAATGCCTGGCATCCTAGCGAATTCTGCTATGATCATTACCAAAAAGGGTCTGAGCATAAGGCAAGCGATTGTTGATGATCCGGAATTATCGCCGGAGCCGAAACTCACGTTGATTGTTGAGAAAAAGATTCCGGGAGAATTAATTCCAGAGTTTCTAAAAATAAACGGGGTGGCTAAAGTTTCTGTGTATTGAAATAACTGCTATTTACTATTGATTTCACTTTATGAGATGTTCAAATTGTCAAAATATGTCATTATCCATCGGTCTTCAAGTTGTTCAATGCGCATCGTCACGTCCTGCAGTTTTTCTGTTGCCATCAATTCGTTCCATTGAACTGTTGGGATATCCTTTGGGGTTGCTTCCACCCATGGATAGGTGTCGTTGTTTAATTGTAAGACTATGTGGGTTGTGCCGTCTTCAACATATTCGTATTTGTTCTGAACTGTTGCATTGACTTCAACGTAGGTTATCGCGCCGAACAACTTCATGAAGTCTAACCGTGTATTATGTACGAGTTGTTCGCTTGTTAGTCCTTCTCCGTTCATTGTTATCGCTATTCTGTTAGTTTCTGATGCATCTACGATTGCGAATCCGGCTAAGTATATGGTTTCATCTTGTTCCCATGTGCCCTCACGCCAATAAATGGGAACATACCAAGCGAGTCTTTGATTGTCTGGCGAAATTTCAATCGGATATAGCAGAGGCATTTCTGCATAGTAGATGCCTGTAGCTGGTTTGGGCAATCTTCCTTCCACCAAGTCTTCAACTGTCCTACCAGAAATGTAGTTGGCTGACTTGAAGTCGTAAAAGAATATGCCTTCGCGTGTGGCTTTGAACACGCCTGCTAAAGTCCTTTGGTTTCCAACAGGATTGACGCAGACAAGAGCTACTACATCGTTTGTTTCTGGGTCGACAATGTAGCGTGTATCCTCTGTCATTTGAAAGCGTTCGCGGCTTGGTGGAATTATCCATAAGAAGCCGCCAGCCCAATAGTCAAAGCCATCGCCTCTTCGGAAGCATCCCATTTCGTTTATCATTCCCTCCAACCAGTCTTCATCATAAATTTGCGTAATCCAAACGGGAATGTCAGATAGGGTTGTTATGTTATAGCGTAAGTTGGCTTGCGAATCGTAAACCATGGGAGCCTCATATTTTTTGATTAGATCGAACCCTACATTGTAACGTGTTACAACATAGACAGTCTCGTTCGCAGTCAAGTCCCACGTTATATAGGAGATGCCATAGCTTTTCGCCATGTCGCCCATGTAAGAGCGGAAATGAATGTTGTGGTCCCACCAGAGTTCTTCTCCGACTGCAAATTCGTTACGCAATATCTTTGGGGTTGCAGTTGGGTCCGTCGCATCCATTATCACAAAGCCTTTAACATAATTCTCCGCCAAAACGTTTGTTGAGCCAATAACAGCTATCCAAACCAGTTTTCCTTCAGGAGATTTTGTTATATGACAACCTAAAACGCGCATGTTGCTTCCGAACTCAGACATGTGACGCCTCGCAAGTGATACAGCAAGTTCTTGTGTGACGAGACGCACCATATTATCCGGAATTGAACTGTTAAAGGGCAAACCTGAACCCAACCGTATGAAATTATTGAAGTACACCGCGTTTCCCACCCGCTGAATCTGTCCGAAAATTATCATTGTTGAAGCCGAAAGCAGATAAATAAGAAAAAGAACCCCGACAACTTTTCTTTGAATCTTCACAGAGACTTTCCAAGGCAATCTGCGTTGCGAATAATAATGCTGCGTTGAATTTTCTAGGTCGGCATGCCTTAACGAGAAGGCTGATTCAATAAATGCGACAAACAGTCTAAGAAAAACCAGCAAATAAATGAAAATACTTAAAGGAGTCTGAAAAAGCTGAATTATGAAGAAAAGAAACAAGCCTATGAACAGTGAACCTATGCGGGAAAGCGACTTCCAACTAAACTTTCTTGGCGGGATTGGAACGTACCACAGAAAAGCCCAAATCAAAAGAAACAGGAACAGATTCAAAGTCTTCACCAACACTCTAAATTTCATAATGGAATATTTAAATCGATTGAAAATGCGAAGCAAAAATCTTCTAGTAATTCATGTCAATGAACGTTGCAATTTTTGCGCTTAAACCGCTAGGAATAATAAAGAGCATCCGTTCGATAAATTATTCACCATGAGGCTTGTAAATGCCTAAAATAGGTGTTTACGTTTGCCATTGCGGCTTGAACATTGCTGGCGTTGTGGACGTGGAAAACGTTACCGAATACGCCAAAAGCTTGCCAGACGTTGCGATAGCTAGAAGCTACACTTACATGTGTTCTGAGCCAGGACAACACATGATTCAAGAAGACATTAAAACACACAACCTTGACAGAATAGTCATTGCCACATGTTCGCCCAGAATGCATGAAGAAACCTTCCGCAAAACGGTCGCCGAAGCGGGCTTAAATCCATACTTGCTTGAGATTGTCAATTTAAGAGAACATGTTTCTTGGGCACACAGCGATAACCCTGAAAAAGCTACAGAAAAGGCTAAAGCGCTTGTAAGAATGGGTGTGGCGCGTGCAAGACTTTTGGAACCATTGGAAAAGCGCAAAGTGAGCGTTGAGAAAAGCGTTTTAGTTGTTGGCGGCGGAATCGCAGGCATTCAAGCTTCACTGGATTTAGCCAATGCTGGGTTCAAGGTTTTCCTTGTGGAGAAAGCTCCAAGCATTGGCGGCCGCATGGCACAGTTGGACAAGACCTTCCCGACACTTGATTGCAGCGCTTGTATTTTAACGCCTAAAATGGTTGATGTTGCTAAACATTCAAACGTGAAATTGTTAACGAATTCTGAAGTTACCGAGGTTAAGGGTTTTGTTGGAAATTACGAAGTTTCAATAGTGAAGAAGCCTCGATATGTGGACGAGAAAAAATGCGTTGGCTGCGAGATCTGCACAAAAGTCTGCTCAGTCAAAGTTCCAGACGAGTTTAATGAAGGTTTGAGCCAAACCCGGGCAATATCCATTTATTCGCCATATGCGGTTCCAAAAGTTGCCATAATTGACCCGAAACATTGCCTTCGACTAAGATTTAATAAAGACGTGTGTGGAAAATGCGTGGAAGCGTGTACAGCCAAAGCCATAAAATTTAAGCAGCAACCAAAACCTATTCAGGTTAAAGTGGGCGGCATAGTCATAGCCGTAGGGTCAGAAGTTTTTGACGCTTCAAAGATGCCGGAGTTTGGCTACGGACGCTTTAAGAATGTTATATCAAACATTGAATTTGAAAGGATTCTAAACGCTTCTGGACCGACTGGTGGAAAGATTCTGTCCACAATAAATGGCGAGTCTCCTAAAACTGTGGTTTTTGTTCAATGTGTTGGTTCGCGAGACAAGCGTTTCCACGAATATTGTTGTCGTGTAGGATGCATGGCAACCTTAAAGCAGGCAATTCTCGTCCGTGAAAAACTCGGCGAAGACGTGAAAATCTACGTGTGTTTTAACGATATGCGCGCTTTTGGTAAGGGTTATGATGAATTTTATAGGCGAGCAAGAGATTTGGACATAAACTTTGTTGGTGGCTTGCCTTCTGACATCCGTAGCGACGTAAATGGGTCTCTTTATTTTGATGTTTACGATAGGGGAACAAACAAACTTTTGGAAATACGCCCTGACCTAGTCGTGTTAGCCAACGGGCTTGTTCCAAACACTGACATGGGAAAAATCAGTGCTTTATTCCATGTTTCAAGAAGCGCCGACGGTTTTCTGTTGGAAGCGCATCCGAAATTGCGACCACTTGAAAGTGTGATGGCCGGAATCTTTCTTGCAGGTGCATGCCAAGGACCCAAAGATATTCCAGACACTGTAGCGCAGGCAAGCGGAGCAGCAGCGAAAGTCATAGACTTGCTGGCAAGTGGGGAAATTGAGCTTGAGCCTTTGAAGGCTGTTGTCGACGAAGACTTGTGTAGCGGCTGTAGACTTTGCGAATCAGTTTGTCCGTTTCTTGCTATAGAGGTGAAGTCTGAAACTGTAGAGGGTGCTGAAAGGCTCAGAGCCGAAGTAGTAGAAGCCATGTGCCAAGGTTGCGGTTTATGCGTTTCAGCGTGTCCAACTAAGGCTATTAAAATGTGGCATTACACTGACGAGCAAGTATTAGCTCAGGTTCAGGCAGGTTGTCTAGAATCAAAGGTAAGGGGGAGGTAGTTGAGTTGAGCTTAACCGATTTAATGTCGATGGCTAAGCCTAACCTAAAATCACGTGAAAAAATCTTGTCGAAACTTGGCGGCAGAGAACTTGTTAACTGTTTTCAATGTTTGAAATGTACGAGCGGATGCACTGCATTGAAGCTTTTGGAGTTGAAACCTCATGAAGTAGTGAAGCTTGTTAACTTAGGTTTCGTTGATGAATTGGCTTTGTCGGACATTATTTGGACTTGCGTTACATGTTTGAAGTGTGTGCAGAGATGTCCTCAGAAGGCGTCGCCTTACCATGCGATAATGGCGTTGCGTAATCTGGCTGTTGAAAGGGAAGCAAAGGTTCCAGAGGCGTTGATGAAGGCGGTTTCTCAGATTCTTGAGACAGGGCTTGCAGAGGCTGTTCAGAAGGTTACAACAAACAAAATGGAAACTTTTGATCGTGAAAGCTTGAGATTGCCTAAAATTCCAGTTCCCAAAGAGAGCTTTCAGGCTGTTTTTCTAAAAGCCTTGGAGGAGAGATAGATTTGGAGACTGCTGTTTTTTGGGGCTGCCGAATATTAACAAGCCAATATGCCTATGAAATGTCTGTTCGCGAGGTTTTCCCAAAGTTTGGTGTTGAGCTTGTTGATTTGCGTGAGGCTTTATGCTGTGGAGACCCTGTTAGAAGTATTAACGATTTTGCAGCCACTTATTTGTCAGCGAGGATTACAGCGTTAGCAAAGTTGACTGGGTTGGATGATCTGATTGTCCCTTGTAACCGTTGTCACTTTGCAATTTCTGAAGCTAAGAAAACTGTTGAAAGTAACGAAAAGATTGCTCAGAAAATTTGTGGTTTGCTGAAAGAAGAAGGCTTAGAGTATGATCCGAACATTAAGATTTGGCATGTAATCGATTTACTGCATGACTGTGTTGGTTTGGATAATATTAGAAAGGCTGCGGTGAAACCGCTTAAGGGTTTAAACTTGGCTAGCCATGTTGGTTGCCAGCTTATCCGTTATAGCGACCTTGGAAGAGTTGATGATGCGGAGAATCCTCGGAAGCTTGATGAATTAATTGGTGCTGTTGGTGCGGAAACTGTGGATTACGCTGAAAAATTGGACTGTTGCGGTGGGCACCTAACGTATAGCCACGCTGATTCTGCGCTTTCGCTTGCTGGCTCTAAGCTTAAGGCTCTGCAGAATTTGGGTGTGGACGGTTTGGTTGTTTCTTGTCCTGATTGTGGGTTGATGTTTGGCTCTAAACAGAAGGATGCCGCAACAACTGTTGGAGCGAAGCTTAACATTCCAGTAGTCTATTATACGCAGTTGCTTGGCTTAGCATTAAACATTGAAAAGGAAAAACTTGGGCTGCATCTTAACCAAACTCCAGTTGATCAGCTTTTAATGAAGATTTCGCTTTAATCTTTAAACAACTTTTATATTTTTAGTCTTAGTAATTAGGCTTCAAGGTGAGAAACATGGTTGATTTCAGTTTTACAGAAGAACAGGAGCTTTTCCGCAAGGCTATACGGGAATGGTGCGAGAAGAATTTGCCCTTAGAAAAGATAAGAGAAATGGACAGCAAAGGCGAGATTCCACATGAGACACTCAAGAGCATGGGCGACATGGGACTGCTTGTCATGACAGCCCCGCAAGAGCATGGTGGAACTGGCGCCGACTGGGTTACGGCGTGTGTTGCAGCTGAGGAGCTTGGATACGCAGACGTAAGCATTGCTTTACCTGTGCTGTGGCTTGTGGAATCTTCTTGGGGTTTTGTTGTTGACAGATATTGCACTGAGGAAGTGCGAAATGCGGTTATCCGTAAAGCCTTCACAGGCGACGCCTTCATCGGTATTGCTTCTACCGAATCTGGCGGCGGCTCCGACGTTGCAGCCTTCAAGTCTACAGCGCGGAGAGACGGAAACGGCTGGGTTCTTAATGGTGAGAAAATGTACATCAGCGGTACAGAAGAAGCGAAAAAGTTGGGCGGGGGCTACTTTGTTCTTGCAAGGACTTCGTCTGCACCGCCAGAAGCCATACATCGTGGAATGACAGGTTTCTATCTGCCCATGGATGCTCCCGGAGTTGAGATTAACAAACGGTTTGAAGACATGGGAAGGATGGCTATTTCAACTGGCGGCTTCAAAATGGAAAACGTGAAAGTTCCAGACTCCTACCGTATCGGTGAAGTGGATAAGGGCTTTTACTTGACAATGGAAGGCTTTGACAATGCTCGCATATTAATTGCGGCTGTTTGCGTTGGTGCGGCACGAAGAGCCCTCGATGTAGGGATGGAGTATATTAAGGAGCGAAAGGCTTTCGGCAGACCAATAGGCAAGTTTGAGGGCATACAATTTGAATTAGCTGACGACTGGGCACAGCTCGAAGCTTTGCGGTCGCTCGTCTTTCGCACGGCTTGGATGAACGACAAACGTTATAAAGAAAGCAAGTTTTCGCCTTTGGAAGTTAGCCGCATGATTGCTGCTTGCAAGCTTATAGCACCGCACTTTGCTTTTGACGTTTACAAGCATGCGATGATTTGGATGGGCGCGTATGGCTATACGAAAGAGTGTCCCTTAGAGATGGGATTAAGAGGCATAATGTCTTACTGCGTCGGTGCTGAAGGAGCCACTAACATCCAAAGAATTGTTATAGCCAGAGAACTGCTGGGAAAAGAATACATACCATACAAATAAAAACGCATCCCAATTTTACCCAAACGTTAATTCACAAAGACATATTTGGAGTCCATTAGAGGTTCGATCTATATAAGGGGGCTAGACTAGCTTCGCACAAACCAGTTTCGCAAGCTTTGCAGAAAAGTAGAGGGGTCCATCCGTATTGGTTGGTTTTTGTGCCAAAAACTATAGAGGCGTCACTATAGTTGTTTTTTTATGGCTTCTTTCAATGCTGGCAGTATCTCGTATAAGTTGCCTACAACCCCGTAGTCTGCAACCTCAAATATCGGCGCCTGCTCATCCTTGTTAATCGCCACAATCACTTTTGCGTCTCGAATTCCAGCCACATGCTGAATCACGCCTGAAATTCCGCAAGCAATGTAAAGTTTCGGCTTAACCTTATGCCCAGACAAGCCAACCCACTCCGTAAACCATTTCCTATCTTCAGCCAAAGGTCTTGAGCATCCAACTTGTCCACACAAAACTGTTGCCAACTCATCCAGCAAAGCCTTGTCTTCTTTCCTTCCTAAGCCCCTTCCGCAACTAATTATCACATCAGCATCTTCAATTCTCACGCTCGAAGTTTCAAGCGGCTTTGTCTCCACAACTTCAGTTTTTGGCTCTTCAAGTTTAACGTCCAACTTTATTAGTTCCCCACCGCGGTCTTTCGGTTCTGGTTTTTCAAATGCTCTTGCAGGTATTGTTGCTATTTGCGGTTTTGTTTTGAAAATTATTTTTGCAGCGGCATTTCCGCCATAGGTTATTCTTTCGCCCATCAGTCTTCCGTTTTCGTCAACGCTTAATTTGGCACAGTCAGGAATGCATCCAGCTTCAAGGCGAGTTGCAAGCCTAGCCGCAAGAGGTTTTCCATTCCTTGTTGAGCCAATAAGTATGATTTCTGGCTTGTAATTTATTGCCAAATTATGTAAGACGCTTAAGTAAGCTTCTACTTGGAAATGCTTCAATGCTTGAGTATCAACAAGGTAAACTTTGTCTGCTCCGTATTTTATCAGTTCATCCGCCTTTTCCTGCACGCCATGTCCGATTAAAACAGCCGCTAGTTCCATTTGAAGTTTATCCGCTATTTCCCGTCCCTTTCCAAGCATTTCAAACGCCAAATCATGCTTTTCTGAGAAAACCCAAACTCCATTATTTTCACTCACGTCTTTTCACCTTCCCACAACACCTTCCTGAATCAACGCTTTAGCCAACTTGTCGGCAATTTCTTGCGGGTTTTCACCTGTTATCTTGATTTTCTTGCGCTCCGTTTTAGGTGCCAAAACCTCTATTACTTCAATTTTTGAAGCAAGTTTCTCCTTCTGAATGCCCAAGTCTGTAGCTGTCCATGTGATTATCTCCTTTTTCGAGGCTTTCATTATCATCATTAGGGACGGAATTCTGGGCTGATTTATCTCGCGCGTAACGCTTATCAAAGCTGGCACCTTAGCCTTCACAGTTTCGACGGCATCTTCAAGCGCTCTCTCTGCAGTGACAGTGTCGCCTTCCACGGAAAGTTTTCTGACAGAGCTTATCTGTGGCAGGTTAAGCAGCTCCGCTAATCTTGAACCAACGAGTCCCGAAAAACTATCTAATGATGTTTCACCGCAAAGAACCAAATTGAATTCTCCAATTTTTTTGATTGCTTCCACTAAAATGTGGGCTGTGCCTAAAGTGTCAACATCTTTAAAGCTTGAGTCATTAACAACGTACGCTTTGTCTGCGCCCATCGCGAGTGCTTCTCTCAAAACAGCCTTAGCATCCTCAGAGGTCACAGTTAATGTAAATATTTCAACATTGCCTAGCTTCTCCTTAATCCTTATGGCTTCTTCCAAAGCATTTTTGTCAAAGTCGCTGATCTTCTTAGGCGCGCTAGCTATCAACAGCCGCCTTGTTGCAGGATCCACTTTTAACTGTGAAACGTCAACAGCTTGTTTGAGACAAACAATTATCCTTTTCAAACCCTTCTACTCCTAGGAGTTATTCTTGAGGGAGGGAGTACACCGTTAAAAAATTGCGATATTAAACGTTTCGCTAAACACTGCAATGTTTAAAGTTAAATATGCACAGTTTTCTAAAACGGTACACAGGTGCTATCTTATGGAGTTTGAAATCAAATGCTTTGTATGCGGTCAACCTTCCTCAAGCTTACTCAATTATAAATGCACTTCTTGCAGTCAACCGTTGGAAGTTCAACTTCACCATAATTTTGAAATTGGGAAAATTCGGAAGAGAGATTATACTGTTTGGCGGTATGCAGAATTTTTTCCCTATGTGAAAAAGGCAGAGGTTATAACTTTAGGTGAGGGTTGGACGCCTTTAGTAAAGCTTTCAGGCAATGTCTACTTTAAGCTTGAAAGTTTGAATCCAACGGGTTCCTTCAAAGACAGAGGCTCAACAGTATTAATCTCCTCCTTGCATACGCTGGTAAAAAAAGCTGGAGGCTATGTTTCTGAAGACTCCTCTGGTAATGCAGGCGCCTCTATTGCTGCTTATGCTGCTTGTGCAGGGTTGAGGGCGAAGATTTACGTTCCAGAAAACGTTTCCGGGCCAAAATTCAATCAAATACAATTTTATGGCGCAGAAGTTGTCAAAGTTTCAGGCAACCGAAGCAAAGTTGCAGATGAAGCGCAAAAAGCTGACAAAGGAAAAATCCATGTTGGGCATATTCTTCATCCCCTGTTTAGGGATGGAATAAGAAGCCTTGCCTACGAAATAGCTGAACAACTTGACTGGCGTGCTCCAGAGTACATTTACTTGCCAGTTTCCGCCGGAACTCTGCTTTTAGGCGTGATAAGTGGGTTTAAGCATTTGGCCAAGTCTAGCGTGATAGAAACTATGCCAAAAATAGTGGCTTGTCAAACACGGCAAGTTTCACCCCTTTACCATCGGTTTAAGAACTTGTGTTACACGATACCTGAAAGGATAACCTCCATTGCTGATGCCTTAGTGAGTGTGAATCCTCCGTTACTAAATATTATGGTTAAAAACTTGAAGGAAGCAGATGGCGATGCGGTCATGGTTGAAGAAGATGAAATATTCAATGCTTTCGTAGAGCTTGCTAGAAAAGGCTTTTTCGTCGAGCCAAGCTCAGCCGTTGCTTACGCAGCTTACAAAAAGCAGCTGAAGAATAAAGAGGCATCAAAAGATGATAAGGCGATAATAGTTCTAACGGGAATGGGCTTGAAAACTATGCTTAAACCAAATTAACAATGTCTATTCAAGAGTTTACATTTGAAAATCTAACTTTCAGATTTTCTGTTTAGAAAAACTTATATTGTAATGCTGTTTCTTTTTGTGACGCATTAAGGAGGTTGTTTGGTTTGTCATCACCTGCCCAAGCTGGTGGTGTTCCAGTTTTGGTATTAAAGGAAGGTTCAAGTAGGAGTAGAGGGAGAGAAGCACAGCATACTAATATTATGGCTGCAAAAATAGTGGCTGAAACTGTAAAAAGTGCACTAGGCCCGAAAGGCATGGATAAAATGCTCGTGGACAGCATGGGCGACACGACAATAACAAGTGACGGACGCACAATACTAGATGAAATGGACATCCAGCATCCAGCAGCTAAAATGATGGTTGAAGTTGCAAAAACGCAGGATAATGAGGCTGGCGACGGAACAACAACCGCTGTAATTCTAGCAGGCGAACTCCTAAGCAAAGCGGAAGAACTAGTTGAGAAAAACGTTCACCCAACAATAATAATCGATGGATACAAAAAGGCCTCAGAAAAAGCGCTGGAAGTTTTGGAGAAAATAGCAATACCAACGGAATCAAACACTGAAGAATACTTAAAAAAGGCTGCGATGACTTCCATGGCCAGCAAACTAGTGGCTGAGCATAGAGAACACTTGGCTAATTTAGCGGTTAAGGCCATCCTTGAAGTCGCCGAAAAGGAAGATGGTAAATACAAGGCGGATGTGGACGATGTCAAAGTTGAAAAGAAACCCGGCGAATCGTTAACAGAAACCAAACTTATTCAAGGCATAGTTTTAGACAAGGAAGTTACGCATTCCGGAATGCCTAAGCGTGTAGAAAAAGCCAAAATAGCATTACTCGACACAGCACTAGAGATTGAAAAAACAGAGTTCGACGCAAAGATCAACATCGAAAGCCCAGAACAAATGGAAGCTTTCCTAAAACAAGAGGAAGAAATGCTAAAAGAAATGGTTGAAAAGATAACTGCGGTTGGCGCAAATGTTGTTTTGTGCGAGAAAGGCATCGACGATATGGCTCAGCATTTCTTAGCCAGAAAAGGAATACTTGTAGTTCGGAGAATCAAAAAGTCAGATATGGAGAAGCTTGCAAAGGCTACCGGTGGAAAAATAATAACGAACATGGATGACATGAGTCCAGATGACTTGGGTTACGCAAGTCTTGTTGAGGAACATAAAATAGGCGATGATAAAATGACTTTTGTAGAAGGATGCAAACATCCCCGGGCCGTTACAATCCTAATAAGGGGTGGAACCGAACGCATAGTAGATGAAGCAGAAAGATCACTGCACGACGCTTTATGTGTTGTTCGAGATATAGTTGAAGAACCGAAAATCCTAGCTGGGGGCGGCGCACCTGAGCTTGAGGTTTCACGGATGCTTAGGAAATATGCTGAAACCATGCCTGGAAGAGAACAACTTGCAGTTAGGAGTTTTGCAGAAGCCCTCGAAGCTGTTCCAATGACGCTGACTGAAAATGCAGGTTTAGATCCTATCGACATATTATCCGAACTAAGGTCTCGCCACGAAAAAGGTGAAAGGTGGGCTGGAATAGAGGTTATCTCTGGAAAAGTTCAAGAAATGACGGAAGCAGGAGTTTTCGAACCTCTAGCCGTCAAGAAACAAATAATCAAATCAGCCACAGAAGCTGCCTCAATGATACTGAAAATCGACGACGTGATCGCTGCTGGAAAGATGAGGGCTCCTCCAACACCGCCTGGCGGCATGCCTCCAGGCGCTGGTTATCCGGGTGCTGGAGAGTATTAGCATACGTCTAAAAAAGAGAAGAAAATTTCAATAGGTCCACCTAAGCTTACCCGTTTCGAAAAAGCAAGAATAGTGGGGGCTAGGTCTCTTCAAATATCTATGGGCGCCCCGATACTTGTTGAGGTATCTGAAGGTTTTTCAAGCCCAATAGATATAGCATTAAAGGAACTTGAAGCAGGGATCCTACCGATGACTATCAGAAGGACGTTGCCAGATGATACCTATCAAGACATTCCTCTGAAATGGCTTATGCAAGAAGTATAACCGTTCTCTAAAATGGCGGGGGCGGCGGTGGAAGAATCCTCTGCTGTTCGCTGCTTCTCGTTTCTAAGTTCCTCAAGTTTTCTTTTGCTGCTTCAAGTGTTTTTCTGATTCTTACCCAATGTGCTCCTTGCCAGTATATTTGTCCACACTTTGTGCATTCCCAGAAATCGTTGTAGTATGAAAACGTGCTTTTCTCAATTCTTTCTGCAGCCTTTTCTTTAGATATTGGTTTTACTCGAGCATTGCATTTTGTGCATCTTGACGTTGCCATATCTATGTCCAATTTGATGTTGAATCTTTTGGCAAGGTGTGCAAGTTTTTCTGCTTCAGTTTTGCCCTCTAAGTAAAAGGCGTTAACTCCTTTTGCCGTTGCTTGCTGATAAAGCTCCAAATCCCTTGTAAGCA
>Ga0315280_10005795_pt1 | contig 17405 bp, 15 predicted proteins | sample YL17G06_40_MG_FD_203697 | JGI IMG/M metagenome (GOLD analysis project Ga0315280, IMG submission 203697) | Sediment microbial communities from Yellowstone Lake, YNP, Wyoming, USA - YL17G06_40 | ecosystem: Environmental > Aquatic > Freshwater > Lake > Sediment | place: USA: Wyoming | collected...
GAATATATATGCAAAACAGCCACAACACCCGAACAAGCATCAAAACTAATCGAATTAGGCTTTACCTACGTTCAAACCATAGACAACATACACCTATACCGAAAACGCAAATAACAACCCCCCTTTTTTATCCGAAACAAAGAGAAAAAGAAGGAAGCTCTTGAGCCTTCGGCTCACTCGCGCGTTCCAGACGATACGCCAAAAGGCCGACAACCTAAAAAGTAGTATCAGCGCCGCCCGCGCCGTACAGCACCTATGGCTCCGTTGCGGTTGCACTTGTCGGAACTGTTATCTTCTTAATCGTCAGACGGTTTTGGAGGTAATCGCGCGCGGTCTTCCATCAAGACAACCTTTAGCCTTTTAAACATAAATAGCTAAATAAAGATTCAAGTGAGAGAATTGAGCAAAGAAAACAAAGACTTGATAAACCAGCTCAAGATTCTAAACGAGAACATTGACCTTCTTACCAAAGTGACAGCAATCAGCGTCGGAATAGAAACCATTTTCAAGGGCAAGAAAGAGACAAGCGACAAGATTGACGCTCTTGACGAATACGACCTTCCTGACAGGATTATAGCGATGCTTATTGGAAGCACGGAAGGCTCAGTAGCGTCAACAAGAAGCCAGAAAAAAGCCAAAGCGAGGAAGGTTGTTCAAACTGCACCTAAGAACGAAGAGGTTAAGCAGAAATGATGAGCAACGAGCAATTTGAGAGGTTGATGAATAAACTCGATGCTTTGATTAAAATAACAGCAGTAAACGTCTCTCAAGGAAAGACAATAGCCGAAGTTGCTCTTCTCCTTTCCGATTCTGGATTCCAGAACAAGGAGATCGCAACAATTCTCGGAACAACGCCTCACTATATACGTGAGGTCAAGTATGAAGCAGGGAAAGAAAAGAAGAAAAAAGAAGCGAAAAAAGGAGCGGATAAACGCTTAAAGCAAAACACTAAAGGAGTTGAGCCAGAAGTTGAGCAAAGAAAAGGCTGACCCGATAGTTGAGAAGCTCAACACCCTAATCAAAATAACGATGGCAAGTGCATTCAAAGATGAATCGAAGGAAGATAGGATACTGATTCTTTCAGAATTGGGAATTCTACGAAAGGAAGTTGCCGAAATAGTGGGAACGTCCGTTCAATACGTTGACAATGTGAAAAGCCAAGCGAAGAAGGAAAAAGATAAAGAAAAAACAAAACAGAGAAAAACTCCACATGCCAAGAGTACAAAACCAGAAGCGGTAGAAAAACATGATGAGCAGAAAACAGTTTGAGGAACTAGTGGATTTGCTGAAAAGCATAGAGCGGAAACTTGATACCCTTGTGAACTTCCAAAGAGCCAGCATGCCTAAACCAAAAATACCGCGTGAAGAAGAAACTATTTTGAAGTTGTGCGATGGCAAACATACCATTGAAGATATGGTGAACGCAACGGGAAAGAAGAACAGTTACGTTCGAAAAATCCTCACGCAATTGAGGAAGAAAGGAGTAATTGAATCCAAGAGGTCTGGTGAAAAAGTCGTTCACAAAAAGGTCTGAGTCAGATGAGCGCAAATAAGAATCTAAATGAAAAGCTCAGTCAACTCAACAAGAAATTGGACATAATCGTAGTTGCTCTATTGGCTAAATCTGGTTTGACACGGAAGGAAATTGCCAAGGCTCTGGGAGTTAGTGAAAAAACGATTGAGCGATTAATACCAGTTTCCAAAATAAAAGGAACGAAAACCAAGAAAGAGGAGCTTGAGCGCGAACTAATTGCAATTGGGACGGATGAAAATGAGCAGAAAACAACCGACTAAGAAAGCAGAAACTGACCCAATTGCCAACAGGCTAGATGCTTTAATCAGGTTGTTCATTGAGTTGAACAAACCCAAAAGCCAAGGAAAATTTAGCGAAGCTATTGCAGCGCGTATTCTCAAGTCATCAGGTTTGACACCGACAGAAATAGCAAAAATATTGGGGAAAAAATCAGCTACTGATATCGCTCCTTATCTGTATCCGAAGAAAAAGGAACAGGCGTGATTATGTGGAAATCCAAGAACTTGTCGCTCGCGGGCGAATTCTTTTTTCTGGAGCCTCGGCTAGATTAGAAGTTTTCAAGCTGGTCAACGGTAAGAGGAGCGCAAAAGAGATTGCGAGAAAACTCGGTAGGTCACATAATGCAATACTCAACGACTTACTGAAAATGAAAGACCTCGAATTAGTATTTCCGAAAATCAACAAGAATGGAAAAGCAATAAGAAAAGCTGATTCTATTGTTTATGAAAAGGTTCCTTTGATACGCCATATTTCTGTCTCGTATTTTGACGACTATACAAGAATTGCCAAGCAGACTGTTAAGGCAAAGGCTCTGGGCGGAAAAACCAAATCTGGGAAACTTCCGAGTTTGCAGATGCCCTCGGAAACCGAAATATTGGACATTTGCAGACACGGTGAGGACCAGATATATGAATTCAAAGCTGCAGGCACAGATATTCAGAAGTTGACCAAAGAATGTACAGCATTTGCTAATACGAAGTTAGGTGGAATAATCTTTTATGGCGTTGAAGATGATGGCACAATCGCTGGCACGGACAAGCGAAAACAGGAATTAGACCAACCACTTCAGAATTCCATCAGAAATGCTATTTTACCTTCTCTAATAGTTGACATAGCAGAAAAGGACGTACTTGGTCACAAAGTCATCTTAATACGTATTCCCGCATGGAATAGAAAAGATGTCTACCAATATGAAGGAAGAGTCTACATAAGGCTTGGCACGAACGCTTTTATTGCCAAACCTGAACAAACTAAGAAACTTCACAAGGGAATTCCAATAATCTAACAATTTCATTCAATTCTGTATTTGTCAGTACCTGTCATGCATGCATGCTATTAGAAGGCTTAGAGATTACTTAAGACAGTTGAGGAAATCCTTAAAGAAACGTAACCATCACAAATAACTTAACAGTATCCTATCGGTCAGAAAATGACGTTCCTTCAAAAAACGCAGCCGCACAATAAAACTGTCCTCTTGAAAAGACGCAAAAAAAGCAGGGGAATTACGACCCCCTTGCACCCCCACGCAAACCGCAAAACAACGAAAACAACGCAAACAACAACAATAAAAATAAAAATAAAAAACATGGGAGTTACACTCCCATACCCTCATTGTGTTTCGCAATGGAACTTTCCATCTTACCAATCTCTTCGCTCTTGCTCATCGCCCTTTCCATTGCTCACACATGGACACACCACGAAATGATGAATGCCATCAATAAACAAGAAAACAAACTACAATAAGCAAAACCAGAAAAACCTAAACAAGTTAAACTCAAAAAACCAAACTGCTAAATAAATAAAGCTAAAAACAAGACGCAAATAAACAAAACGCAGAGAAAAATAATAAAATAGATAAACACCTTATCTTCAAACCCCGATAAAATATTCGCTCAACGCAAGAATACATAGAAAGGCAAAGGACTAAAGCCAACGTCAAAGAAGAAAATCCATATACAAATGGAATAACTTGTAAGAACCACAACAGTAGAAAAACACTCATAGTAAATCCTAACAAAAACAAACTGTATAAACGTACAACAACAAAAACAATAAAACGACGATCATTAGATAATTATACTGAGAACCATGATGATTACGCCAACAAACACCAAAACTCCGCCAATTCTTATTCTATATGTGAAAAATGGACTACTTCTATTGACAATCCCCATTGCCCTTAATATTAGAATCAAGCCTATTACGATAAGCACGAAACCAACAACTGGGAAGATACCAGTTATCATAGACATTCAAAATATAAATTCTCAGAACCTTATTTAAGGTTTCAAATCCCGGCGACCGCACCATAAATTATTGCTCTTTTGATTGGTCAAAAAAAATTTTCTTTGACTGGTCAAATCAGCTTCTGATCATAAGATTTTATGCGGGCGGGGTGGGATTTGCACTCCGCACGTGTCACGGATTCCGAAAAATTTCCTCTGCTCCCTCTTTTTATCATTTCAACTGAAAACAATAAATCTTTAAAGCATAAACAACAAAGATTTGCGAGAGGAGTTGACGTAAGTGGAGAAATGGGCTGTCATTTGGAGTGTAGCAAAAACTGAACCACAAATGGAAAAAGGAATGAAGGAAAGGCGTGACGTGAACCTCCATAGAGAGTTCCTCAAAAAGCATGGAGCGGTGTTTTGGAGTGCAGGGTGGGAGCGATGTTACACTAAAGAGGGGGTCATTGGATATCTATACATTGCGGGACAGGGAGTAGAATTCAAACTCAGAATAGAGAAAATCGTTAATCGCAATGATGTCACCAAGGATGACAAACGTTTCATTCCTGAATGGCGGAATCTTGATGAATGGAAGGACATCCCTACATGGATCAAAATAACCGAAATAAAGGATCTTAAAAAGAGCGTAGACCCTTCTACAATGAAAAAGTATGGAAGTAGGGAGCTGATTGGAAAAGGTAACGCAAGCAGAGCCGCCTCAGCACTGCAAAGTGCTGTCCGCATAATCGATGAAGGATGGGAGTAAGAGGGCCTTTAGCACGGTTAAAGAGGGAAATGATCTAAAGAGAAAGACCCTGAAGTTTCTGTTTGGAAATTCCGAAGCGTTAGACATATGCGTGGTTGTTGTTTTCCAACACTGTTTGGTGATTGTCAATAGTACTCGCTAGGTCTTATATGTAGAATCTATAATGATACTGAAGAATCAAGGACAACATTATATGTTTAGTTAAAATATGAGCTTTATGTTTTCTGAACGTATCGTTGAATTTTCTTCTCGGTGTTTGAAATCCTCACACATTCATATGTGTTTAAACCAATCAAAATCTCTGGGCTGTCTACCCCCTCATATATAGGTTGAACTTCTTGTTGTCTGGTCGTAATCTTCATTTTGGTTCTGTTCCTTTGAAGTGGCATTCTACTTCAGATGAGCACTGAAAACAAAGCATAAGAGTCCGTGTACATACTTAGAATCACTAAGAGCGAATTTTCTTGTAGTTTCATTCCCAGTTCGAAGCCTATGCGGAAAAGAAAAGGGGATGCAAAAACACTATGAAGCTAGGTTCAATGAATTAACACAGGAGAAAAACTGGATTATCCGACGAGTAGAATTCAGCAAGGAGTTAGTTTTTGTGAACAGAAAGCAGAGTGTAACTGAGAGAAAGGGATAGGCCATGGGTCAGAGTGAGACCAGAATATGTCCTAAGTGTGGCGGGATAATGACCTCTGGAATGCTGTCCGTTAAGGGGGCGGGTCCATGCTGGGAGATAAATTGGCGATTGAGAAAGCACAAACTAGGAGAGAAGTTTCACCAACATGATAGAGACCCTCCCAATTGTAGGGGCGAAAAGGTTTTTGGGAAGCTGCATCTTCCGTTCTAGATTAGGGAGGTTTTCGGAGACGGGCGCGGTCTGGCTTATCATCAGCCGGAACACCAAGTGGATTCTTGCCTTTGCACTGGTTTTTGTTTATACTTCCGGTGTGCTTTTCAACGCCAGCGGCCTTGCACAGTGGTATTCGACGAAGTTGACTGAAGAATTCTTGGGTTTCACAAATATTGATTTCGCCATCGACCAGATAGGTACGCCAGAAATGGCTGAGGAAGTGCACGGCAGAATAAGGGCGTTGGATGTGGTCAGAGATGTTGTAAGCATGATAGAGCTGACATTGGAGTTCGAGGTTAAAGTAGAGCCTTATGCTTATGTTTCTGGCATACGGGTTTACGCAGCAAATGGAACCGGGATAGTTATATGGGGTGGACTAGACCTTACAAGTTATTTGGGTTTAGAGGCGCGATTAGGTGAAACTGAACCATCTACTGTTCCAATTCCTGAACCTGGCATGGCAGTGGTATCACGGGAGCTTGCCGAAGGATTGAACATCCAGCCTGGGGGAAATCTTACAATGGAGACACCTTTAGGAAATGTAACCTTCGGCGTGAGTGGAATAACTGAACTCGACCATTTTGCGATTTGGAAGAAGATTGAAGATCCGCAGGCTCTGCCCTCAACTGCAAGCACGGGGGTTGCGTCTCCCTCATTTGGGTCTTCTGTTCAATTGAACATATTTGGTGCGACGAATAGGCTTGTCCTACTTTCGTGTAAAGATGTCGTTGACTTGGCTTTGGCTGTAGGCTCCTACAAGGGAGGGCCTTTGATGAACATAAAGCACTTCGTGTTCTGCGAACGCAAGAATCTAGTAGAGCCTGCCAATATGGACGGTTCTCTTCTGAACTTTAGGCGGGCTAAGGAAAAAATGGAGTTGCTCACTAATGACGTACATGTTACATTCGAAAGTCTGATTTTAAGACTTCTTGAGTGGACGACGCCAAGTTTGCACTTGTTTTCCATTATAGCATTTGGCTGCATGTTGGCGGCTCTGCCGCTGTATTGGTTTGTTGCATCAACGCTTATCAGCATTTTCGCTGAAGGAAAGAGGCGCGAGATTACTCTATTTAGAGTCAAAGGAATGTCGGCCCGTAACATTCTGTCTTCCTATATAGCGATTGTTCTCATTTCGGCTGGATTGGGAAGCGTCTTAGGGGCCGTATTGCAAACAAATGCGTCCGGCCTTCTTATGGAAGGATATGCGGGTTGGATAAGATACGAAGGTAGTGTAAACAGAGTTTTAGGAATAGTCTTCCCTGACTTGACGAGCCTCGTAACGTTGCTTATTCTTGGGTTGATCCTCGGCATTATCGTAGTTTGGAGGTTAGTTAAGTCCATAGTCACTCTTCGACCATCTAGGACTGCTGAGGGTTTACCACTGAGAGAGGGCACCAATCCTAAGCGACTGAGCAAACTTGCTGTGTTGCTACTGGCAATAGGCTTGGTTAAAGTGGCCCTGATATTAGGCGGCATAGATTCCACAGTTTATTTCAAAAATCCGCCTCCCAATCCATACGTGGCAATGGGGCTTAGTCTTTTTGCGACGTTTGACACGTATGCGTTAAATGCGCTTGCTCCGGTGTTCATTGCCTACGGTTTTGCAAACCTGATCTCTACCAAACCGAAACTATTTAGCGGGTTGTTAAAAGCCTTGTCTTACTCGGCAGGGTTGAAACGCCGAAAAATCTCTTTCAAGATAATATCTTCAGAGATGTGGCGCGTCTCTGGTTCTTTTCTTCTAATTACACTTGTCGTCTCGTATGGTGTCACCAGCTACGTTAACTATAACTCTCTCACGGATCACGTGTGGAAAATGGCTGGGGAATTCACGGGAGCAGACATAAGAATAGACTGCACGCCAAACGTCACTCGACAGGTAGAAGAAGCAGTGAAAAACCTCTCACAAGTCTTAGATTATGCCAGAATTGATGTTATGACATCTGTATTCACGTCGTATCTTGGTTACGGTGGTTATACCTCTAGGAGGTTCCGCCTCTGTACTCTAATGGTGATCGATCCAGAACAGTACAACCGGACTGCGTATCTTGATAACGCTCCTGAACTTCGATCAGCTCTGACAAGTCTGAAGATTGGTTCGCTTATTGGATTGAGAGACCTATATGACGAAATGAAATATCACGACGGCGTGCTTGTGACAAAAGGTTATCTCATCCAAGGAAACAAGACACTTGGAAAAGAAGTGAACGTAGGCGAATGGCTCGACTTGCCTCTTCCCGGCGCATATGAAAACCCTGAAACCATCAATGTTTCATCTTCTCCACTGGGTCTTCTAGGAGCCATCAATAATCCAGCTGGTTTGGCCGCCGTCTATGGAAGCTTGGAGTGGGCAGTGTTTAATTATTGGCATTATGGCTCCCTGCCCACTTCACCCACTCTACAATTGTCTTATCCACTTATGCGTTACACATCAGAAGGGCTACTATGGAGTACCGCTGGGTTCGCCACCTTGAACGAGACCCTGACTGACACCAGCTACGAGCATGTCAAAACCCATTTCATAATTAAACTAAAACCAGAAGCAGACGCAGAAAGCTTGGCACATGACCTAAGAAACAGCCTAACCGAAAAAGTGATAGTGATCACAAGAGCAGACGCAGCTGACATAATAATAAAAAGTATCCCAAGGCTCGCTATTAGTCTAGCCTTTGCTCAAATGAACTGCATACTAATAACAGCCATATCGCTGGGTAGTCTAGCCGCTGTAACGGTTGTCAACGCCGCTGGAAGATCGAAGGTTCTTTCGTTGTTGCGCACTCGCGGTGCCAAAAAACTGGATGGAATAGCCCTGTTTCTGCCAGAAGGCGTCCTTTTGTCCTTGCTAGCCGGAGTCATGGGTGTGTTAGTAGGTGTACTTCTCGCAGTTTCCTACAACAGATCTCTAGCCGATCTTGTTCCAAACCTATTCACGAAGGGTGGGCTTCAGTTGTCCTACGGATGGAGCACTTGGATTTTCCTGTGCCTAACCTTGGCCATATTCATCCTTATGCACATCATAGCCACGGCCTTTCCAAGGAAAATCAGTAGAGGTGTGGAGTGACATATTATGAAAGGTTCTTTCACGCGGGGATTTAGTTTTCTTATGCTTTACGTCAGAAAAAACTTGTATCTGTTCCTCGTTCTATCCCTAGGGGCTTTGATATTCGTATCAGCCATGGCAACAGCAGGAAGTTTCTCCTACTTCTTGCAAAAACGATCCATGTATATAGCTATCGACGAGTCCTCGACAGACGTTATCCTCAGCCAAGATTGCTACCAATTTTTCGGCTCCCTTGGACTCTCTGAGGTTCCGCCGGATTATATATGCAGAACGATAAACTCAACTGCTTCCGTGACGAATACAACCTGCTTGGTCATAATGAAACTCGAAGTGAACACCAGCGTGAACCTAGTAAATAAAGGAGTCGACACAATTCTCATAATAGGCCTGTGGACAAAGGAACCACTAAACTTCACCATGTCTCAAGGCTCATACCCCCACACCTATTACCACTTCATGGTCTCTGAGCACTTCTTCCATCAATACGACGCCGTCATCCAAAGTCGCGTTGATCTAAACTCTACTCCGAATGGCCTTCGATGGTCTTTGAAAGGTTACGTTCAAGGAGTGACTCCACTCACGCTCAGTCAACTAATGGCACAGCTCGGGGTATACGATTCCTTACCATTCGCGGGATATGACGCATCGAGACTTGCTGTGCTAGACCAATATCCATTCGTAGTCTGTCAAATCCAAGCGGTCTTTCAGTTGCTTGAAGCTGAGAGGCCTCCTTCATTGTTTTTCGTGAAGTTTGCGAAGGAAACGTTTGCGAACCCTTGGGACATCGACATTACGGTAGGTAACCTGAAGCAAGTAGGGGAGAACCTAGTGCTTGTAGTAAACAATGCTTCTTCCCAACGCATTGGCACAGAAGCGCAAGTCGTCTCAATAGGAAACTGGCCTACCGCTGCAATACTGCAGGAATTGAGCGGATTCCTAAGCATAAATAGGCTGACCGTCTTAGCTTTTGGCTTCACAATAGCCATTGTAGGATGGTATTTCTACAGCATACTATCGCAAGCAATCATAGCCACAAAGGCAAGAGAATTACAGCTTATACGCGTCCGCGGTGCTTCCAACAAGAGTCTAACCAGAAGCTTAGCCTTCATAGTCATAATCGCCGGCATTGTAGGAACGATCTTCGGTTTATTTCTTGGATATTCATTCATCGCAACTCTAACTCCATCCATCCTAGGCATTTCCTTTTCAACAGAAGATTTTTCAGCCACTTTCAACATGTACTCGCTGCTAATTTACAGTTCTTTCGGGCTAGCAACATCATTGCTGTCTCAGCGAAAAGTCTTCTCCCAGACAAGCAGTATCAAACCCCAGAATGAACACCAAAAATCACCTACAGAAACAGGGAAAAGCCTATCTGCAACGATTGGCCTGCTAGTAGCTTTTGGTTTGGGCGCTCTAAAGGCTGTGAGCTGGATCTTTGGGGTTAAGATTTCATTGGAGGGACAGAGTACAAACCCAGTTACCTCAGCAGCTCTTCTGTTTGTCAGATTACTTGACAGAACCATCCTAGATACTTTAGGACCTATATTGCTAATCTATGCCTTAGTGAATATAGTATCCATGAAGCCAACAGTTTTGTCTACTGTCTCCTATGCGATCTCGCGCACCTTGTCTTCACATCTAGCTACACTGTCTAGGAAAATCATGCACGAAAAATCAGTCAAGATGGTGGGAGGCATGATAATCACATCTCTGCTTGTCTTCAACGTCGTCTCAGTACAGATGGGCCACGCTGGAATAGAAACTGCATGGGCAAGACTTTCCATCGCAGCCGTAGGAGCCGACATAAGAATCGACATGCGGGAAAGTGTGGCTACATCCCTATTTCGGGTTCTCAACAATGTGTCCGGTGTCAGCAGATACACTCAGATCCTTGGAGTGAAGACCGCTATTGGTACACCTCTCGCAGGAACACTAGCCTACGTAATCAATTCAACCGAATACACTGCTTTGGTCGACGAAATCGATCCCACCTTGGCATCTATGCTAAGGTCCACGGTGGACATGGGAATCATCGCCAGCCGTTTCTTTCATGATGTTGGCGTGCTGAACCTTGGGAACATAGTAAAACTCGAAGACAGGGAACTTCGCGTCGTGGGCTTTGTCGAAAATCTTCCCGGAACTCTCTCCATTCCACCCTCAGAAAAGTTCGCTATTCTAGATGTTAAAGCGGTTCGAGGCATCAACTACACTATAGTTTGTAGAACAGTTATCATCGATACAGGAGGAAGACCGCCACAAGATGTCATGGACGACATAGCCCTTAAATTGCCAGAACCCTTGAATCATTCTTACACAGTCGCGACGAGGTCTTCGGTTATCGCTCAGTTCAGCCATGGAATGGCTATATCAATGATCGTCAAGAACGTCATGTCTTTGCTGATGGTTGCAAGCTTAGTCAGCGTTGTCTTTGCGATCGCAGCAATCGCGGTCATGGCATATAACGAAGCCAAAGACAGGAGACCTTTAGACGTTTTGCTTAGAATAAAGGGAGTAACAAGGCGACAGCTCTTGACAATGGCTCTGTCAGGGGCGTTCACTTTGGTTTTGTTTGCATTGATCATCGGACTTTTTGCGGGTTATGTTATGGCGAGTGGATACACTGCATATTATTCCTTAGCCTTTCCCGTCAACGCTTCGCCAACCGTATCGTATGGTCTGGTAACTCAGCTACTAGCGCTTATAGGTGTCTACCTGCTTCTCTCTGTAGCCCCGTCCATGTTTGCTGCGACGAAAACAGCTCGTGTTCATGCCCACTAGATTTAGATCGTCATCCGCCGATTTCGACAAGCAATTCTCTCAGCACCTTCTCTAGATTCTTTAATCTGTTATAACGTGAATTGAACTCCTCTGCTTTCAACTGACCCTTTTTAAGCCTCTCCTCCAGAGCCAAGTATTCCTTCTCCATAGAGTCTATTCTCAGTTGTATCAACGTAGACAGACTAGTCTGGGCGCCCGGCTGCTGGAGCTCTAACGGCGTGTATTCCCCTACGATGGCGCCATCCTCGATCCTAAGTATGCGCTTCGCTTTAACCGCGACTCTTGGGTCGTGAGTTGCGATGATAACGGTTTTTCCATACTTCTCGCACGATTCAAGCAACATATCTGTCACAATAGCCGCATTCCTGCTGTCAAGCTCTCCCGTGGGCTCGTCAGCCAAGACTAATAGAGGATCGTTGGCTAATGCCACTGCGATAGCGACTCTCTGTTGCTCTCCCATGCTGAGTTCTCCCGGCTTGTTGTACAGCTTACCACCAAGTCCAACGCCCTCAAGAAGCTCTGCGGTCCTTTTGTTTCGCTCGTCTTTGCGCATCCCAGCAAGTATCATCGGAAGCTCCACATTTTCCGCGGCGTCAAGCATGGGAACTAAATTGAATGTTTGAAACACAAAACCCACAGCAAGTAGGCGATACTTTTCAAGCTGTCCCTCGCTGGCTTCAGTCACGACCAAGTCTCCGACCCTAACTGTACCCGCCGTGGGCATATCCATACCCCCGATCAGATTCAGCAACGTTGTCTTGCCGCACCCACTTGGTCCCATAATCACGACACTTTCGCCCGCCCTGGCCTCCATGTTCAGCCCACGAAGTGCAACGGTTTCGGTTTTTCCAGAGCCATACACCTTGACCAATCCTTTTACAACAACATCGACTCCGGGTTTAAGCGAACTGTTCAGCGCGCCCATCAACCAAAACCATGATAATCTCCTTCACTCTGGCTTGTAAAGTTTTCTCTGAAGGTGCCCGATTTGTTGTAGATGACTTTGTAACGGCGATTTATCCCTTGTATACTGCCTTGAAGTCACATTCGGCACTCTAAGCTGGCTATTGCTGATGAATACTTCAGTCCGACGGCAGTCCACAAGCACTACCGTGCATCTGAAAAGAGAGAGCGCGCTAATTGTAAAGATTGCAGATGAACTGAAAGGTCGAAATCTCCGGTTTTAAAAAAGCTTGATGATCATCTTGCCGTTCGGCAAGGCTGCACAAACTTCCATCCCTGTTCCAAGTAACTCAACTTCCTCCATAGACACTACCTTCTGCGTTGTAGATTTGAACTCTTGTCAAGCATATTTAGTATGCTTCTTTACCGGTAAACGCGCGCGGGGGTCCCACCCCCGCACTACCAATCGTAGCCGTGTTTAAATTCTCGAGATCGTGCACATAATGGCGTAGAAAACTAAATATCTCTCAAGTTGGGATAAGCTGGGCAGATGTCTTTGTTGGCCGAATCATCCTTACAAACTAATCTTGAAAGAAGTGATAACAAAGGGGAAAGCTGTAAAACCCGGCACAATGGATTTAGTATGCGGCCCAGAAGTCACAGGCATAGCTGCACACGAATCGTGCGGTCACCCAATGGAGGCTGACAGAATCTTAGGCAGAGAAATGAGCCAAGCTGGCAGGTTTTTCATATATGAAGGCGGACCTTTCTGGATTGGAACAAGAATTGGAAGCAACGTTGTTACAATAGTTGACGACCCAACGATAGAGCACAGTTATGGCTATTATGAATATGATGATGAGGGAATAAAAGCAAGGCGAAGATATCTTTACAAAAATGGATTGATCAACGAGTTTTTACATAACAGAGAATCCGCAGCGAAACTCAGCACAAGAAGCAATGCCGCATCAAGGTCAGTAAACTATGACAGAGAAGCAATAGTGCGTATGGCAAACACCTTTGTTCTTCCCGGCGACATGACAGAAGAAGAGATAATTGAAGATGTAAATTACGGTGTTTTCATGAAATCCTTCACCGAATGGAACATAGATGACAAACGTTTTAATCAACGCTACGTGGGAAGAGAAGCCTACGTTATAGAGGCCGGTAAATTGAAGCATCCTGTTGCAAGGCCGATAATTGAAACAACCACGGAGAAGTTTTGGAAAGCTGTCGATGCTGTTTCAAAAAAGGTTGAATTTGACGCAGCTACGTGTGGAAAGGGCGACCCAGCGCAAGGAATTCCGGTGTACACTGGTGGTCCATGCATTAGGCTTAGAGGGGTGCATGTGAAATGAGCGAGGTTCTTAATAGGACAGAAGAGATAGTTAAGAAAGCGAAATCGTTAGGCGCTGACGAAGTAGTAGCTAAGACAACTTTTGGCAGATATAGACAAACACGCTTCAGCAATAACCAAATTGACATAACTGTTGTATGGAACGACTATTTAACAGACATAGCATTAGCGTGGAAAAAAAGAGTGGTGGCAACGCAGATACGAAACTTCCAAAACATAGATGAGCGATTAAAGCAACTTTTCGAGCTTGCGAAAGTGTCAAAGGAAAATCCAATGTTCGGCGGATTTGCAAAAGGAAAATTCAAATATGCCGCAAGTTCAGCGGATAAAAAACTTGAAAACCTAGAAAATCCGGCTGGCTACGTTTTTGAAGCCATACAAGCAACCGAAAAAGAAGCTGGACAGGTAGTCAACAGCGGTGGCATACTTTTCACAAAATTTGAAGACGTGTATTTAGTGTCATCAGACGGACCCGTAGGCACAGACAGTAGATCAGCAATCGAACTATCGATAAGAGCTTTCTCGCAGAGGGAGGCGTCGGGCCACGGCGTTGAATGCAGTTCAACATTAAAAGGCTTCGATGCTGCTAGAGCTGGATTAAAGGCTGGAGAAATTGCAAGGCTGGCTAGAAATCCGAAACTTGGAGGGGAAGGCGTGTATGATGTGATACTTGATCCTCTCTTCTGTGGTTCCATGCTGGGTATGTGGGCTTCAATGGTCTCGGCCTTCAATGTTATGGTTCAGTTGTCAATATTTGTGAACAAACTAGGTCAAAAAGTCGCATCTGAAGTTGTATCAATGAAAGATAAACCCGCATCGTATTCGGTGGCCAATCGCGTCTTTGACGATGAAGGAGTACCTACTAGGGAAAACGTCTTCATTGACCATGGAGTGTTGAAGACCTATCTACACAATACTTCAACAGCTAAGATATTCAAAACAGAAACAACGGGTAACGCTGGATTAGTTGCTCCCAACGCGTGGAACGTTGAAATGAGTCCCGGCGACATGAGTAAAGATGAACTCTTCAGTGAAGTTAAAAGAGGAATATATCTAACCAACACATGGTACACCCGCTTCCAAAACTAAGCCAAAGGAGATTTCTCGACAATCCCAAGAGATGGCATTTTCCTAATAGAAAATGGCGAAATCAAACAATCGCTAAAGGACCTACGCCTAAGCGACAACGCGTTGAACCTGTTAAACAATATCGCAGCCGTATCAAAAGAACGGCACCACGTGCATTGGTGGGGCGAGGCAGACCCGCCTTCTCTCGCACCCTACATTCTAATCAGAAATGTGCACATAACCAAGTCGAAATAAACAACCAACCCTTTTTCTCTTCTTTGCACAATCACAAAGTTTAAAGTCCAAGCCTCTTTTGAATATCATTGCCAAAATTAATGGCGGTCGTAGTCTAGCCTGGCTAGGACATCGGCCTCCCACGCCGACGACCCGGGTTCAAACCAAGTGTATTAAACAAGTTATCACAAATAACTTAACAGTATCCATAGCATCACCCGACTGTTAACAGGGAGAAGCATCACCCGTCAAGTTACCAGAACCTTATCCCAGATCTCGTAAACCTTAGAACAAAACGGCTAAACAACTTATAGTAAACCGAAACCCAACACAAACAAAACAAGAACAAACAACAAACAAAATACATGCACCAATAATTCCATAACACGCTATCACGCAAACAAAAGCCAAGCACGCTTTTATTCAAACGTTAAAAAAGCTAAGCAAAAAAAACAAAAACATTAAAGTGAAAATGTTAAAGCGCGGTGCTAGTAAGGTTTATAAACGCCTTTTTTATACCGTTTGTATGGAGGTAAATAGAATGGACGAAATAATAACATTTATTATTTTCGCGTTGGCAGGCATTGCGGGACTAATAATGTTCTACATAGCTCTTGCTATATACATTGTTAAGCAATGGCAAAAAGCAGTAATTCTACGCTTTGGAAAAATAACCAAAATAACGGAAGCTGGACTTCATTTCAAGACACCACTAATAGAATCTGTGATCCTCGTTGACCTTAGAACGCAAACATTAGAAATGGAAAGACAAGTCGCAATAACAAAGGATAACATTTCTATTGGTATAGATGCGGTTGTATTCATGAAAATTGAAGATGCACAAAAATTTGTTCTAAATATTGAAGATTACCGTTCTGCTGTAACAAAGTATGCTCAAGCGTCTATGCGTGATTTAGTTGGGAAATATTCGCTTAATGATTTACTGACAAGTAGAGCCGAAATTGCACAATCATTGAAAGCTAAAGTCGATGAATTGGCAAAGGCGTGGGGTATAGACGTAACTAATGTTGAGATTCAAGACATTTCTTTACCTGAAGATATGAAACGTGCTTTTGCTGTTCGTGCAGAAGCAGAACGGGAATCAGAAGCGATAATTATAAAGGCTCATGCTGAATTGGAAGCATCTAAAAACTATAAAGGAGCAGCATTAAACCTCAAAGACCCTGGTGCATTACAACTTAGAATCTTGGAAACTATTAAGCAAATAAGCAAAGATCAAAGCAATACTATAATATTTGCATTACCAACGGAGACATTAACATCAATTGGTGCAGGTGGATTGGCTGCAATGGCATCAATCAATAGTAGCGATGCTCGAAAAAGAAGAGCTATGGCATTAGAGCAAGCCAAAAAACCGATACAGTTGCCCACCAAAGAAAAAGAGGAGTAATAACTCTTGCCAAAAGGCAAATTCAAAATTCAAAAAGCAAACCATGAAACAATAATCATTGAAACAACAATTGGAAACGACTACCGCTTCACCATTCCGAAAGCAATTCAACATTTAATAAATCCACAAGAAAGACTTAGGATAACCATGGAAAAAATCAAAAAATAACCCTTTTTTAATTTTCTTATCTCTAATCACTCTCAATCTATTCTAACTGAACAGTTTCTAACCATTCGTTCTTGCTCGCATACGCTCGCACTCACTCACAATGAAAAAATATCAAAAACGAATACAACGAATGCAAGCGGGAACAACAACACGCTCACGCTCCCTAACAGAATCTAGGCAAACCCAAAACTATCTAACGATGAATCCAACTACGACACTCCCGACAAACAGTAACAACAATCAGAGGATAATCATAATCAGGATGAAACCGCATCAAATCATCAGTAGACCCACAAAACTCACAACAAGAACCCAAAGGAACACAAGCTTGAGCAAGATGGATAGACCTATGAACATTACGATGAGAACCACGCCAACGCCTAACAGCCTCACGATTTTTCTTCAAATCAGAATCAGAACGCTTCAAGAATCAACCAACCATCTTTAAACTCCCAACGCCTCTTATCATACCCAGACAACTCAACCAAACGCCTCAAAGGAACAGACTCAATACGAGAACCTTGTTTACGAACTTTAATAAACAAACGCAACTTAGCCATACTCATCACAGGGTATAAGAGCACAACCAACATATAATGACTTCTACCAAAAAACAAAATAGACCAAAAACACAGGGTAAACCCTTAATACCACAGCATCCTATTACTACAAGAGGAAAACAAAAATGAGAAAACAAACAAGACAACAACAAAAAACACAGGGTAAAACCACAAACAACAGCAACAACAAAGGCTATTCAGAAACACACAATAAAACATTAGTAAGCCTAAAGGCTGGTATCCTAAACCAAGCTAGACGACGACCCCATTCGGGATAGACGAGTCGCGTTAAGTGTCTTATTTTCTTTTTCAATAAGGGTTTTGTTTTCTTAGTTCTTTTCCTCTTGCTCTCTGTGGAGCCTAGCCCCTCCCTTATATATAGATTGAATTTGCGATTAGAATTTTGGTTTGTGAGCGAAGGATGGTTAGTTTTGTTTTTACGTTTTCTTTGGGAGGTCATATGTGCTTCACCCTCAAA
>Ga0315280_10005796_pt1 | contig 17395 bp, 19 predicted proteins | sample YL17G06_40_MG_FD_203697 | JGI IMG/M metagenome (GOLD analysis project Ga0315280, IMG submission 203697) | Sediment microbial communities from Yellowstone Lake, YNP, Wyoming, USA - YL17G06_40 | ecosystem: Environmental > Aquatic > Freshwater > Lake > Sediment | place: USA: Wyoming | collected...
CCTTTCCAAGTTTTCTCTGATTTTCTCAAGTACCTGAAGAGGCCTTTTTCCTAGAGCTTCCTGCACTGTCACCGCTGTTTCCTCATTCTGTTTTACGAGTATACAATAAGCTAGGGGAAACGGTCTTTATTAAGTCTTACGAAACGACGCTAAGAAGAAGGCATATTGATTTAGAAAACAAATAATCGGTCAACCCGTTTGTGTAAGCTTTGTCGAGAAGACAATTAGTGTCCTGTGTTTGACAAGTGCTGTTTTCAGGACAAGAGTAAATGATGAAAACTGACGTTTGCCTATGTGAAAATACAATGGAAGTCTAGTGGTTGGTTAAAAAGTTGGGGATTAGAATGGCATTGGGGTTCTGTTTCTGGCCTCTTCTACTATGGGCAAAACTTGTCTGAGTTCTCTGAAGTATTTTAGAACGGTTATGCCTCTTTGGGTTACAGCGTAAACAATCCTTCGCTTTCCGACAGTCCGTTCTTCGACGAGGTTTTGTTTTATCAAGAAGTCCAGATATTCTTTGAGCACACTACAGTTCACATTAGCCTTGTACATGATATGAGTTAGCTTTAGCGGACCACGATGGGCTAATACCTTGAGTATGTCTATATACATTTCAAGTTTAGAGCGCCTCATCATTGAACCTCTTTTGCGTTATTCTCATCCTTTTCATATAAAGCTTTTATGGATTCCAGCTATGTCTTTTTCCTAAATAGCTTGCATTAGTAGCTTCTTTTCCTCTGTGCACGGATTAACACGTTTATTCTATTTTGAAAAGCGGTCACCAGATCGTCTACCAATATTCCCTGCAATTCTGTCGAAAGTCCCTTAAGGTTTTCTTTGAAAGCCTTGGCCATTTTGTCTTCCAATGCCTTTCTTTGCTTAAATGTCACGGTGTATTTCAAATGCTGTCCTCCAACATTCCTGCCAAAAATAGGCTGTCAGTACTTAACTAGCTTATGAAGCTGAAATATGAATGCGGAATCCACTTTCAGCATCAACATGGTTGGCCGTTCCAAAGAGAATTCACGAGTCTATCAGTGTTTCAGGGCGCTTATGCGATTCGATGTATATCGCTAAAGATTCAGAATTCATAACAGATTTATCCTCAAAGAGCAGGATTTTTCAGAATGGCGTATCAGATGCGAAAATCAAAACTTGAACAATATCAGGAAATTCTCGCAGCTCTGAAGAACAGGCCGCTTATCGTTGGCTACTTATCATACAAAACGAGCATTGACTGCATTACTCTGAGGCAAAGACTTGACTTTTTAGCAGTAAATGGTCTAGTCAAAGAACAACTGTCAAGCAGCAAAAAAGTGTTTGCGATCTCTGAAAGAGGGTCGATGGTGCTCAAAGCCTTGGACGTTCAAAGGAAACTGGAGAAAGCCAAGACCACAATGATCGCTGTTGGCAGAGCGATGCAAGCTGATCTAACGGTTCCGGCACAACAACGAAAAGGCTGAACACTCAACCACCAAGAGTTTCCTGCCATCTCCTGGGATTTCGCGATTAAAGTCTACTCTTTGTAAAAGTATTGAGGGCGCTATGAACACCCTCATTGATTGAATACAGAATATGTTTTCATTGTTGCTGTCAAATTTGGTGTAATTTTATGGGAAGAAGATTTTTATTTTTGGCTCAGCTATTGCTTTCTTGCCGGATGATGAGAAGGCATTAGGTTGACATGCGGATGAAATCTCAGAGTTACTCGGACGGCAACGGATGAATAACTTTCTAAGGGATGAATAAGTATACATTATTCATCCGTTTGGATGGGTTGAGAATGAGGAAGTATGCGCGAGAGGCCGTTGTGAAGTATCCGAGTATCGCCAAGCTTAGTGAGAGTGTTTCTGGAGCCAGGCGAATGGGAAGCATTAACACGGTTGAAGCCTATGTCAAGGCTATCGTCAAGTTTGTAAGGTTCTTGGGTTTTGAGGATCCAGAGAAGCCTCTTAAGGCTATTCAATCGGGGAAAGTGGACCCGGCTGCTAAGGTGGATCAGTTCATAGACAAAGCTTTAGAAGGCTCTGCACATGGGACGGTCAGAAACTACTTGTTCGGCATTAAGAAGTGGTTTGAGCTTAGCGGTGTGAAGGTAGACTGGGAAAGAATAGAGTTTCCGTCAAGCGCGGAAACAAGCGAGTCGGACCGTTCACCGTCCAAGGAAGAATTGAAGAACCTTCTTAACCATGCTTCAAGTGCAAGAGACCGAGCCGCAATAATGGTTCTAACAAGTAGCGGCCTGAGAATAGGAACCATGCTTAGCTTGAAGGTTGGAGACGTGGACTTTGACAGTTACCCGGACGTAGCCAAGATTAAGGTTGAACGGAAACGTGGACGCAAGTTTGTAGGCAAACGAAGAGGAAGCCAGGGAAGAGTGTTCTTCACATGGATAACAGAAGAAGCAAAGAAGACGTTGATGGAGTATCTTGAGGAACGCAGGAGAGCGGGTGAAACATTGACACCTGATTCGCCATTGTTTGAAGATTCCCAAGGACAAGGCAAGTTTGTAACTTTGGAGAACTTTGAGCGCGTTTGGTATAGGCTTTTGAAACGTGCGGGACTGAACGAGAAAAGCAATAGACAGTATATGCTCCACGTTCACACCCTGAGAAAATGCTTCCGCTCAAACTGTGTAGGCGTCGACCCTTCATACCGTGAAACGTGGATGGGACACAAAGCCGGTTACCTAGATGACAGTTACTTCAGAGCCGAAGAGCCTCTTCATTTGGCTGAGTATAGGAAGGCAATTCCACACTTGACGATCTACAGCACACCTATCGAACAGAAGCAGCTTGCAGCTCAGATAATGAAGGCTACCGCTGCAAGTCTGGGAGCTGTGAGCGATGAGCAGCTAAAGCGCATAGATGAGATTTTCGCAAGAGCCAAGACCATCGACGAGGCCGTTGACGAGTTTAGAAAATTCAAAACTGAAGAAACCAAAAGGGAAGAGAAGCCAGAGAGGAAGCCTAAGACCATGCACGACGGAAACGGCAAATACTACGTTGCACACAATGAAGAGGACCTTATTCAAAGACTGCACGACGGCTACAAGCTGATTCAGTCGTTAGGCCCAGAGAAGTTTCTGCTTGAAACAGCAGATTAGCGTACGCTCTATTGGGGATATAAACCACGATGGGTACACATGGCACACTTGATTGTTCTTCCAAACTGACATACGGACAGGCTGTCGCATATGCGAGTAATTGAGGTAAACAAATATAGCAATTTCCTTACACTTGAGGAAAAATGGCAAGATGTCCTAGAGAAATGTAATTACTACACCGTCTTTTCAACGTGGGAGTGGCTGTCAACTTGGTGGAAACATCTCGGAAAAGGCAAGAGACTTGTACTTCTAATAGCCGAAGCGAATGATAGAATCATCGGAATAGCACCGCTCATGTATTCTGTTCATAAGATGTTCGGTCTTCGTATGGGAAAGATAGAGTTTATTGGAACTCCTGATTCAGACTATGCCGATTTCATACTCGCGGAAAAAAGTGAAGAGTGCATAAAGTCATTCATCGAATACGTGAATAACGTCACTGAAAAATGGAAATGCATAGAACTGAGCGATATGCCCGAAAATTCTAGGTCCGTGACTACTCTTCGCAAGATTTCCAGAAACGTCAAGCTAATTCACAAATGTCCCTACACTTGTCTCCCAAAATCCCAAGGCATATTTCTAGAGAGTCTCAGCCGCAAATTAAGATATGACATGCATAGAAGTCTAAGAAGACTGGAAAAAGATGGCTACAAAGCGAGTTTTGCTGATTATTCAGATAGCCAGTCATCCAATAAAGGTATGCGTATATTCTTTGAATTGCACCAAAAAAGATGGACTTCCAAAGGTTTTTCAGGGGTGTATGCAGAAGAAAAATATCGGAATTTCCACCTAGACATAGCAAAATCTTTTTCGCAGAAGGGGTGGTTAGGCCTATATTCGCTTGAACTGTCTGGCAGACCTGTATCCGCCTTGTACGGTTTCAAGTATGACCAAAAATTCTATTATTACCTTTCAGGATTAGACCCTGCATTTTACCGATACGGCGTCGGAAAATTGTTGTTCGCCCACGTAATGAGCCAATGCATCCACCAACGATTAAACGAGTTTGATTTCCTGAGGGGAGCAGAAGAATACAAAGACCGATGGAACACCATGACCAGATGGAACAGTCAAGCAATCATCACTCGGAGAGGGTTTCTTGAAGACATCGAATATCGGCTGTATGATAAATACTGGCAACAAGGAAGTCGGCTCAAATATATCGTGAAGAACGCTCCAAGAACTCTAGCGCGCGCCAGAATTGACTTCCGTTGATGCTTTTGTATACGAAGATGGCACAGTGTAAGAGAATGGCAAGATATTTGATGCAAGCATGCATGCGCTAGTCATAAGTGTGGCTTGAGACAAACTCTAGTGAGTGATTAGCTAAGAGGGGAGCGCGCGCTGGCTTGTCCCTAAAATGGTTAAAAATGGTGTTAAGTCTTCTTTTGTCTATTGGCGCTTGATTTGGGCTTGTTTGTTGGGTGAATGTCGTCGTGTTGAAAGATGGCAAAACATGGGTTTCCATCAAATCTGTATGGAAGTGGAGTTTTTCCATAAAGCGTGAAGGCTGCGCCCAGCCCCGCTTGGAACGGCAAGGCACGCAAGCGAGCCAAAAACAGATGTGCGCCTCAAAATTGCCCCCAAACCCGAAAATAAGAATTATGACCAATTTAGACCAATTTCGGGACAATCCAGCGCGCTACCGTGCGCGATTTCCAAGGCGACCGACTTGGTTTTGAATCTTTAGTTGCAAAAAAAAAAAGATATGGGTGATGAGGCTGCAGCGTTTTTGGGACGCTAGGTTCCTGAGGCTTTCAGCGATATCTCGTTCGCTGTCTGTATTCCGTCACTGTTCAAGTCTTCCCAGCAGTAGACGTAGTATGAGCCACCGAAATCGGCGATATGCGGCCACACCAGGTCAGCGAAGCATGGGCCGCTGGCGTAGGTTCCCTGCGCGCTTATTCCCCACTGAGAAAGCACTGTTCTGGTGCCGTCCATGAACGTTTGGATCACAAAGTAATCCTTGGTACTTGGGTTGTACGTGGAGATCGCCACTGAGTAGATGGGTTGGTTGGTGTCAACACGCTTGAACGTGTAGTACGTCGAGTTCACATCGCACCAAACTTTGGCGAGGAGCTGGTCCTCGTAATACTTCGTAACAATGCTTGCATACTTCCCGCCGAAGGTGACTATGTCTCCTGAGAATAGTGGTCTACCTGAAGTCTGATTGATGTAGGTTGGGTTCCACTGTGGTATGATGTTCTGAGCCTGAGCTGACTTACTGTAGACGAAGCCTAGGGCAGAGTCATCGTAGATGTTGCCCGTCCGGACGTAGTAGACAGTCTGAGCTGGATCATTCATTATCGCTGGCACTAGGATCTGCAATGGCAACGTTTGGACGCTGGAAAGCCTCAACGCGAGGCTATCGTGCAGTGACGGAGTGTCGTAGCTATACTGCGTGCCCCACTCTGGGTTGTACTGGATTCCAACCGTGGCATCTGCACCGTAATCGCAGTATGAATATTCGAAAGAAACGTCCTGATACTGTAGTACAATGTCGCTGCTGTTCTCGTAGAACAGAACCTCGAACGTAACACTGCCCGTGTCGTAATAGTAAGCAACGTCCTTCCACTCCACCACGAGCGTTCGATTGGGCGAGGTTCCAACTGTACCGCATAGGACTGTACCGTGATCAATGTCTGTTCTCATGTTCAGGTCGCTCCACAAGACTCCGATGAGCCTATCGACCGAGTAGCCGTTCGCGGAGGGAATCGGGTAATTCATCCAACCCAAGTACTTGTCTTCAAGGTTGATGCTTCCTGTCGACCCGACGGTCAAGTTTGTATAGAGGTCGCCGTAGAAACTGATCGGAAACGGTGACGTTACGGTCAGAAAGTTCCAGCCCAAGCACAGACCGACAACCTGTCCACTCAGCTCAACCCATTGATACGCCGTTTCAGTAATGGTATAGATTGGAATGCTCCTGACTCTTCCCGAAACCGACCTGGAAGCTGGCGCGTAGCCTCCCGCTGATGCCGAAACTCCAATCGTGACGCTCCCAGCGACGCTAGGAGTCCAGTAAGCAGTGTAGATCCCATCATTGGCGAACCTGTCCGGCGCGACCCCGTCATCCCTAAGCGTTATGTTCAGCTCACCGGTCGAGAAACTCGCTTGGACGCTCGCAGCCAATATAGGGTCGGTAACGTTGTGCACCCACGCCGTGACGTTATATGGGACTCCTCCGTACATCGCGAAGTCTGCAGCCGGCTCGATCGTGTTGAGGTGCATTGAAACGTCAGTCGTCGTCAGCGCGGACCAAGCGTTTATCCTTCCGCCCATTAGGACTTTACCCGTCAGGCTTAACAGAGTCTCCACCGTCGAGAGGATCCTAGTCCTCAGTTCAGTGTACGTGTAGCTAGGATTCAGGGCTAGGAGCAGCGCTGCCAGGCCGGATACGTGGGGGCAAGCCATCGAGGTGCCGCTCAGATAATCGTAGTTCATGGCGCAGCCATAGTCGTTCAGTGTAACGTGATACGTAGGCATCGTTGAGAGTACGTGATCCCCGGGAGCTCCCACATCAACGCTCGTCGGCCCGATATTCGAGAAGTATGCCAAATCGTCATAGTGGTCCGTCGCCGCTACGGCGATTATGTTCAGCAAGTCGTAACTAGCAGGGTAAGTTGGAATCAGATCGTTGTTCGAGCCGTAATTGTTACCCGCTGAGGCGACGAAGAGTATGTTGTTTGCGCCCGCAGTCTGTATCGCATCGTACAATGCTTGACCATAGTCCGCGCCTCCCCAACTGTTGCTCAAGACCCTGACGTTTACGCCATGTAGCGTCTTCATCATCATGGCATAGTTTATGCATTCGATGGCCCCTGAATCGTAGCCATAACCCCACGAATCAAGGAACTTTAGGGCCATGATGCTAACGTTCCAATTGACACCCGCAACACCGACGCTGTTGTTCCCACGAGCTCCTACGATTCCCGCACAATGCGTTCCGTGGCCGAAATCGTCCAGTGGGTTGCTGTCATGGTTGTAAGCGTCTATTCCATAGACGTCATCTATGTACCCGTTGCCGTCGTCATCCACTCCGTTCCCAGGTATTTCACCAAGGTTCCTCCACATGTTGCCCGCCAGATCTGGATGGTTATAATCTACGCCAGTGTCAATCACAGCGACCACGGTTGCGTTGCTGCCAGTCTTGACGTCCCACGCTCCAGGAGCGTTTATGTGGGCGCCGGGGGTACCGCCCTCTTGACCCGTGTTATAGAGGGCCCACTGGCTGGAAAAGTTGGGGTCATTCGGGAACGTCGAGCTAGCCTTGCGGACATAGTTGGGCTCTGCATACTCAACCTGAGCGTTATTCCTAAGAAGGCCCAAAGCTTCTGCAATCGCCAGGCTTTCAGGAAGGCCGATGTGATAAACGTCTACCATCTCGAAATGGTTCAGGATCTCCGCATTGAGCCCTTCGATCACGTCGCTGACGCTACTGACGCTCGCTGTTTTGAACTTGACAAGCAACTCGCCCGGCTTGAATTCAGGCGCTCCGGCCTCACGCTTGTCGCCTGCAGTTGCGAGAACACCGTTGGTTGTTCCCAAATCGAGCGGCTCAACCGGCACACTGTTTCTCTTGTTGGTAGATGTCGCGGCCTGATACGCGCCCGTTTCTACGATGCTGGTTAAGAGTAACATGCACACAACAGCAAGTGCGATAGCATTCTTGCTCTCGATTTTGTATTTTTTATTCATTTCTTAATCCTCGGCGACAGTTTTTCTAACCAGAGCGACAAAAGCTTTATGGTTTGATATGCCTAGCGAACGACTTCGTTTGCTGCTGCGCGCGCGAAAAGCCTTAAGCTTGTTCTTCTCCGATAACCCGGAATATTCGTGGCAAAAACTCCAGAAACTTCTCTTTTCTTTCGTATGTCAGTTTTTCGACAGCTTCAATGAGACTGTTAATAAGAGTGCGGTAAGCGTAGGTGACTTCTTTGAACTTATACTCGTAGACTTCATGTTCAAACGTCAACCAAGCCTCACGCTCATCCCCGTCATAAATGAAGAGACAGCTTGAGTTGATCTCACCATGTTTGGCGCTGTTTACTCTGGGAACCCACACCGCTTTGAGAGGGACGCCTAACCGGTCAAGGCAACGCTGCATTTTCAATTCAAGGTCAGTTCTTTTAGACTTGCGAGCCCTTCGCCGACCTTCAACCATCACTCGACCCCATCCTCCGCAGGCTTTGCGGCGTGCCTCCCAACGGATTCATAGAGCTCCCTTCAAACTCGTATTGTCTTTTGGTGGATGTGGGATCTCGAGTATCTCTTCAAGAGCCCACTTGATGCCATAGAGTTTCGCCTTAGTTCTCATGGACCCCTTTGTTTTCTCCAGTTCCTTCAGCCTCTTACACGTCTCTGAATAGATGCCTTGAATAGCTACGCGTTTCAGATCGTCCATGTTAGACCACTTCGAAAGTCCGGTCCAGGCCAGGACTCTTAGGAGCTGTCAATCCTTGCAGAAACTCTGAAAACTGCTTCATTGCTTCAATGTCTTGTTTCAAGGCTTCAGCGTTCTGAGCGAGCATTTTGTTTCCTTGTTCGAAGAGGCGTTCGTTTCTCTCAGCCCAATCAGGATAAACAAACTCGAGCTCCAAGCATGTCGAATGACTAACGTCGCCTATCTTAGCAACCACACCAAGAGAATCCTTCAGGACGTCTATTCGGGCATACGGCAGCCTCTCTCCAGTGTCGAGACAAATATGAGCCCCCTTGAATCGGGCAGTATTCGCCCAAAAGTCGAATAGCTCGATGTTGAAGATTAGACCGTTCTTATAGAAACCGTTTGCCAACAGCTGCTTAACTCTGCCCCAGCTTGCTGGCTTCTTGATCCAGAAGTTGACCCTCCCGGTTCTGAACCACTCGAGGCGTGCGAGGTCAGGATCCTTAAACAGCAACATACCATTTCGAGCCCTCGTTAAAACCCAGCCATGCAGCTCAACATCCTCCTCTTCAAGCAGCCTCACCCGATCCACGCTCTTCAAAACGTAGACCCAACCTCTCGCCTTGTGAAAAGATAGGCGATTTAGGGCTTGCCTATTTCCATACTCAGATTTCCATTGTTGTCGATAGTCCTGAACGGTCTCATGGTTCCGTCCATACGGTAGGTTGATGATGGCACAGAGTTCTTTCGCTTTAAGTTCATGGTTCTTATCCAGGAGTTTGAAAACACGTTCTCTCAGACTTTTGGTCTGAGTGTCTGAGTGCTCAGAGTCCAGAAACTCAACGCTGCTGCTCATCCGTGAAATCCTTCCTTGGACGTCGATGGGCAGTAATGGCGGTCGGAGGAGGTTGGAGCTGTTTTGATGGATCTACGTTATCTTTGTTTTTCATTTTCTTTCATTCCCGTATGGTGGGACTGTAACGATTATGTCGACACAGCGCAATCGAATCCACCGACTTCGGTGCCCCCAGCACCAGCGAGAGTATCCACGACATCGTCCGCGCTCTTAGCGCACGTCCGCGTAATTTTGTTTTCCATCTCAAACTCAATTCGTCCTTTTCCAGTTTGTTTCAAATTTCAGCCAGACCTTGTCAGCAAATCTGGAAATCAAACGAAATATTGCTTTGCCCCGAAGAAATCGAAAGCACGGCTGCCAAAAGTTGCACCTTGGGGGCTATCACCCGTTCACTCAAATCGTCGATTTTTCGATAGCAATCAACACTTGTCGCGCGCGCTAACGACGAACGGCCTCAAACTCACTTACCCCTGGCATGCAGAACCATTATTTCTTATGCCGAATGTTTCTAAAAGACTTTGCAAATTCTGTGGAGCAAGCACGACGTACTATTTCATGAATTGAACCACAACATTTTCTAAACAAAATTCAGCTTGAGGAATCTGATATTTCCAAAGTATCAAAAGACGCCACGCCATTTTATCCAATTTATTCTTTTGACAATTAATGATGACTTTCCATAGCCTCTTCCATAGCCTCTGAGCCTGAAAGAATTAATCTTGAAAAAAGAAGATTGAACGAAATCTCCATTGCGGGTATGGACTATTTTTCCAAATAAATTAGCAGTTGGACTGCGGAAAATCAACCATGCTTCTGGTCGTTTCAACATGGGCAGTCAAAGAAGAAATATAATTGTTGATTTAACCGTGAATATTCGGCGCCCTCCGTTTGGGTTTGCGTAGGTTGTTTTTCCTTCTTTTCGCATCCAGAACACCCGAAAATAGTTCCATTTTCTTAGCGCGCATGCTTGTTCCTAAATTAGTTTGCGAGGTGTCTTATGCTTCTTGCTTTGCTCGGTTTGTGCGTGTTAACCGCTGCCTGTGCTGTGAGTAGCATCGCTATGAGGCACAATTGGACGTGGAAGGTGATTTTTGCCAATCCTCTGATGTTGTGCTGGGCTAAGCCTACCAGACTCTTGAGTCTGCTGAAGACTCGTTCCACGGCCACTCTCTTCCTGTAGGCTCTTTGAGTTCTTGAGGTCCGTGACTCTTGAATTTCCTGTCGATTCTGAGGATGCCTTTGACGCCTTTCTGCTGGTTTCTCGGGTACGGAATGACAGGCACCGTTCCCTGCTTGAGGGCTACGTCTCGCAGGCTCTGGGAACTGTACTGCGGGTCAGCAACCAACCTCTTAGGCTTCACGTGGCATGAGGCCTTCTCAAACAGCTTCAATGAGTGTTTCTTCTCGTTCTCGTTTGCCGGAGCCACTGTCATGGCGACGGGCATCTCGCGCGCGCGACTCACCTCACGAGAGAGATACGCGACTCACCTATTGCAATCAAAAGACGAATTTAGGAACACGCATGCGCGCTATTGCATATAGACCACAGTAGGATAAGATGAAGCCGCTATCTTCCTACAGTTTCAATTCTAACTTTCGTTCTTGAAAAGCTTTCGAAACCAAATCAACAAACTCCTTCATATCTGGCACGTTCATCGTAATCTCGTGCCTCTTCGCCCTAATCAAAACAAGATTCTTACCACCAAAGACAGACGTGACTACCGTTTTACCCCCAGAATGCGTAACACTAACCCCATAAAACTTAAACCGCCCACCCTTAAATTCGCCCTCCCCAGTTTCTCTATACTTCACGTCCACGCTCTTACCAAGCGATGCATTGATCTTTCCAGCATCAGTTTCAATCTCAACAATCTCTTCCAAAGGAACCCTAACATGAAAAGGAGGAGTAGAAACAATCAACTCCTTATCCGTAAGCTCATGGCAATTAAAGAAAATGCATTTAACAGTCCAAAGAACAGCCACGAACGAACCAATGGGCCCCACGACCCCAATTGTCAATAAAGCGCCAACACTCATAGGGGGATTGGTTTGGATTCCCCCAGTCCAAAGCAGAACAGCCCCAGCCACCAAAACAACAGTTGCAACCAAAAAAACAACCATTAAAACATACATCATAGGACTGACAGGCAGCCTGAACTTAAGACTCACTTCTCCCACGCACCCGCCAACCAAACAGTACTATGCCACCCTCAGCTTTAAAAAGCGCGCGCGGTAAGATTGTTCCACAAATCATAAAACTGAAGATAGTAGATGTAACAAATGACGCAAAATGAACCGAAAACTTGTTTTGATGTTGGCCTTGACTCTTCTCGTTGGCACGTTAAGCGTAGCTTTTAGCGTTCAGAGGGCAGAAGCAAGCGGAACCATTTACATCAGGGCTGATGGAAGTATAGACCCGCCAACAGCACCGATTTCAACCTTTGACAATGTAACTTACACTTTGACTGGCAACATTAATGATTCTATAGTGATTGAAAGAGACAGCATAGTGGTTGACGGGGCAGGCCATACAGTTCAAGGAACAGGAAGCGGAGTGGGAATGAGACTCAGCGAAAGAAGCAACGTAACAATCTGCAATTCGTATATAACGTATTTCCTTAGTGGCATCGAACTGTACTCATCCAATAATATCACTGTTACCAGAAATAACATAACAAACAACGAACAAGGCATCTGGCTAGACTACTCTTCAAATAATAGTATATCTGGAAACAACATAACAGCAAACAGCTGGTGTGGCATCTTTCTCGGCGGTTCTTCAGGCAACATCATAGCTGGAAACATTTTTGCTGATAGTGGTCTGGTGGTGGATAATTCTTATGGAAACATTGTGGAAAACAATCTTGTAAACGATAAACCATTGGTGTATCTTGAGGGCGCTTCTCATCGGAATGTGGGGAGGCGGGACAGGTGATACTCGTCAGCTGCGAATACATACGGGTTGAGAACCTAAACCTATCCCATACGACCACTGGCCTACACTTGTTGAACACAAACAACACAATCATCTTTGGAAATAATATAACAGCAAACAAGCGTTATGGTATCGAGCTCAGCCTCTCTTCAAACAACACACTATTTGGAAATAACGTAACAGCAAATAATGCAGACGGGATATATCTTTCTGGGTCTTTTAACAACACTTTGTCGGGAAACAAAATAGCAAATAACTATGCTGGTATGCATCTCATTGGGTCTTCAAACAACAGCATAATTGGAAACGCTATGCCAGCAAACGGCGCAGATGGTATTAACCTCGAATACTCTTCAAACTCTAACAGCATATTTGGAAATAACGTATCCAACAGTCGATTTGGCATTTTACTTGAATACTCATGCAATTATAACATCGTCTCTGAAAACAATGCAACATCAAACAACTGGTACGGAATCGGACTTTACAGTTCGTCTAACAACAACACAGTTTCCAAAAACATTATGATAGCGAACGGCGACGCATGCCTCGCACTCTCTGAATCTTCAGAAAACAAGATCTACCATAACAACTTCATCAGCAATGCTGATCAAGTGCAAATTTCACCTGGCTACGCGAATGTTTGGGATGATGGCTATCCTTCAGGAGGAAACTATTGGAGCGACTACACAGGAATAGATGCCAACAGTGATGGAATAGGCGACAGTCCCTACATCATCAATGATAATAACCGAGACCGTTATCCACTTGTGAACAATTGGACACCATCTAACCATGTGCCTCCTGTTACTCCGAATGTGCAAGTTGGAGTTAAGAGTGGAGACTGGATAAAAGTTGATTACACAGTTACTGGTGCTCCTTCTGGAACTACTCTGCCTCTATGGCTGAAGGTGGAGTTTCTAAGCGTTGAGGGAACAAACGCTACTGCGCGTGTGACAATGCGCATGTCTGACGGAACAGAGCAGAATGCAACCGTGCCCGTGGATGTTGTGACTGGGGGTCAAGCTCTTGGGCTTTCAGGCTTCGTTATTCCCGCCAACGCGACAAGCGGCGATTCGGTTTACATGAGTGGTTATGGAAACGTAACTGTTGCTGGCGAAACCACAAGAAGCTATGCTGGAGCAAGCAGAACAGTCGTTTATGCGAGCTTCTCGCAGTATGGAACTCAACTCACGTATTACTGGGATAAGCAAACTGGAGTTTTAGTGGAAGCCACCATAGTTTCTGGAAGCATGACAGCAACTGGTAAGACAACGGAAACGAACATGTGGCAAGCTGGCCCCTCAGGTCTTCCAATCGAACCGATTTATCTCTACATCTTAGCAACATTGGCAATAATAGTAGCGGTAGGAGTAGCAACTTTTTTCATCATCATGCGCAGAAAAAGGAAGCCTCCAGAAGAAGCTGAAAATCCGCAGTCTGAACTCCGATTAACACGCGCCAGATTTAGACGTAGTTTTGGGCATAGGATAACGCGTGCGCGCGCCTCCCGAATCCCATGGCACATCACCATCCATAGACGGAGCAAAGCCAGAAGCACAAGATACTTGCAAACGAATTTAGGAACAGGCATGCGCGCTATTAGTCTTCGAAGAGCCCATGCACTAATCCGATTGTGAAACAAGTGATACTGAACGCGACGGAGAATACTATCACAAAAGGGCTTCCGAATTGAACACACAAGTCACCAACTACCAGGGCTGAATTCCCAGAAAATACTGTCACCCCCGAACCCAAACCTGTCAAAAGAGCAAGGATACCCGCAATGTTCCATTGAGTGGGTTTCTTCAATTGTCCTCACACAATCTAACTCGAAAGAGAGCATAAAAAAGCCTTATGAATTTCAAATCAAACAATTCACCACACCACAAAAAAGATCACTTGAAACTTGTTTCCACGATTCCGACATTTCAGTTTAGTCGTTCGCCTCAGTCTTGCCTTGGCAATGGGGGATTCTTAAACCTTAGTAAAGTGTTCATGCGCGCGCGTCTTGAGACAATATGCCTTGGGAGTCGCACTAATTTTTTTCAGAAATGCCGGCATGCCCGGAGGCCCTTGGAGAGATTCAACGTTTCCATCATGTTTCGTACAAAATGGCAAGTTACTCATCTCTCGAAGGTGGTGTAATCAGAGTTACTCGGACGGCAACGGATCAGAAGACTTATAGATGAGCTATGAAGAATAGCGCATGCGGTATCTAACCAGTCAGTCTTACTTCCATTTTCTTCTCAATTCTAGCACTGACGCTACGATGTCTCTGATGTCTATCATGTTGTTGGCTAACGCACGAAACCGCTTAAAGAACCAAATATGCTTCAGGAACGCAAAAAAGGCGACAGGAACGGCAATAAAGCCGAATGAAGCCAAAGTCGCAACGAATAGCAACTGCTGCCAGTCATTCATTTGGGCATATAGCCCATTAAATCGATCGGATGCGCTTCGTGTTGAAGGAAACTCTGCTTAGTCTTTTAAAAGCTTGCACCATATTCGTATGTGGAGAGGTCCATGTCGAAATCTTCCCGTGAGTTTGACGTCGCTTTTCTTGAATCTGAATTGAAGGGCAAGACTCTGATTGTCTATTGGTACCTACTGCAACAGCCTACACATACTGTGGGCGCTCGTGAAGTACAGCGTGCTCTTGGCTTTTCAAGCCCAAGCATTGCGGTTCATCATCTTGAGAAGCTGCAGGATTTGAGGCTTGTCAGCAAGAGGGGAACGGGTGAATACGAACTTGAAGAGGAAGTGAAGGTCGGGATTCTGAGACTCTTCACTCGTATGGGCCGCTTTGTCGTTCCGCGATATCTCTTCTATTCCATTCTGTTCTCTACGATGTTGGCAACCTATCTTGTCGTATGCATTATCGGACAGATATTCCCCAGCTTCTACGCTTTGGCTTTCGGGTCAATCGCTTCAATCGTTTTTTGGTTTGAGACGATTAGACTGTGGGAGGCGAAGCCTTTTTGATGGTCCGACGATGTGTTCTAAAATGTAGACTTAAGAGTTACAGGTCATACTGTAGCAGATGGAGGCGACTGCCGTGAGGAAAGCATGGGTTTATTCGGCACTTGCCATCGTTCTAGGCTTGTTGCTAGTGCTATTTCCGCTGATAACCCTCACGAGTATAAGGGCAGAGGATCACCATGAGCTGAACGCGATGCTTTCTGAAAAACTTAAGGAGCTGGATGGTTCAAGCTCGGATCGAAAATCCTCGTCGTCTGACGTTGAGACTCTTGCTTTAAGCTTCATAATCGCATTAGCCGCCTTCATGTTCCTGAGACGCAGAAGGCCGCAGGTTGGGCGTAGGGTAATCGGACAGTTGCCGTACTGATTTTGGTACAATCATGTACTAAAGCGTAGCATTAAGTTGTGCATTCTTTATTTGTATCTGTGTCGGCCGCGAGTGGCATAGTCGAAACGATAGTGCAAGGTGAAAGTGAATGTCTGCGAATCAGTTAGAATCGTGTTCGCAGGGGGAGAAACCTAAGGGCGGCGGCAGAACATCGAATGGCGCCCAATCTTGCTTGCCGAATGGAAAGCTGATTGTGCTAGTTCAGACGTGCTGTCGCTGCGGCGGGACCTTTGCGATCAAGCGTAATCGTCAGCATTGCCCACGATGTGGAGGCCTTCTGAGGAACAGGGCAATGATCGTCAAAGTCGAATAGTCCGCTTTGCGGACCCTAGCTCTTAATCCTTGTTTCTTGAAGTCTTGCGGGCGAATATTATGTAGCCTGTGTGCGCTGTCATTAGTGTATGGGGTCTGGTCTTTCCCCTTTCGACTTGCATTCCACGCATTAAGCATTCAATGGTTTCGATGTCCACGAATCCGTGCTCGTTTAAGGCTTCAGACGTGTTTACGATCTGGTCTATCGTTGGGCTGAAGGAAACTATTGTCCCTGAAGGCTTAAGCGCGTTGTGCGCTTGTGGAACCACGAGCCAGGGTGTTGCCAAGTCTAGGATGACTGCGTCAACGTCAGTCTCGTCTATGCCCGCGGTGATGTCCTTGTTCTTCAGCTCAACTATGTCATCTAACCCTGCTCGTTTAAGGTTCTTCTTCGCAATGTCCAAGAATTCCTCTCGGATTTCATAGCTGTAAACCTTGCCTTTTGGGCGGACATAGAAGGCCAGTGCCATCGTTAACGCTCCGGTTCCCGTTCCGGCTTCAACAACGTGGCTTCCGGGACCGACTCCGCTGAACATGACTATTAGGGCTATGTCCTTCGGATACGTTATCTGGGTCTGACGAGAGGATTTAATCACGTAGTCGCGAAGGAGGGGTTTAAGAGCTACTAGTTCGAAGCCCAAGCTGCTCACGATTGTTGAGCCATATTCCTTGTCGATCAATTCGTCGAATTTTAGATAACCCTTATGTGTGTGGAAGCTCTTGCCGGATTCCACTTTGACCATGTAGGTTTTCCGTGGCTTCAGGTAGAGGAGGATGTAGTGGCCTTCAGCTATTTTTTGGTCGACCAAGGCTTTTCACTATGGAGTATATTTGAAAGGATGCTTTGATCTATCCTTATTCTCTATGAGCTCGTCAATGCTTGGTCTTCCCTCTATCGTTTTGCGGATTGCGTGGCGCATGGCTTTGTAATTGTTTATGTAGACGCGTTGCCTGTCCACTGCGGTCGGATGTACGAAAACGTTGGCAATCATGAGTAAATCGTCTGTGGCTTGCTTTGGAATTGTGCCGTCTGCAACGCTGTCGACAACGGCCTTTGCAACTGCGGTCTGAGCCGGCCCGTAGACCATGCTTGCCTGCCGCATGCCGGTGATGGTGACAGTTGGAACGATGAGGGTAATGGGCTTCACTGTGAGGTTTGGCTCCAAGAGGGCCAGCAGAGGCTCGTGGCCTTTTGTTGGTGTTGCTTTGGCCTTGGCAAAGGCTTCGCCTAAAGGTCCGTCCTTCTTTCCGATCATGAGGTCTATGTGGGCTACTTCGGCGCCCTGTCCAGCCAGGGCTTCGCCTACTTTGAGGCTGAAATCTCTAATGGTCTCAGGGGTTACGTCAATGGCTTTGAAGCGCTCTTCTATTCGCTTTTCCTCGATCTCAAATGTTATGGGCTTCGCCTCTATTTTTCCAATCTTCTCCAA
>Ga0315280_10005797_pt1 | contig 17394 bp, 15 predicted proteins | sample YL17G06_40_MG_FD_203697 | JGI IMG/M metagenome (GOLD analysis project Ga0315280, IMG submission 203697) | Sediment microbial communities from Yellowstone Lake, YNP, Wyoming, USA - YL17G06_40 | ecosystem: Environmental > Aquatic > Freshwater > Lake > Sediment | place: USA: Wyoming | collected...
GCCGGATTGAACAATCCGATCACATCGCCTAGGAGGGTTTGGGGTAAGCGTAGGTTCGAGCGGGAGCATAGCAACAGCCTCTGGCAATGCGACCTCAAGATGACTGTGGAAGATGAATGGATGATCAGCTACCTAGACGATCACTCACGCTTCGTTCCAGGCAGCGAGATCCATCACAACCCAACAGCAAGGCATGCCATCAAGCTCCTGGAAGAATTCATGAGGCAGTACGGCAAACCCGATCAGATTCTAACGGACCGGGGAACACAGTTCTATCCGGCTAGGGGAGGCCGCTCGGAGTTCACAGAGTTCTGCAGCGGAAACGGGACCGAGCATATTGTCGCAAGTGTGAGGAGGCCGTCCACCATCGGCAAGATCGAGGCTTTCCACAACGCGTACGTCTGCGAGTCATGGATGTTTCCCACCACGAGAGCTTCGTGAATTATTGGAATTACGAGCGACCGCATCAGGGAATCGGTTATCTCTATCCTGCGGATGTATACTTCAGGGACAGATGCGGGTAGTTAGAACACTCTAAGAGCCCTGTAGACGGGTACGATGGAGGTTGATCACTCCATAGCAACCCTGTCGATAGGGTACCGATCGAGAAAGCCAACAACCTCATCGCTAGAAAGCTTCCTCTTATCGACCACTTCCTCACCATAACTCATCACGGTAGCGTAGACATTATCCTTGTGGATGTCTAACCCGCAGACGAGCGAGTTCATATCATGCCGTAAGCTCGCCCGGCATCTTACCCCCTTCTCATCGCATCACAAGAAATCATCGTGATCTGGACATCGGGTTTCACAGAACGAACTTGCCAATTCCTAGTAGATCTGCGACGTACTCTAACTCCTCTCTCACATCACCGTGAACAATTGCCACATGATGGGAAACGCCCTTTTTGAGGAGGAGCTCCAGATATTCGCGGACGGGACGTTCCACTTTGATTATGTAATGCGCCGTGTGCATTGGCCGTGTTGGGACGTCAAGGGATTCTCCACCAGTGATGAGCATTCTCATTCCTTCTACGTCGTCGATTAGACTTGCCATGGTGACTCTTCCTGGTTTTCCGATGAACTCGAAAGCGAGACCGGCTCCTGTGTAACCCCAGTTCTCAAAGTGGGAAGTCAACTTTATTTCAGAAGAGTCGCTGGCCAGTTTGGGGTTGCCCAGACCGTGGTGACCTATAAGGATCGAGTTCTCCTGCTCGTCAAAGAGTGACCATTCGCCGAAGAAGGCTGGCCCCTCTGTGAGCATGTTTAGGATACACATCGCGACGAGCGTTCCAATGTCGCCTTCACATGTGGTCATTATTCCCTGCTCATTCAGCATTGAGCAACCGAAGCATGGTGGGGCGTCTGCTCGACAGTGGAGGTACCACTGGCAAAGGTGCGACAGAGCGTTTAGCTTAAACCTACTGACAAGTCTCTCAAGAGCTATTGACAGCCTGCAGGCCTTGGCGATATCCTCGTCGGTGATCTCGTTCACCTTGTACTTCTTCTTTAGTTCTTCGACCAGTTTCTTGGTGTCAGAGGGGGGAACCTTGTCCAGTAAGTCAAGGAGCTCGCTTATCTCGATGTAGAAGATGTTGGGGCCGAGTTTCCACTTCACCTTGGTTTTGTCCCACTCAAGCTCGTACATACCTCTGAACACACGTCCGATTACGCCGATGTTTATGTTCCTGAGCTTGTTCACTGTGAACACGGCCTTGGCGTAGCTCTCCACCCTCCTGTACGTTTTTTCATCGCCTATTGCCCCAACGGCCAATCCAAACTTCTTGCCTGTCTTGCTGAAGTCGCCGGTGAGCTGTACCAGCCCAATCAAACCGCTGGCTTTCAACATCCTAATGTAGTCGAGGTCGAGGGGTATCCTGTTGGTTTCTTGCATCACAAGTATGAAAATCGGGATAGGGGGGAGCTGGTCTAGTAGTTGGACGATGTAATAATCTGGAGCGTACGTGCCCTCATATATGACAATCATGTCAACCTCCTCTTTTTTGAAGACTCGGGCGGCTTCGATGGCTTTTTCTAAGGTGTCAACAAGGCCAGGGTTCACAATGTCGAGCTGTCCTCTGCTCTCCAAATCGTTAACTATTGTCTTGAATTTTTCTTCAACATCCTTCAGTACGGAGACACCGTGCATTCTCCAATACTCAAAGAATGCTAAACCAAGGAAACCAATCTTCGGTCTCCTCGCTTCGATCGGCGCAACGGTCTCCTTGTCCACGGTCAGGCTAGGTACAGTATAGTTTGACATGAAATCTGCCTCTCGCAGCAATTATGGCTTTTTTCATCTCAGTATATTTCAAGTATATTTCAATTTCTAGTAGCTTGGACGCTTCTTGCCGCGCGATTATAATGGGGAACGAAGCTCCAACAGCGGAGTCGTAACGAATACCTGCAGAAACGAGCTCCGCGTGGAATATCACGCACCCTGAATCCGTCCACGGTTGAATCGCCCTGCGTTAGTTCCGTAGAATGCTTGCGCCAGCTTATTTTGCTTATCCGCGCACAAGCCATGCTCAGGTCAAGTGTGCGCTCTTCTTGGCGGGGGCGCTGGAATTTGAACAGTGTTTGCGTGCACGTCAAGAATACTCAAAATGAATTCGGGTGTCAGACGCCCAGAGAGGCAGGTCAGCCAGGTCGTCTGGGGCGCCTTAGCGGAGGTGGGAGTCACCCTCAGGAGGTGTGACACACCTCTTAGGTCAGCCAAGCCGTATGCGCCTGAGAACAGCCCCCTTTCCGGCTTGTTGCTCCACGTAGGTACCTGTACGAGGCGTGAAATGTGGAGCCTCTCGCCACTTCGAGTCATGCCTTGTCCACATTGTCCGTGCAGGAGGCAAGGGCGCATCCGCATCCTAGACAACGCCGGATCGCAAGGGTAGGTATCTCCTCTTCCGGTCTTCCGAACCCAGCCATCCTCAGGAGGGCGTCTTCCGCATCTTTCGCTTTCAAATGTGAATAGACCTGGAGCATTCTCGGTGACTTCCAACCGCCTGAAAGCGTCAATATACGATCCGGCAACTTGCCGCTCAAGTATGTGTAACTTGAATGCCGGAATGTCTTGACACTGATCTCTTTGCCCAAGACATCACGCGCTAGGAGCTTGACGAGCCGCCATAGAGCCGAATATGTGAACTCATCTGCTCGTTGCGAGTAGATGAGTTGCGCGTTCCCATCGCTCTTGCGGGGGTGCTCATTCATGAATCGAAGCAGGTCCGGGTAGCCTAGAATGACGAAGCCGGTTCTCTTGCCTTCCAGCGTGACGCGAGCGTACTTGTCGTTGATGTGGACGTCCTTCAGTTTCAGGTTTAGCAATTCGCCGGGCCTGCATCCAGTTTCCCAGAGGATCCACAGTGCAACGCGGTTACGTAGGCTTTCCACAACGCGTACGTCTGCGAGTCATGGATGTTTCCCACCACGAGAGCTTCGTGAATTATTGGAATTACGAGCGACCGCATCAGGGAATCGGTTATCTCTATCCTGCGGATGTATACTTCAGGGACAGATGCGGGTAGTTAGAACAAGGCGATTCCTTGATTGTGTTAGCCCATGACATGTGGCACATTGTCCAAGTATACTTCTGCTGGTGTTGAATAACCTAACGCCATGTGTGGCCGCTCGTAATTGCAGTATTCGATGAATTTCCAGTGGAGCTGGAACCTTGTGTGCTCCTGGTCGTAGGTTCGGAACCATCTTTCGATCTTTCCGAGCGTCGTGGGTTTGCCGATTCCGCCTAGGATATGCTTGACCTGTTTCTGCTGACAGTATGCGTCGAAGCTGGATTCTCCTCTGCGTACGCTCCAGAATTGGCTGCCGTGGTCTGTGAGGATCTCTCGGGGTTTCGCGTATTCGTGGACCGCCTGGTCTAGTAGCCAGATCACGTTCTCCGTGGTGCCTTCATTGAAGAGTTCGGAGGCGGTTATGAAGCGGCTGTGATCGTCCAGGATTGTGATGAGCCATCTAGCGTCGACGGACTTGAGGTCGCATTGCCAGAGGCTGTTGCTATGCTCCCGCTCGAACCTACGCTTACCCCAAACCCTCCTAGGCGATGTGATCGGATTGTTCAATCCGGCTTCGATGAGGATTCGATGGATGGTTCCGTGGCTGATGGGAGTGATGCCTTCAGACCTATAGTTACGCAGGTACCCTTCGATCTTGTTTGGTCCCCAATGTTTGCTGCATCTCAGCTCTAGGATGAGGTTGACGGTCTCCTGAGGAGTCTTGTAGTATCGGTGCAGTCTTCTGGATTTGACGCGGACACCCTCCCACCCATGTTTCCTGTAGACGCTCCACCAGCGATCAACAGTCTTCTCGCTCATCCGCAGCGTATCTGCGATATCCTTGATCTTCCAACCTTCCAGTCTTCTACGAACAATCCATCTTCTCCGACGCAGCATCGAATCCAATCATGTCCCTCTCCCAATCTTCCGCGACTGTTCGTCTCTTTCAGGTCGAGGGACAGATGTGGGGGGATAGCTCAATCAAGGAATGGCCTTTCTCCAAGGAGGGGGACCGCCCATCTAAGGAATTGAAACACGACTTGTTGGAATCCCCAAAAAAAAGTCCGAAGGAAAGCGCTTATCAGGAATTAGGAACACTTGCGGGCTTCAAACGCAGCCGCGCTCGTCCTGTCAAACTCTTCAGGCCTAACGTGCTAGAACGGAAGGAGCCTCCAGAATCTCCCTAATCTTTTGCAGGAACTTTGCGGCAAGGGCCCCGTCGATCACTCTGTGATCGAATGATAGACTGAGACACGTCATCGGTTTGATCTTGACTTCACCGTTGCAGGCGATGGGCTTGTCGACTATTCTTCCAACGCCTAGTATGGCTGTTTCTGGAGGGTTGATCAGCGGAGTGAAAGCGTCTACACCGTAGGAGCCGAGGTTGCTGATCGTGAAAGTGCTACCGGTAAGTTCGCTGGATGAGAGCTTGCCGTCCCTCGCTCCGTCGACAAGTTGCTTCGTGGATTTCGCAACCTCAGCCAGCGTCTTCTTATCGGCATCGCGTACCACAGGAACGACCAATCCTTCCTCGACTTCAACGGCCACGCCGATATTGATCTCCTCGATCAATCTGATCAGATCTCCGTCGAGCCTAGAATTGAAAATAGGATGCTCGCGTAGGGCGATTGCAAGGACCTTGACCAGCATGTCGGTGTAGGATAGGCGAACTCCGATCTCTGTCTCAAGCTCTGGAAGAAGGCTCTCTCTAAGCCGGACCACCTCTGACATATCCACCTCAGTTGTTACAGTCACCTGAGGGGCCGTCTTCGCGCTGGACGACATCCGCTGGGCTATCGCCTTCCTCATCTTCGACATAAGTATCACTTTCCCTTGCCCCACCTCTGGGTGCAAACGTGCAGCTGCTATGCCTCTAGTAATCTCCCGCATCACATCCTCCTTGGTTATCCTTCCTCCTAGACCTGAACCCTTGATCTTCGTCAGATCAATTCCGTGTTCTCGAGCAAGCTTTCTGGCAAGAGGAGAGATCGGAACCCTAGCACTAGGCTTTCCAAGCACATCAGATACGCCTCTCGTTGGCTTTCTCAGCTCCTCGATTTCTTCTGTTGCTGGAGCTGCAGACAGGAGTTCCCCGCTGAGTGAATCGACATTGGGTAACTCTTCCGGCGTCGCGATAATGGCGATTGTTTGGAGTACTGGAATCTCGTCTCCTTCATTTGCGAGGATCTTGGCTAATACCCCGTTCTCGGGGGCTTCAATCTCCGCTGTCAGTTTTTGAGTTTCCACCTGTACTATTGGCTTGCCTTTGTCGACCTTGTCGCCTTGCTTCTTGAGCCAGCTGATTATCTTTCCACTTCGCATAGTCTCCTCGAATTGAGGCATCACAACCTTGACTGTCAAAATCTATCCCACATCTACAAACAGGATGGACGCTGAGTTCTGCCGATCACGTCGTATTCACTTGCGCGATCTTGCTCCCTTCCAAAATACGGAATTAGTAGTACTAGTTCACCGAGGTCATCTCTCTTATGGTCTCTGTTATGCGGTCTTCACTAGGTATGACGAAGTCCTCGAGAGGTGGGGCAAATGGAATTGGAGTGTCAAACGCGGATACTCTTCTAATAGGCGTCTCCAAATAGTCGAGGGCCTCCTCAGCCACGACAGCTGCGACTTCCGCGCCCCAGCCTCCTGTCTTGTTGTCCTCCTCAACAATGATCAATCTTCCTGTCTTCTTGACGGACTCTATCACTGTGTTCCTATCGAACGGTATGAGCGTGCGGGGGTCAATTACTTCCACGCTTATTCCTTCGTCAGCAAGCTTGGCGGCCACAGAGAGAGCTCTGCAAGTCATAAGTAACTTGGCAACCAGGGTGACGTCCTTTCCCTGCCGCTTAACATCAGCGTGGCCGAATGGTATGAGGTATTCTTCTTCAGGTATCTCGCCTGTGACTTGCGGGGGAGCTCCCGCCTCGGGTTTGTAGCCTGGGCGGCTTATGCCGTAGAGAAGCTTGTGTTCAAGAAATATCACTGGGTTGTCGTCTCTTATTGCCGTTTTGAGCAAGCCCTTAGCGTCATATGGAGTGGATGGTGCGGCGACTTTCAATCCTGGAACATGTGTAAAGAATGCGTCTGGGCTTTGACTGTGTTGAGCTCCACGTTTGGTTGCGCCTGTCGGAACTCTCACGACCATCGGTACTTTCACTTGCCCTCCGCTCATGTACCTCATTTTGGCTGCTTGGTTGATGACTTGGTCCATGGCACAGAATATGAAATCGCCATACTGTACCTCCGCTACGGGCCTCATTCCCATCATTGCAGCTCCAACCGCAACCCCGATTATTGCCGATTCTGACACGGGCGTGTCTCGGACCCTTTCATGTCCGAACTCTTCAGCCAAGCCTTTTGTGACGCCGAACGGTCCGCCCCAGCCGTCCTTGATTCCAATGTCCTCACCTATCAGGAACACACTCGGGTCTCTGAGCATCTCTTCTCTCAGAGCCTCTCGGAGGGCCTCAGCTACAGTCAATTCTTTCATGTACACGACCTCCTCAGGCAAACACGTCTTGCAATGCTTCCTCGGGGCTTGGTGGGGGGCTTTCCTCAGCGAATCTTGTGGCGTCGTCTATTTCCGCGAGGACTCCTTTCTCGATCTCTTCGGCTTCACCTTTCGTCAAGACGCTCAGTTCGATCAGCTTGTTCCTGAATTTGGGAATAGGATCCTTCTTGAGCCACTCTTCGACCTCCTCCTTGGGCCTGTAGGGAGCTGGGTCACCTCTTGAGTGGCCTCTGTGCCTGTAGGTGAAGCATTCGACTAGTGTGGGCCCAAGTCCGCTTCTGGCTCTCTTCACAGCTTCGTGCGTCGCCTCGTACACGGCGAGAACATCGTTTCCGTCGACCATTGTCGCCGGAATGCCGTAGGCGCTAGCTCGATCAGCAATAGTCTTGACCAGCATCATGGTTGATGTCCGAGTTGAAGCAGCATACACATTGTTTTCGCAAACGAATACGACCGGCAGTTTCCAGATTGCGGCTATGTTGAGACCTTCATGCCATGCCCCTTGATTGGTGGCACCATCTCCAAAGAAGCACGCTACCACCTGATGTGTCCGTTTCATCTGGAAAGCGAGGCCCATGCCCGCTGCGACGGGAACTGCTGCTGCTACTATAGCGATTGAAGGCGTCATGCCAACGTCAAGGTCACAGAGGTGCATTGATCCCCCTTTCGCCTTGGAGCAGCCTGTCTTCTTTGCGTATAACTCGGCCATCAACTGTTTCAACGCCCCGCCCTTTGCAATGAAATGCCCGTGCGGCCGATGCGTGCTCGTTATGAAGTCTTCTTTTCGAAGATTCGAGCATACGCCAACAGCCACAGCTTCTTGGCCTGCGTACAGGTGAACCGTTCCCGGGAGGATTCCTTGAACAAACAGGTAGTATACTCTCTCTTCGAAGTGTCTGATCTCGAGCATCTTCCTATACATTTCAACCATTTTGTCCTTTTCAGGCAAGATCTCGACTTTGGTCACGTGTCAAACGCCTGTCCGGCAAATTAGTTCGAAGCATATAGATATTCATTCAGCTGATAGATGTTTCAGTCTCTCCAGTTGACTTGCTGGGAAAGTGGACCTGCCACCAAAAATGTGGGCCGCCATGATAATCCGAGCCGTCAACTCAACGATCTACTGCAGCTCGGCTTGGAAACACCCACGCCTCGCTGAGAGCGGTCAAATAGGATGGCCTTGCGGAAGAAGTTATTTGAGCAGTTGCCAAGAACAACGCTGAAGTGACTTAACCCTTTGTGTCCACATCATTACGTCGCTTATGATCTCGGCGCGGAAAGCTGCCGAGTGATCTTGGGTACCTTGTCAGAGGATCACCTCGTGATCGAGGAGATTCACAGGTTCCCGAACGAACCGATCAAGGTTTTCGGGACACTACGTTGGAATGTGCTACAGATTCTTGACGAATTAAAGAACGGGTTGTTCAAAGTCGCTGCGCGCGGTTATCACATCGAGAGCATGAGTGTCGACTCCTGGGGCGTTGATTACGTGTACGTGCGAGGTAAGGAACCGCTGCTCACGTTCCCCTATAGTTATCGCGATCCCCGAACAGACGGAGCCTTGGAGAAAGCTTTTGCACTTGTTCCAGCAGACCTCATCTATTGCGAGACGGGCATTCAATTTCTCCAGATGAATACTCTTTACCAGTTGCTCGACGATCTGGACCATCGTCCTGAGATTCTTGAATTGAGTACCGAGTTTCTTGGTATCGCGGACTACTTCAATTATTTGTTTTCGGGCATCTGTTGTGCAGAAGAATCCCTGGCAAGCACGACACAGCTCTTCAACCCACGGGAGCGGAAATGGTCTCGGCAGCTAATCGAGAAGTTCGGGTTGCCGGCGAGAGTGTTTCCCAAGTTGGTACAGTCGGGAACAAGGCTGGGACCACTACTAGGCGGGATCGGCGACGAGATGGGTTTACACGATGCCCAAGTCGTGGCCGGCTGTTCGCACGACACGGCTGCAGCTGTGGCGGCTGTTCCCGCGGAGGGGCGGGATTGGTGTTATCTTAGTTCGGGCACTTGGTCGGTGATGGGAATCGAGCTCGAGGAGCCCATCATCAATCCCAGCAGCCGAGCATATGGCTTCGCCAATGAGATGGGTTACGGCGGAACCATCCGCTTCCTCAAGAATATCGTCGGCCTCTGGGTTGTGCAAGAGTGCCGTCGGGAGTGGGCCAAAGAGGGCCATGAATATGCGTATGATGATTTGACCAGAATGGCGGAGGAATCTGAGCCCCTGAAGTGTTTGATAGACCCGGCCGCTTCACGATTTGTCAAACCCGGCCTCATGCCGCAGAAGATCATCAGTTACTGCCATGAAACAGATCAGGCGCCTCCCAATACGCATGGCGAGATTGTCCGCTGCGTCTTAGAAAGCCTGGCCTTGATGTACCGTCGGGTGTTGCGAGAAATCGTCACCATAATCGGCCAAGAACCCAAATACGTTCACATTGTGGGAGGAGGAAGCAAGAACCAATTGCTAAACCAGCTCACCGCGAATGCTACCCAACTGGCAGTTCTGGCCGGACCATCGGAAGCGACCGCGATTGGGAATATCCTAGCACAGGCTATCGCACTGGGTCATCTGGGTTCGCTCATTGATCTACGCCGGGTGGTTCGTCACTCCTTTCCTGTTACCTTGTATCGGCCCGAAGACGCGCCCACTTGGCTGAAAGCGTACGAACGATTTCAAAAACTGACCATCAAATCCCAAGCCAATCACGTCTAGCGTTGGCACAATTTCACATACAGGCACAAGTCTTGACTCGTTTCTCTTCAATGCCAACGTGGCAAGAAACGCATCGGCAGAAAACATCTAAGTAGGATTTCGAGTATGTCGATCCGTGCGAGATTTGGCCTTCTTAGGGATCGACGTTGGTAGCTCGAGAGTCAAGGCCTGCGTGATCGATCGCGATGGAAGGATGCTCGACTTTGCTGCGACCGACATCGGCAACCTAATACGAAGACCTGCGCCTTCGTGGGCCGAGAGAGATTCAGAGGCTCTCTGGGATGCTGTTCGCCTGACACTGCGGAAACTTACGAATCCGAAGAGCCTAGAATCGGTCTGCATGGACGCCACCAGCGGAAGTGTGGTAGCTGTTGATCATGATCTACGCCCTCTGGGTCCAATTCTCCTCTACAGCGACAAGAGATCTGAGCGTCAAGCCAAATACGTCCTCCAGGAGAGTTCAGTCGCTCGTGACTACGAGGTCTATCTCCCAGTAGATTCCTACCTTGTCCTTCCGAAAATTCTCTGGATGCGTAGCCATCTTGTGAGCTTTGACAATGTCGACAAAATTTTGAACGAAGGCGATTTCATCCAGATGAAGCTCACTGGCAAACTGTGCACTTCACCCAACGTTGCTGGCAAGGCGCACATAGACATAAGGTCGGGAGACTACCTGAGAGAGCTGTATGAAGACCTGGAAGTCGACATAAATCTCTTACCTCCGGTCAAACCGATAGGCGAGTCCGTCGGCCCAATATCTGAGTCCTGTAGCAAGCAAACGAAGCTCCCAGAAAAAGCCGTCGTGATAAATGGTGTCACAGATTCGACTGCAAGCGACATAGCGACAGGAACCCTGAGTATTGGTCAACTCAACGCGTCGATAGGAACCTCGCTAGTAGTTCATGCGGTCGCTGGCAGTGCTATTCCTGATAGGGCGAAGCGAATCTACTACAAGTCATATGTGGAGGGAAGATTGCTTGCAGGTGGCGCAACCGATGCCGGAACGCTACCTATGACCAGTCTCAGTAGATTGCTTGGGAAGACCCTGCAAGAACTCGACTTCGACGCGGAGAAGATTCCTGCGGGGTGCGAAGGTTTGATCGCGCAGCCTCAATGGATCGGCTCCCGTGTTCCCGACCACAACCCAAATGTCCGAGGCTTCTTCGCATGCATGACCGAGAGGAATTGCACAGCCGGCCACATGTTCCGCAGCATACTTGAGGGCAACGCTGTCATCGTGAGCCAGCTAGTCGACATTATCGAAGAGGTCACGGGAGCAAAAGTTCTAGAGATTAGAACGAGTGGAGGAGGTTCAAAGAGCGACATACAGAATCGCACATTTTCGGATGCAACAGGCAGGAGGGTACTGGCAGTCGAGACAAATGAGGCTTGCATTGGTTCAGCCATCCTCGCCGCATGGGGCCTGACACGTGAGCCTATTTCCACCATCGCCCAAAGGACCGTGAGAATTCGAAACAGATTCGAGCCAAACTTGCAAGTGCGAGAACTGTATGCGAACCTTGCACAAAGACTGCAACTCTTGACCGCAAAGATCTACAGTGAAGCCTAGCAATCCTGGGATTGCCTTTGTCACGACCAGCAGTGTTGTAGTCATATGGAAGCACTAACGGCCAGCAACGTACCGAGCAAGGAGATTCTACTGAGCAACGACGGCAAAGCCAAGGTCGAAGAACGCCGCAACCTCAAGGAAGATGTGATCGACGAGGTTCCACAACGCAACACTCGCTTGGAAAACTTAATAAAAGAACCAGCAGCCCTCCTGAGAATGAGGACCTTTGGCCAAGGTCGTGCTGGAAAACATCACGAAGAAGTTCGGCGACGTAGTAGCGGTCAACGACCTAAGCCTTGAAGTTGAAGACAAGGAATTTCTCGTTCTCTTGGGTCCCTCTGGATGTGGAAAAACTACGGCGCTTAGGTGCATTGCTGGTCTGGAGACACCTGACAAGGGGAACATACGCATAGGGGACCGTCTCGTGAACGACCTTCCCCCCAAAGATAGAGACATCGCCATGGTCTTTCAGAGCTATGCATTGTATCCCCACATGTCCGTGTACGATAATCTTGGCTTCCCGCTGAAGATGAGGCGACTTTCGAAGGACGAGGTCGACCAGAAGGTCAAGCAGACCGCTGACCTCTTGAGGATTCCTCATCTGCTGAAGAGGAAGCCGAAACAGCTGAGCGGAGGCGAACAGCAACGCGTGGCCTTGGGCAGAGCGATCGTCAGGGAGCCCAAAGCGTTTCTCATGGATGAACCTTTGAGCAACCTGGACGCGAAACTTAGGCTCTACATGAGAGCTGAGTTGAAGAGGCTCCAAGTAGAACTCGGGATAACAACCGTCTATGTCACTCACGACCAAGCTGAAGCGATGACAATGGCTGACAGAATCGCCGTCATGAATTGTGGCCAACTGTTGCAGCTGGCGACTTCTGAGAAGACATACGGCAGTCCCTCCAGCATATTTGTTGCAGGGTTTATGGGAAGCCCCCCGATGAACTTCATCGACTGTAGCTTCGTACAGAAGGAGGGCCGAGCCTTTCTGGACGCAGGCACATTCACGTTAGATATTTCCGAGTTCGCAGCCATCATAAGGGAGAAGAGCGCCAGCACAGAGCTTAAGCTTGGAATCCGCCCTGAAGACATCTTGCTTGAGAGGGAGCGCCCGAGGGGAGATGCTGTGGAAGCTGAAGTCTATGTGGTTGAACCCCTCGGCTCAGAGATCATAGTGGACCTGAGAGTCGGTGAGAGCATGCTGAGGGCGAGGAGCCCTCCAGGCCTAGTTCTGAAAATCGGCGACAAGGTGTGGCTCATCTTCAGAAGAGAAAAGCTACACATCTTTGACGGAAAGACCGAGAACGCAATTGTCTAGCTCGACCCTCTGGTCGAGCCTTCTGATCGGTTGACCGACGGACCGACGTGAAAGCCGTAGCACATAGGCCCAAGGCTGGCTTATGCTCCTGCGTATCCTTGGGTATCCACATTTCACTGAGCCGAAGAAGGCACCGGTCCTGACGAGCTGTGCATTCCGCACGACGATCTACGTTTCAGAAGTTCAGCTATGGGATCTTTGTAGAGGCCACACAGATGCTCGCGACTGCTGTGAATTTGAAGATTTTCTCGGGTATGCAGTTCCTAGCTCACTCATACTGCTATCCGGCTTGCTGATTCGTTCGCATGATGCAAAGCCTGACCGGGCTCGTCACGGGTCGGGACGCGCCTCGTAGACAGAATTTGGATCTTGATTGCAATTCACAGATGGTCTTCGAACTGCTTCAAAGCAAACTCTTGGCGATTTCGGCCTCCACAAGAAATACGAATCACTTGCAATTTAAGCCGCGTCCAAGCATGATACTGCGGAGGCCTGAAACGTATGAGTGGACCGGGAAGTTCTGAGGAAGAACTAAAGAAAGAAATGATTCAGTTTATGGTCTCTCTGCATCGGAGAGGCTTGACGACTGGCATCGGCGGCAACGCAAGCGCTAGGGTTCCCGACACAAACGAGATATGGACAACCCCTAGCGGCCTGTATAAGCCCTGGGTGAAGACAGAAGACCTTGTCAAAATAGACATGGATGGTAACGTGATCGATGGCCTGTTCAAGCCCACTACGGAATGGTACATTCACACAGCCGTCTACAAGAAAAGAGCAGATGTGAACGCCGTAGTCCACACGCACAGACCCATAGCTACCGGGCTTGCACTTGCTGGTGTGACCATCAAGCCGATAACGGTTGAAGCCGCTCTCATGTTGGCTAGGGTTCCCATCGTTCCGTTCCATTATGCTGGAACAAAGGAGTTGGGAGAAGTCGTTGGCGAGCACATCATGGGCAATCAGATACTTCTATTACAAAACCACGGCGTCATTGGAGTCGGCTATGAGGATTGAATGTAGAAGACCGATTGAGAAGAAAAGTTGTCGAAGTCTCGAAGAGGCTCTATGATAGAGGCTTGGTGGCGGGTGCCGGGGGTAATGTCAGCGCTAGGGCACCTATGTCTGAAGAGATCTTCATCACCCCCAGCGGACTGTGCAAGGGGCATCTCAAGCCCTCGCAGATAGTCAAGGTAGATTTGGACGGCAGTGTCCTCCGAGGGAGACTGAGACCGACTTCCGAAATGCCCATGCACAACCAAATCTATAGGATGAGAAACGACGTTAATGCAATAGTCCACGCACACGCTCCTGTGAGTACCGCCTTCTCGTGTGCCAATCGGCCCCTTGACTGCTCCTTCTATCCGGAAGTAATAGTGATGCTTGGAGAGATTCCGCTGGTGGAATATGTTACGCCGACAACCAGAGACCTGGCAAGTGTTGTGGCGAAATATGTGGACAGACATAATGCATTCCTTCTTCGAAGCCACGGACCCGTTACAATGGGGGCTAACTTGGAGCAAGCCTATCAGAGAATGGAACTCCTGGAGGATTTTGCCAAGATTTTCCTTGTATCGAAGCTTCTCGGAGGCGCCCAACCATTACCTCCTGGTGAGGTTCAGAAGCTGCTCGGCCTCGAGGCAGAAAAATATCGAATTGAGCTTACCAAGAAGCGCGAATAGAACATTCTGGGTCATCCCCCTATTCATCGTATGCCTCGATCTCACAGATCTCGTCCAAGAAGACATGGACAGGAATGTTTGCTCATTTGCCACCCTCACGAAAGACAGGAAGAGCCAGCTTTCTCTCGCCACTATTCCATCATGTTGCAGATGAGCGCCGAGGCTATACGTGACATCGCGTGTTGCGTCTCGCCGACCAACTTCACTCCTCTTGAGAGGTCTTCGGGTGATACTTTGGAGACGCTCGCAGCCATGGTGTACGAGGCCTTCTGAGTATCCCCCAGTGATCTATAGCGGCTTTCAACTCAGGTTTGGTCTTCGCTGCCTCCTCCAGAGGGATCTCCTCCATCACCGCGTCGATAGCTTGCCTCCACGCCATGGCACCTGCCGTGTAGCCCATTGGATGTCCGAGCATACCTCCTCCCGCAGGGATAACTATGTCAGTTCCATATTCTCTAACTAAGGTAGGCAACAGGCCCGGGTACATCCCGGCCGCCGGCATAGGCCAAGTCTTCTTGATGTGGAAGAAAGGCGCCGTCTTGACTTGTGCCGTACGTAGTCCCTCTTCCAGCGAAACCAATGGAATACTCGACCAGTAGGATGGTGTAAGCATTAGGTCCGCGCCGCACAGTCTACATATCTTCGCGAGCGGTGGCCAGCTGATTCTGGGGGTCATAGATATCATGTGTGATGGATGCAGGAGAATCGGGACATCTATCTCAGGGTCTTCAGCGAGGACTCTGAGAACTGAAGGACCCGCTGAGTAGCCTAACAACAGTCCGTTTGCGCCAGCTTTCACAGCGTTCCTTGCCTTTTCATGTATCTTGTTGACCTCGTCGGTGACGCTTATGAAGTAGATTACCTTCTTGCCGGTCTTCTTCTCCGCCTTCTCAAGCGCAGCCATTACGGCCTTCAATCTGTCCTCGAATTTGCAGTTGTACGTCTCGCTAGTCATCTCGTCGTCCTTGACCATGTCAACTCCCCCGATCGCCGTCTCATAGACTTGATTGGCAGTCTGTTCGGGCGTCATTCCCATCTTAGGCTTGATTATGTGCAGAACAAGGGGCCTCTTCTCGACATTGAGAAGTTGCCGGGTCCCTTCGACCCCAAATTTTGGCCCCTGGAACTGTTTCACCAGCAGCTCGGGGAAGCAGACGTCCAGCAGCCTAAGCTTAGGCGAGTATGCGAAACAGTTGCCCGCAAATGATAGAAGCATCATCGGGACATCGCCTCCCCAAGCGTCGGTCGAGAAAGCAAACTGGACCACGGCTTTCTTCACACCTTCGGGAGCGGGCACCTCATAGTATCCTACAAGTTTGCCCGAGAGCCTTTCTCTAACCTCGGCCGTCTCCTCCTTGACTTCAGCCCAAGTTCCAGTAGACCCTTCCAAGATCATCTGCTGAATCAGGGCGAAATGGTCAAGGAAATCTACATCCGGAACGGTGTCCTCAACGCAGTAGGTTGCGATCAGATACTTTCTCCTATCTATTCCGTCCAACATGTTGTTGAAGATAATTGGGTCATAATATCGCTTCACGGAACTTCACCTGACAGACAAGCAAACCAAGCGCCGACCGGGACACTTAAAGACTCACTCTAACATGGCTCCATCCTCTCGTCTACCTAGTCACAAGGCACTCGGCCTGTTGAAGACGCCTAGCAGTAACGAGCAAATCTCCTTGCAGATCGAATAGTGTTTGGAAATCTCTTCGGATTTTGACGCCGATGCCGGCTAGTATTGAAGCGCCCAGAGAATTGGCGCCGGCAGTTTCCGGTACAATCACCACCTTGTTCTCCACGTCTGCCTTCAAGCTAGAGCTTGTGTTAAGATGATTCGCCGGTTCCACTTTCATTGAAGCTGACACTTCTCACGTTTCTCCTATGGCTGTCATGTCGTCGCGAGTCAAGTTTCCCAGTAGCGTCCTCGTGCCATGAATCATCTTATAATGGCACCCCGACCACACTCACCTGGGGAGACCTCTGCTTGTGGAAGCTTAGTGTTATCTCTTGGGCGTTTGAGGCAGCTCGAGGTGGATTTGGACCTGCACAAACTCGAGGAGTCAAGATGACGCTGGAAGAGGCTGTACGAAAGATCGCTCAGATAGGCTTCGATGGTGTTGAACTAGTCATATGGGATATAGACGCTTTCGACACGGCGCGACGCACAAAACTTAGAGAAGAGATCGAAAGTCTCGGAATCGAAGTATCGAGCATCGGCTGCAATGATAACACATACATCTGGAACACTCCTGTATGGACGAATCCGGATGCCAAAGTCCGCGATGAGATGGTTAGGCGCGTCCGCCAGACCATAGAGGCTGCACTGGAATGGAATTGCAGACTAGTCGGCCTATGGACTGGCTCAGACACCATTCCATTGAAAACTCCATACCGCAAAGCTTGGGATCTATTGGTCGACAGTTTTTCTCGATGTGCAAAAATCGCTGAAGAGCACAAGGTCAGACTCGCGGCGGAATACAAACTAGAGAACATACTCGGCAACGCTGATAGCACGCTTCGGCTGATCCAGGATGTGAACTCTGAATGCCTAGGAGCGCTGCTGGACACGGGTCATTCGCTGGTCGCAAGGGAGCATTTGCCTACAGTCGCTGATATGCTAGGAGACAAGCTGTTTCACGTTCATATGGATGACAACTACGGCGACTGGGATAGGGACATGCCACCCGGAACGGTTCATGACTTCACAGGATTCCTCGAACAGTTGAAACGGGTTGGGTACAAGGGATATCTGAGCATGGATGTCTGGCCATACGAGGATGCTGAGAAAGAGGTCAGGATGGGCAGAGATTACTTGCTGCGAGCCATGCGCGACATCGGGTAACAAGTCATCAAATGGACGCCAGACTCTTCGGCAATCTTGGAGACAAGCCACTTCAATCAAAGCAGAGTGTTGTGTTCTTCGATCGAGAACCTAGGCCTGCGTCCATCTTTATATTATGTCAGGTATGCTGAATTGTTCTGATGAATAGGCTTGACGCCCAACAAGGTAGAGTTTGGTTTTGCCTTGCCCATCTTTCCTGGGGCAGGGGATTCCCATCCACGCACAC
>Ga0315280_10005798_pt1 | contig 17393 bp, 18 predicted proteins | sample YL17G06_40_MG_FD_203697 | JGI IMG/M metagenome (GOLD analysis project Ga0315280, IMG submission 203697) | Sediment microbial communities from Yellowstone Lake, YNP, Wyoming, USA - YL17G06_40 | ecosystem: Environmental > Aquatic > Freshwater > Lake > Sediment | place: USA: Wyoming | collected...
AGGTAAAATTGAACAAATAGACAGCACGCTCAACGTAACCTTGATCGACTTCGGAAAGGATTCAAGTCATTCTATACTGAGACTATCATGGCCGGTAGAAAACTTAACAGTCACAGATAATTATAAAGTAAAAGTGACTGTGCAAAACTTCAGTGGACATATTAATAGAACGCTACTCAGCCTGAGCTTTATTGGAAGTGCAGATCTCTATGAATATGTCTTACCCCAAAGTAATGACTGGAAGGAGTTCGAGATCAACTCGTCTTCCATCACTTTTGACGGTCTTCCATTTTCTCGCATAAAAGGAAGAAAAGTTGAGACAATAAGCATGGTTTTTATTGTAGATAATGGAAATGAAGCCAGCATCGGCTTGAGGGACCTTGAACTATGGAACGAGGGAAAAGTAGAGAGTCTTGACCTGAGAATTGAAAAGACTAGTCAAACGTCGTATGAAATCTATATTGCACATGCATATTCACCTACTAATGAGCCACTAATCTACACTGCGTTTTCACTTTTTGTCGCAGGGACACTGATAGCTTGGCTGTCTATTTACAAGGCAGTTGACAAAGGTGAGGAGTCATCAAGATCGCAATAATGCACTCAAGCTTTTACGAAAGTGGGGGCCAAGAATTTTTGCCCCTTATAGCCACTATGTCACTTCGAAAATTAGGACACGAAGTTGACTGCTTTGCAGCAGTCATTAACCGGAACACTTGTCACCCAAAGATTATTCGAAAAGCCAATGTAAAATACTACGCATTTGAGATGCCTATCCCCTTTTTCAGAAGCAGCTCAAACCACTTCTTAAGCTACGCGCTGGCTCCTCTATACTTACACAAATTTAGAAAGTATGATGTCATCCTCTGTTTTCAGCAACCATCAGCGTGGATCGCGAAAAAAGTAAAAGCAAAGTTTAATGTGCCCTATGTTTATTATGCGCAAGGCGTTTTACGGGAACTTTACCCTCGCCCTTTGGATATTCAAGTAAGAATCCACATGAGGATTGAGAGACCAGTTGCCATTTTCTTCGCAGACAAGTTTAAACTCTTTAAAAATATAGACCAAGAAGCTGTGAGAAATGCAGACGCAATTTTAGCAAACTCATCGAAGACTAAGATGGAAATCCAAAAAATTTATGGAAGAAAAGATGTTGAAATCTGCTATCCTGGTGTAGATACACAACTGTTCAGACCTTTGTCAGCTGAGAAACTCAGATATGCGCTAACTAAATTTAACATCCAGAAATCATTCCTCTTTACAACAAACAGACATGAACCTCACAAAAAACTGGAATGGTTGTTGTCAATAATGCGATATGTATTGAAGAAAAAGCCAGATGCTACGCTTATAGCAGCAGGAGGCTTTAACAAGTTTTACACACCTAGTCTTCTTCGACTTTGCAAAAAACTAGGCCTTGACCAAAAAGTAAAGTTTGTGGGAAGAATCACTCAAGAAGATCTTATTTCATTGTACAACGCATCAAAGGTTTGTGTTTTCTGTTCACCTGAAGAAGATTTTGGACTTGGACCCATTGAAGCAATGGCGTGTGGAAAGCCAGTTGTAGCTTGGAGCAATGCAGGTCCAGCCGAGACTGTGGTGAATGGAGAAACGGGGTTACTTGCAAAACCTTTCGACTTAGAAGACTTCGGGGAAAAAGTGGCTACACTGCTTAACTCTAATGAGATGTGTGCAGAAATGGGGAGAAGAGGAATTCTTTACGTCAAGAAAAAATTTTCTTTAAACAATTTTAATCGCAAACTTGAGAACACGCTTTCTCATTATGCATAATTTTTCCATTTTGAAAACACTCACGTTAAGAGCATTCGAATTAATCCGAATAATTTATATTTCTAGACAATTGACATAGAAAAACCGTTAAAGCTTCGTCATAGCTGAAGCCTTCCTATTGAAGGAGAAATTCAATGGAAACACATAAAGAACTAGTTGATAGAACTCTTGAGACTATTCCACCTAAAGACTTCCAGAGCATTCAGAATCAAGTAGCATTAACAAGAAATGAACTAGTCAATTTGAGGGCTAAAGCTATTCGGCGCGGCATCTGGTTTAAGGTGTTAAGTAAAACTGAGCGAGCATGTATAGAGCTAACCATAAAAATTGTTAACAAGGTTCGTAGCCACCTTTTAGCCAAGGTGCTGACTTCCATCATACGGAAGCTTTTAGACGCAATGAAAAGCAGAATTGTGCGTGTGATGGAGGAAATAGGGTGCCCAATTGCTCAAAAATTGAGTCAAATCGCCTTGAATTGGGGCAACATATCTGCTACTCAATGGATGAAAAACCGCAGTTTCATACAATACTTAACTGTAATGTATATGAACGCACCGCTCAATGTTTAAGCTGTGGTGGACAATTGGAGGTAAGTCATGTTTTTTGAAATTAACGTATGGGCTCCAAGAATTAAGAGGTATTTTAAGGATAATCCTGGGGCTCCTTTTATCATAAGTTTTCAATTGCTTTTGTTGGTATGTGCTGGCTTGCTGATTCAAGAAAACTTGGTGATGGCAAACGAAGTTGCGGTATATGCCTACTTCTTGCTCGTTATCGGAGTTATTCTGCAACTAATTGCCTATTTAAGGCATGGAAACATGATGGAGAAGAAAAGCGATGACTGATAGCCCGCAACTTTCGTTGGTAATGCCCGCTTACAATGAGGGAAGAACCATTGAAGAGGTTATTTACAAAGTAGATAACGTTGTTAGGCAAACGGGGCTTAAATATGAACTTATCATAGTTGATGACGGAAGTGTAGATGACACCCGAAAAAAAGCGATTAACAGCGCCAATAACAACAGTCACGTAAAAGTGGTGAGCTACAGAACAAATATAGGTAAAGGACACGCTCTAAAAAGCGGCTTTGCGCATGCCAAGGGCGATGCTGTCATTTTTATGGACAGTGATTTGGATATCGATCCAGGACAAGTAATTCGCTACGTTGAGGCTCTCGAACACGGGGACGTTGTAATTGCCTCAAAGTGGCATCCTCAATCAAATGTGGAGATTCCGTTGATGCGGAGGTTTCTAAGCCACGGCTTCAACGTGTTAGTCAAACTGTTGATCGGGATAAAAGTGAGTGATACTCAGACAGGGCTTAAGGCTGTTAGAAGAGATCCCTTAGACATAATATTCTCAAAGTTGGCTATTAAGCGGTACGCGTTCGACGTGGAGTTACTAGCATTGGCGAACCTTCGTGGACTAAAAGTTGTTGAGTTACCGGTGAACATGCGAATGCGTAGCATTTTTAGCTTTAGAGAAGTTTGGAGGATGTTCTTGGATTTGCTTGGGATCACGTATAGGTTGAGAGTGATTCGATGGTATCAACGTGCTATGAAATAGTTGCGGTTTATGTAGAAGCTTTGGCGGGATTTTACATTAGTGATGGTTGCCGTGTCGCGAAAGATTGGGTAAAGACCTCACCAAGCAAAGTCTTCATGAAAGGCAGTAATGAGCCACCAAAAGTTTCCGAATAAGCCAGACACTATGAAATCGCTCAGCATCTTAATCTTTAATTGGCGTTGTTGGCTTAACCCAGAAGTGGGTGGGACTGAGGTTTTTACCTATGAAAATGCTAAGAGGCGGGTTAAGGCTGGTCATGCGGTTACGTTCTGGGCTTCTGAATTTCCGCGCACACCGTCGACATTTATGGCTATCGAGGACATAGTGACCAACGATTGTAACGGCGGCGCTTGGTAAGTGATGGATAAAGCCTCCACTTCGATAATAATTCCGTGCAAAAGTACTGATGATTATGTTAAGGAATGTGTTAGACATTGCTTAGGTCTGACTTATGCGAATTTTGAGGTTCTTGTGTTGCCTGACTACGAGCAACCGTTATCCTTCGACGATCCTAGGGTTAAGGCGATTCCGACTGGAGTTGCTAAGCCATCTGAGAAGAGGAATGTCGGAATGAAATGTTCTAATGGCGAAATAATCGCTTTGATAGACGCTGATGCTTATCCTGATAAAGATTGGTTAAGGAATGCTGTGAAATACTTTAAGGATTCTGAGGTTGCCGCCGTGGGAGGTCCAAGTATTACACCTGAAAGCGATGGTATGCGGCAGAAGGCCAGCGGCTTAATTCTTTCATCGAGGTTGGGCGGAGGTGGGCTTGCATACAGATATACTATAGGTAAAATGAAAAATGATGAGGATCTTCCAACTTGTAATCTAGTGTTGCGTAGGTCTGTTTTGGATAAGTTAAGGGGCTTTAACATAGATCATTGGCCGGGTGAAGATACCTACTTAGCCTTGCAGATAAGTAAGCATCTTAAGATGAAAATGGTTTATGCGCCTGAAGTAGTTGTATATCATCATAGACGTCCTCTATTCAAGCGGTATTTGAAACAGATATGGGGTTATGGGCTGCATAGAGGTTACTTTGTTAAGAAGTTTCCGCAAACCTCTCGGAAACCTATCTATTTTGTGCCGTCTTTGTTTGTCGTGGGGTTTGTGGGTGGCTTACCATTATCGTTTTTAAATCCTATACTAATGATAGTCTACATGAGCGTTTTAACCATTTATTTTGCAGCATGCTTTATAGAAGGTTTGAAAACTAAGAATCTTAAAATGGCTCTCTTAGTTTTTGCGGGAATGTTTGCAACGCATGTAACATATGGAATAGCCTTTCTAAAAGGGTTAGTAACAAGGAATTTGAAGGCATAAATTGAAGATAGCGATTTCTTATCCGCCGATACCTGTTGGCAAGGAGACTCCGCTTCTCGCGCAGAATCGCCAGTTTCAATATTTCCACGAGCCTACATACATATACCCTATGGTCCCAGCCTATGCGGCCACTTTGCTAAGTCAAGCGGGGTACGATGTTATGTGGGATGACGCGATAGCAGAGGAAAGGACGTACAATGAGTGGCTGAAGGGCTTAAAGCGTGATTCACCTGACATAGTGGCAATTGAGACGAAGACGCCTGTTGTGAAAAAACACTGGAAAATTATAGATGACATAAAGGAGCAAAGTACGGATACGAAGGTGGTTTTGCTCGGGGATCATGTAACGGCCCTACCCAGCGAGTCCATGGAGAACAGTAAAGTAGATTATGTATTATGTGGAGGAGACTTCGACTTTCTCTTGTTAAATCTGATTGAATATTTGGATGGAAAGGAAAAGGAACTTGAACCTGGCATATGGTACAGGGAAAACGCGGAAATAAAGAACACGGGACAATTCCAACTTTACCACAATCTAAACGACCTTCCGTTCATAGATAGAGATTTGACGAAGTGGTGGCTATATAAAGAGAAAAATGGAAACTTCAAAGAGACCCCAGGAACTTATACGATGGTTGGAAGGGATTGCTGGTGGAGAAAGAACGGAGGATGCACCTTCTGCTCTTGGTCAACTTTATATCCTAGCTTTAGAGTGAGGAAACCGGAACTTTTAGTTGATGAAATTGGAATGTTAATAGAGAGGTACAGAATTAAAGAGGTATTTGATGATACAGGCACTTTTCCTGTCGGGCGATGGTTGACGCGATTCTGCGATTTAATGATTGAGCGCGGTTACAATAAGGAAGTTTTATTTAGTGGTAATATGCGATTCGGTGCCTTAAGTTTGGACGATTATAAGCTGATGAAGAAGGCTGGTTTTAGGATGCTATTGTTCGGGTTAGAATCAGCAAGTCAGAGAATTTTGAATGAGATAAATAAGGGTGTAACAGTAGAGGAGATACTGAATTCTTGTAGGAAAGCGAAAGAAGCTGGTTTAACTGTTCATATCACCATCATGTTTGGTCATGCAGGTGCGTCGAAGGATGAAGAGTTTCAAACTTATCGGTTAGCAGAAAAATTGATAGAGAACGGATATGCTGATACACTGCAGAGCACTCTCGTGATGCCTTATCCTGGAAGTAGATTGTACAAGATAGCTTTGGAGAATGGTTGGTTACGTTATTCGCCCGGTGAATGGGAACGTTGGGATATGACTGAACCAGTTCTGAAGAGTGCGGATATGACGCCTCAAGAGGTCAAACAGTTGTGCGATGAAACTTATAAGTTATTTTTGTCTCCGAAATATGTTTTGAGGAGGATACTTTCTGTTCGATCGTTTGAGGACCTTAAATTTACTTTCCGAGGGGCTCGCAAAGTCATGGGGCACATTAAAGATTTTTCAGATTAACCTTAGGTAAAAGGATAAATGATAAAGATAGCTGTAATTGGATGTGGGTATTGGGGTCCAAATTATGTACGGACCTTTAATGAGTTACCTTTATCAAGCGTGTGTTTATGCTGCGACATCGATGCTAATCGGTTAAATTATATTAAAAGGATTTATCCTTTTGTTAAGACAACAACAAATTATATCGATATACTTGAGAATCCAAAAATAGATGCCGTGTGTATTTCAACGCCCGCCTCGACTCACTATGAAATGGCTAAAGAATCTTTGCTTTATGGAAAACATGTTTTAGTTGAGAAACCTCTTACATTAAGTGTAAAAGATGGAAAAGATTTAGTGAAAATTACTAAAGATCAAAAAAAGGTTCTTATGGTCGGGCATGTATACCTCTATCATCCCGCAGTACAAAAAGTGAAAGACTACATTCAGAATGAGAAACTTAAGGATCTGTATTATCTTTATTCTGTTAGGACAGGGTTAGGCCCCATACGAAGAGATGTGAATGTAATGTGGGATCTTGCTCCCCATGACGTATCCATTTATCTCCATTTACTTGGTCAGATGCCGAAAAACGTGAGTGCACGAGGGGCCTCATACCTACAAAATGGCATTGAGGATGTGGTTTTATTATCTATGGAATTTCCAGGAAAAGTTATGGGCTATATTCATGTCAGCTGGTTAGATGCATTTAAAGTGAGAAAATTGACTATAGTCAGCAAAAGGAAGATGCTTGTATTTGATGATACAAATTCAAGCGAAAAACTTAAGATATTTGACCAAGGAGTTTCTACGCGAGAGCCAAGCACTTACGGAGAGTTCTTATTGCAAGTGAGAACAGGGGACATTTATATACCAAAAATTGAATCTACAGAGCCTTTAAGAAATCAATGCATGGATTTTATAAAATGCATTGAAAAAAAAGTTAACCCTATAGCTAATGGGGAAGAAGGCTTAAAGATCGTGAAAGTGCTTGAAGCGGCTCAAAGATCGTTAGAAAAAAGTGGAGCGTCAATAAATGTGCAGTCATGAAATTTTGCCAAGCTAGAAACTGCAATTGAATGAAGTAACCTATAGTCTAATGGCTTAACATTATGAAGAGACTGATTATCAATTCGAGGTCATTCTAAGTGGAGATCAAAGGTAAAAACTTCCTTGTTACTGGAGGCGCTGGTTTTATTGGCTCTCACATTGTAGATAAACTGTTAGACGACGGAGCTAACAAAGTAACCATATATGATAACTTTAGCTCTGGAAATGGACAAAACATTGATCATTTAAGAAATGATGAACGAGTTGTGGTTGTTCGAGGTGATGTTCTTGATTACAACAGTTTATACAACGTTATGAGAAAAGTTGATGTGGTATCGCATCAGGCGGCTCAATTAGAAATATTTCGTGCTTTAGATGATCCATTAGAAGATTTAAGAACAAATGTGTTTGGGACATTAAATGTTTTAAAGGCTGCATTGAAGTGTAAAATTCAAAGAGTTATAAATGCTTCCTCAGCATGTGTATATGGTCAAGCGAAATATATACCTCAAGATGAAAATCATCCCCTTAGGCCACAGTGGCCTTATGGAGTAAGCAAATTATCAGCTGAAAAATATTGCACCATGTTTTATGAATTTTATGGGCTTCCTATCGTAAACTTAAGATATGGAATTGTTTATGGGCCTAGAGAATGGTATGGGCGAGTACTTACAATTTTCATCAAGAGGGTTTTTGAGAACACACCACCCGTAATATTCGGAGACGGAACCCAAAGTAGAGACTTTATATTTGTATCAGATGTTGCTAGGGTGCACAATCTTTGCATTGAAGATGAGAAAGCGAATGGAGAAACATATAACGTTGGCACAGGCATAAAAACATCGACAAACGAACTAGCAAACCATGTAATCAAAGCTTTCAATAAATCTCTAGATCCAATTTTTGAAAACCCTCCACAGGGGAGTTATTCTAAGTTTATGCCATACAGAAGAAGGATTCCTGGAGAATTAATTAACATGGTTCTTGACATAAAAAAGGCCAGGAAAGAATTAAGCTGGAAACCTTTGGTAAAATTAGAAGATGGCATTCATGCTGAAGTTGAATGGTTTATGAAGAATTCTCCTTATTGGCAGGCTAAAACTCCTAAAATATAAACGCGCTTCCGTAGCCACAAAAAGGAACAAAAATGGCTATTCTGAGTAATGGCTGGCTTTAATGGTATGAGTGACATTACGAATTTGCCCTTTATGTCATTTATGATTCCCACATATAATGCAGATAAATACCTGCAACTTTGTTTAGAAAGCATATTTTCACAAGAATATCCCAAAGATAAAATTGAAGTTTTAATCATAGACGGAGGTTCTAAAGATGATACGATGGAAATTTCCAGAAGATTTCCAGTTCGTATACTTAAAAATCCGAAAAGACTTGCTGAGATAGGATTAGCCATTGGAGTCAGAGAGTCTAAGGGAGATTTTATTGTAGCATTTGCAGCCGATAATGCTCTACCAACTCGACTATGGTTAAGAAAGATGATTAAGCCATTTCAAGAAAACAAGGATCTTGCAGGAGCTTTTCCATTTCCTGAAGTTAATCCACGTAACTCTAGTATGAACAGATATTATTGTCATATTAGAACTGATCCTCTTTCATACTTTGTTTTCGATTCTTTCGGCAATCGGTTGAAAACCTACGATCCAATCCTTAGTCGGGATGGATACGATATCTTCGTTTTCCCTAAGGAAAATTGTCCACTAATAGCTTTAGCTCAAGGCTTCGTCTTTAAAAGAGAGGCCACCCCTAAATCTATTGCATTAGACGATGTCGCGCCATTTTGTGAAATGGTATTAAAAGGCTACAAACTCGCTTTGGTTCATGAAGTCGGAATTTATCATTATCACCTAGAAAACTTGAAATCTTTCGTCCGCAAGTATGTTTTCCGTGCCATAACCCGCCTTAATAGATCAGCTGAAAGACCTGGTTTAATGAGCAGAAGAAGAAAAGTAAGAATGCTTTTATGGTTTCTTTACAGTCTGTCTTGGGTCTGGCCATGCATTGATTCAATTAAAGGCTATAAAGAGGAACCTGATGTGGCATGGTTTTATCATCCATTGGCTTGTTTCTTATTTACAATGATAAATGTTCTCGTGGGATTCAAGGGTTTAAGACGCACCTTAGCCTACATCAGCTCCTAAATCTCGTAGAAAGGCTGACTCTATGAAAAGAATCATTGTTACAGGAAGTGGCGGTCCAGCGGGAATAAATTTTGTTAATTCCCTGAGGTACTCTAAGGAAAAAATGCATTTGATAGGTGCAGATGTGAACAAGTATCACCTTGAATGGCCAGATGTAGATGAGAGATACATTGTTCCAAATTTCACAGACCCTAACTACATTGATAAACTCAATGAGTTAATTGAAAAGACTGGCGCTGAGATGGTTCATCCTCAACCAGATGGTGACGTGAGAGTCATATCGGAGAACAGGGAGAAAATTAATGCCATAACTTTTCTTCCAGCTAAACAAACCATTAGAATTTGTCAAGATAAGTTTGAGTCGGCAAAGATTTGGGAGAAAAATAGCATACCTGTGGCAAAATCTGTTCTTATCAAAGATGTTTATGATTTAGAGGAAGCAGAGAATACGTTGGGATATCCGTATTGGTTGAGAGCTACGGTGGGCTTTAGTAGTAGAGGTAGCACACTTGTTGAGAACATTGATGTTGCGAAACATTGGATTGGTTACTGGAGAGCTAGAAAAAATGTTGATTGGACCTTTATGGCTCAGGAGTATCTACCCGGACAAATCATAGCATTTCAGAGCATTTGGAAAGATGGAGAGATAATTACATCGCAAGCTAGAGTTAGGTTAGAGTATCTTTATCCATACCTTGCTCCCTCTGGTATAACTAATACTCCTACTGTAGCGGTTACAATAAACAGAGATGATGTAAATAGAATAGCCACCGAGTGTGTCCTGGCAATTGATCCTCGTGCGACTGGTGTCTTCTGCGTTGACCTTAGGGAAAATAAAAACAGTGTTCCTTGTCCTACAGAAATTAACGCTGGAAGATTTTTTACAACAAGTTTCTTCTTCGCTCGAGCTGGAATAAATATGTCCTATTATTATGTTAACTTGGCTTATGGTGAAACTATACCTAATTTACCTAAATACAATGCTTTACCTGCGGGTTTATACTGGATAAGACATATTGACGCTCCCACAATCCTCAGGAAAGAAGGCCAATGGAGAAGTGTGACAATATAGATATGGTCATTTTTGACTTTGACGGCACAATTGTTAGCTTAAAAGTTGATTGGGAATCATTAAAAAAGAGAGATCTGGAAGCAGGAAAAAGAGCTGGCGTAAGAACAATATGCATCGGAGATTTAACAGAGGCGTGAACATGGAGATCCCGCTAGTTGACCTGAAAAGGCAGTATTATAGAATCAAGAATGAAGTTGACGAGAAGATCAGAGAGGTATTAGAAAGTGGGAGATTTATTTTAGGAGAAAACGTTGAGGCCTTTGAAAAAGAGTTTGCAGGATATTGTGGAGTGAAGTATGCTGTTGGTGTTGCTTCAGGGACTGATGCATTAATATTATGTCTTAAAGCGTTAGGCGTAAGTAATGGTGATGAAGTTATAACTGTGCCGAACACGTTTATCTCGACGGTAGACGCTATATCTTATAACAAGGCGACTCCTATTTTTGTAGATGTTGAGCCAGAAACTTACACTATAAATGTTTCCGATATTAAACAGAAGATCACTGAACGAACCAAGGTTATATTACCTGTGCACCTTTATGGTCATCCAGTTGATATGGATCCTTTACTGGAAATAGCTGAAGAAGACAATTTGTATGTTGTGGAAGATGCTTGTCAAGCTCATGGAGCCGAGTATAAGGGCAAAACGGTGGGTTCCTTAGGGGATATTGCATGTTTCAGTTTTTATCCATCAAAGAATCTAGGGGCATATGGCGATGGCGGAATCATCGTAACGAGTGATGAAGAGGTAGCTGAAAGAGCAAAGATGTTAAGGGACTATGGTCAAAAAGAAAAATATAAACACGCTCTCATCGGTTACAACAGTAGATTAGATGAGATGCAAGCCGCTATCTTGAGAGTTAAGCTAAAACACTTAGACAAGTGGATAGACGAAAGGCGTAGAAACGCAAAAAAATATTCTGAATTACTATCAGAAATACCTGACATGACTCCTCCTTTTGAAAAGCCATACGCCAAACACGTGTATCACTGTTATGTAATACGTACCAAGAATCGGAATGAAAAGCAGAGATGGCTAAGTTTAAAGGGCGTCTCAACTGGGATACATTATCCAATACCTATTCACCTGCAAGAGGCTTATATGTATCTGAATCTTAGAGAGGGAAGCTTCCCAGAAACGGAAAGGTGTTCAAAAGAGGTATTGTCTTTGCCGATGTTTCCTGAAATGACAGAAGGGGAAATCGAATATGTGTGCCAATGCATCGCAGACTTTGATACATGTTATAAACGTGAATCTCAGAAACAAAATAGGAAAGAAAGATGAAGTATTTGGTTACTGGCGGAGCGGGGTTCATAGGCTCACATATAGCTAAGGAGCTTATAGAGAAAAAGGAGGACGTTGTGGTCTTTGATAATTTGTCTGTTGGAGTCGAGAAGAACGTGCCCACTGGATGCAAGCTCATAGCAGGAGACATAAGAGATAGAGTTAAACTTTCAGAAGCGATGAAGGATGTAGATGTGGTTTTCCATAATGCAGCATTCGTTAGTATTAGGGGATCATTTGAGAGACTTAGAGAAGAACTGGATACAAACTGCATTGGAACCTTAAACGTTTTAGAGGCAGCATCCGATCAAGGTGTAAAGAAGGTCGTTTTTGCATCATCAATGGCGGTTTATGGAGAGCCAAAGCGTCTACCAGTTGACGAATCCCATCCCCTGAACCCAGTTTCTCCATATGGCCTTAGCAAGTTAAGAGGGGAGCTTTACTGCAAAATTTTCGATGAAAATCATGGGTTAAAATCGGTTATACTGAGATATTTCAACACGTATGGAATCGGCCAAACCCCATCCCCATATGTTGGGGTAATAACCACATTCATAAACCAAGCCTTGAGGAAGAAGCCGTTAACTGTATTGGGGAACGGAAACCAGACTAGGGACTTCATATGGGTTGAAGATGTAGCCCGTGCAAATGTTTTGGCAGCCTCTTCAAATGTCAGTGGAGCATTTAACATCGGAAAAGGAGTGGAAATTTCAATCAATCAACTTGCTAATATGATAATAAAGCATTTGGGTGGGAACAAGGTTCATTTAGATAAACCTGCTGGAGAAGTTAACAGGATATTCGCTGACATATCTAAAGCCAAAAAGTTGTTGAACTACAGACCGAAGGGTGAACTGGAAAAAATACTGCCTTTTCTAGTTGATTGGTGGCGTAAAAAAATTGGTTAGCATTTCATTGGTTATACCAGCCTATAATGAAGGAGAAAGCATAAATGTTTTCCTCGAGCATGCCGTTGAGATAATTAAAAAGAACAAGCTCGAAGCAGAAATCATCGTGGTGAACGACGGTTCAACAGATGATACAAAGGATATATGCGAGAGATTATCTAAAAAACACCAAATCATTAGGTTGATAAATCACGAAGTCAATAAGGGATATTCCCGTGCAGTATCAACGGGAATAAAGCATGCGGAGAAGGATTTCATAATTTTAATAGATTCTGATGGGCAGTTCGATGTAAAGGATATTCCTGCTTTCCTGAAGAAGCATAATGAGACTGGAGCTGACGTTATCGTTGGATACAGAGTGAAGAGAAAAGGTACTTTTTTGAGGAAATTGATGAGTCGTGGCATGACCAAGATAAGCAGCCTCTTATTCGGATTAAAACTTAAGGATACTCAATGTGCATTTCAGTTCATCAAAACTGACATTCTTAAGAGTATTGATATAGAATCTCCTTCCTTTCAGGCTCCAACAGAGATAAAGATAAAGTTGGCTGCTTTGGGTTATGACTTTGAACAGATGCCAATTACTCATCATGAGAGGAAGAAAGGAAAGACGAGTGTCAAGGCTTTGAAGATTATTCCGTCAACGATTTTGTTCCTGTTATACCTAAGAATAAAAACCCTCGATATCAAGCTAAGACAGGCAAGAGATTATAAATGATATTTATGATTCTTGCAACAAGGAAAAGGATAGAATGAGGTTTAGATTCTTGCCTCTCATGCCAAAGCAGCATGCATGCAAAGACCTTAGCATTTTTCTTATAGTAGCGCTAACTGAATGAAAACCATAGTCCATGCAAAATATGCGTGTTAGGTGATGTCTTTCATAGAATTTCCAACGATTGCTTTAGCTATTTTCACAATAGCCTTTGTCGTTCGATTGAGCGTGGCATTGCGGGTCCAAATGACATGGGATGAAGGGGTATACGTACTACTTGGCGCCAGCTATATCAGAAACATAGTTACAAGAAATTTCTCGAAGCCTGCATGGAACCTAGAATTTCACCCGCCTATTATGATGTATATCTATGGTCTTGGCTACTCAGTCTACATAACCCTGATCAGTCTTCTTAAACATGGTTTCTCGCTCAATATGGAGAGATTGTCTGAGGAAGCAGTAAGGTCCTTCAGGGGAAGACGAACTCTGGTGATCCTTAGGTTACCCTCAATAATTATGGGCTCCCTTTGTTGCGTCCTCACCTATTTCCTAGCGTTTTCCTTAACTGGAAATAGTTTAGTGGGCATAGTAGCAGCTCTTTTTTTGGCTTTAACGCCTCACTTTGTTATCATGACAACGCTCGTTACAAGCGATGTCGGTGTGTCCCTGTTTTCTATATTGTCCATTCTCCTCCTCTTGGTTTCTCCCGGCGACGCATATCTTTTGATAGGTTCAGCAATCGCTATGGGAATGGCTTTGGGGAGCAAGGAAACAGGTATAGCTCTTCCCCTGATCGTGATTCCCTTCGGCTTCCTAACTGCTTACATGAACTTGATAGATCTGATGATCTGGTTAGGAATTGGTCTGTTAGTTTTCTACGTGTCTTGGCCCCTGCTCTGGAGAAACCCCGTCAAAGTATACCATGAACATACTCGCGCCGTTCTCGCGATGCCGTCGAGAAAGTCAGCAGGAATGACCTACTATATTCACCAGCTTTTCTTCTCATCTCCTCTCACGTTGTTTATCCTCTATTTACTGGGTTTCTTTCTGGTGGTTTCAAGAGAATTGAGCAAGCCCCTCTACTTCATGCTCACATTGTGGGCATTGGTCCCGTTGCTCATAATGAGCCTTCCCAAGACGCCAAAGCGGGGAGGGGTTTCTGAAGTCATGGTCATAATCCCCGTTCTTTCAATCATGGCGGCGATTGCCGTCGAAAAAATTGCAGCCATAACATGTCCAGGACTATATGTTCCTTTGCTGGTCTTGGGAATTCTTTTAGCTGAGACACTAAGGTTTCATCCGTACTATATGAACTTTCGTAACATTCTGGGAAGCGAAAAGGAGATTCCGTGGGGATGGTTCGGAGAGGGGATGGATCGAGCTATGGAGTTCATAGACAAAAATGCTCCCTCCAACTCGACGATATGGATCTATGGCCCAAAGGCCACGGCATACTACTACTCCAACAGAGTTAACACTGAGAAGAGCCTTGAACCTGAAGGTTTGTTCCAGATGAGGAAACATGCGGGTTTCGACACATCCGGCGCCGCAACGACAACAGATCCATACTTTAAGCAATGGAAGAAAGGAGACCTTAGGTTCTTCTTCCCATATTTTCACACACAAGAGTACTCTAGTTTTGATCCAGAACTTTTCCGAAAGAAGAACATAAGCTACATTGTGATCATCAACTGGGCGTACTCTGACGGTCTGCCCCCCGATCCTGGAAACACCGCAATAGTTGAGGAACTTAGACACAACTATAAACCAGTATTCACTGCATCTTTCAAAGGTTCTGAAGTTTGCTGGGTATACGATGTCCGTAATTCTAAGCCACTGCATTCTTTGTCGCAAACAGGAGACACTTAGCTTAGAACCCTCGACCTTAAGTTTAGGCATAAAAAGGCATAAAGTACCTCATTCTGTTGCGTATTCAATTTGGGGTCAGGATGGAAAGATGGCTATTTTTTGGTTACTAGTGGGCGGTTTCATAAGTTCACGTATAGTAGAGAATTCACAGTATGTGCACGCTCTATGAGTTTGTTCTACCTAAAGTCGCCTTTGCTAAAGTCGAATGAGTGAGATATAGAAATGATATGCGTAGTTCCTGCTGCGGGGCGAGGAGTTAGACTCAGACCCCTGAGTGATCCTACCCCGAAGCCGCTGGTCATGATTAACAACAACCCCCTGATCTTTTACGTTTTCAATAAGATCAAGGAGTTAGAGGTGGATCATGTGATAATGATCATCAATCACTACAGAGATAAGATAATCAGATTCCTAGGAAAAAATTATTTGGGGGTTGACATAGACTTTGTAGTTCAGGAAAAGCTTGATGGAATCGCAAATGCGGTGAAACTTGCTGAACCATACGTCGGAAAAGAATTTTTTGTCATGCTTGGCGATGAGGTGTATGATACGAATCATCGTGGGTTCTCAGAGTTCGTTAAGAAAGAAGACTTGGATTGTTCATTTTGCATGATGAAAACCGAGGATGAAAGTCTGTTAAGAAATAATTATAGCGTCGAGATGAAGGATGGTAAGTTGATAAGGCTTGTTGAGAAGCCGAAGGTTATAATGAACCCTTACTTTGGCGTTGGCACCTATTTCTTCAAGAGAAAGGTCTTTGATTTCATAGATAATACTCCATTCTCCCCATTAAACAATGAAAGAAATTTGACGGACGTCATGCAGGTAATGATAGATAACAATCAAAGGGTTTTTCCCTTCTTTCTTGATGGAAGATACGTGAATGTGAACTCCATAAAGGATCTAGAGAAAGCAAAACTGATTGTAAATCAAAGTGGCAATCATGGTTTTGGGTCACGCACGCGCATTACCCCAAGATTCATTTCAAGAGTAGCGTGAAAACTTCATGCAAGTCTTCCTGTTTAATATTCATGATGTGTTTTCAAAGGAATTTTCGGAAGCATATGCACTTGGGCTAGGGTATATCAAGTCATACTTTGAAAAATATTCTGAACACAGAGATATTGAAATAAGAATCTTAAAACGTGGTATATGGGAGGCAATTCAAGAAGAAAAGCCCGATTTAATAGGGATATCATCTGTCACCGAAGACTATACGAGAGCGATTGAATTTGCTCGACGGATAAAAAACAGTGTTCCTTCCACTAAAATCATAGTGGGCGGGATTCATATTTCTAATATGCCTGAGTCCTTTAACCCCGTGTTTGATGTTGGAGTAATTGGAGAAGGCGAAGTGACAGTAAAAGAGCTCTTGGAAGCGATTTCTAAGTATGGAATGGATAGATCAAAATTTTCCAAGATAAAAGGACTCGTATTCTTTGAGGGTGATAAGCTAATCATAACAGAACCACGCGATTTGATAGAAGATATTGACGAGATTCCTTTCCCATATAGAAAGGGTTTGGAACAAGGAACATACCTTCAAATGCTGACTTCTCGCGGCTGCCCTTTCAATTGCACTTATTGCTCCTCCTCCAAATTCTGGAAGAGTAGAGTAAGATTTCACTCGGCTGAATACGTGGTTAACCAAATGTTAAGCTTAATCAAGGAGTATGGCGCTGTGCACATCACCATGTGGGACGATCTCTTTGCTATAAACAAGAAGAGGCTGAGGAAGATAGTAAAACTCATGAAGGAGCATAAGGACAAATTCAAAAACATAACATTTGGTGTAACCGTAAGACCTCCACTGGTAGATGAGGAGATGTGTAAGCTTCTAAAAGAGATGAATGTAATCGCAGTCAGCTTAGGCATAGAGTCGGGCTCCGATAGAATGCTTAAGAAATTCAACAGAAAAGTGACAAGTCAAGATAATCGAAATGCAGTCAATTTGTTGAAGAAGTACTTCATTGTAAAGGGAGGATTCATTCTCGGCGCCCCAGAAGAAACACTAGAGGATTTGCAGCAAACCTATGATTTCCTCACGAGTTCAAACCTCGATGGAGGTGGTGCTGGACTAGCGGTTCCCTACCCGAACACGGCTTGGTGGGATTACGCTCTTCAGAAGGGTCTGGTAAGTAAAGACATGGACTTCTCAAAATTGCACTTGATGCAGGACTTTTATGCAGTAAATGAATTAAATAT